>Ga0208648_1002096_pt1 | contig 14526 bp, 11 predicted proteins | sample AntAceMetag02UKL_FD_184772 | JGI IMG/M metagenome (GOLD analysis project Ga0208648, IMG submission 184772) | Saline lake microbial communities from Ace Lake, Antarctica - Antarctic Ace Lake Metagenome 02UKL (SPAdes) (version 2) | ecosystem: Environmental > Aquatic > Non-marine Saline and...
ACCCTTTTGATTTTTTCGATTTATTTTAATGCTCTGATTTGGAAAAAATAGTAAGATTTTAAATTTCATCCCAATAATAAAACAACCTAATCTTAAAAAAATATTGGGGCGGTCAACAATTAAGCTAAAACAACAAATATAAAGATAAGATTTATTTTGGAACTTTCATCCAAATGCGCACCCCAATATTTATATTCTTCTTTGTATTGTCAAAGGTAATCTTTTTTTAACACTCTTGAAAAAACATATAATACTTCAGGTTATTTGAATATTTTGCGAGATGTAAATAAAAGATAGGGCTCTTAAGTCCTTGGATAGTCATATTGTGACATTAAGTCACCAACTGACTTAAATAAAGCTTTCGGTATCTAATATTAGGTTTCCAGTTTCCAGCATCCTGAATCCGAAAAATATTTTTCTTTTAATTTTGTTATAATTAAATTTGTTTTGATATTTGCCTTGTATTTATAAAACTTTTTGATGATGAAAAAAATACTATTTCTTACTTTTTGTTCCTTGATTCTTGCTTTGGCAAGTTTTTCTCAGGAAGACCTTTTACTCGCTGATGCAATTAAAAAAGGTTTGGAAAATAATTTCCAAATTAGAATTTATTCTCAATCTTCAGAAATTTCCCAAAACAATAACTCCTGGGGTGTAGCCGGTCGATTTCCTTCAATTGATCTCGGAGTCCGCCAAAATAATAGATTTGACAATACACATTCGCAGACGAATCCTAATGACAGATTGAAATATTACACAAATTCTGTTCATCCTTATATAAATTTGCAATGGATTTTATTTAGAGGTTTTGCTGTTCAAATCACAAAACAAAAATTGGAATCGCTTGAAAAACTATCGGAAGGCAATACTGCCGTTGTTGTTGAAAATACAATTCAAAGCATAGTTTTAGCATATTATAAGGTTTTGCTTGAGGAAGAAAAACTTAAAGTTTTGGAAAAAGTTAAAAATCTTTCACGCGACAGATACGATTATGTGAACGAACGTAAGAATTTGGGAAGTGCAGTTACTTATGATGTTCTTCAGGCAAAAAATGCTTTCCTCAGTGATTCGTCAAACTATCTTCTTCAAAAACTTAATCTGAAAAATGCAAATTTGAATCTTCATCTTTTACTCGGCGATGAATCGAAAGTTCAATATAATTTAACCGATGAATTCGATGTTATTGAACAGGAATTAGACCTGGAGGTTTTGATGGATAAAATGAAAGCTGATAATAAAACATTGAAAAATCAATATATTAATCAGGAAATTTTAAAAAAGGATATTCGCTTTCAAAAAAGTCCGTTATTCCCGACATTATCTATTAATGCAGGATTTGACAATTTCAATTCGAGAATTAAATTTGTTAATAATGACCCATCATATTCAAATAATTTTGATTGTTATGGAAATTTTACGCTTAGTTTTAATCTTTCAAATGGTGGCAGTACACGAATAGCAATCCAAAATGCAAAAATTCAGGAAATTATAGGAGGGCTATCAATCAGCGAGATAGAATTGCAGCTCAGTAATACTTTGATTAATTTTTATGATCTTTATACCATCAGAAAACAACTTCATGATGTTTCGCTTGCAAATATGGAAAGTGCAGAACTTAACATGCAAATCTCACAAGAAAAATTTAAAGCCGGGGCAATAAATTCATTTAACTATCGCGATGTTCAAATTGCATATCTCTCAACTGCAAACAATAAATTAGAAGCTATTTATAATTTGATTGATACAAGAACGGAAATACTAAGAATGATCGGGGGAATTATTTCTGAATATTAACATTGCATAATCATTTTTTTATTCCAGGTTTGTTTAATTTCAAACTCTATTATTTTTTAAAGCCGCTAATTCGCGAATTAGATACGAATTATTATATCTGCTTTTAAAAAATCCAATAAAATACTGAGTTTTAAAATTCTGTTTCCAATAAATTAACTAAACATACCGTATTCTTATTATTTCCAGCCTTTAACAGTTTTGTACTTTTTTTTATTGATATTTTTCCTATATTTGTCTTAATCTAATATTCACTAAAACCAAAAAAAATGAAAACAAAAATTTACAATTATTCGTTAGTTTTTGCATTATTTTTTATGATGCAAATTACAGGATTGGTCAGGGGTAATCCTGTTGATGTTGATGACTCTGAACAAAACACTGAAAATGAGTTGCCAATTGTTCAAAATGATACCATTCAAATAATGGTATCTGAAACCTTAGAAATAAATATTTTTCATCATGCCTACGATCCTGATGGGGATGATTTTATTCTTGATAAGGTTTATGATCCGAAAAATGGTGAAGCTAATGAGTTATCGGATAGTACATTTTGGGTAAGGATTGAAGTTAATTATTCAGGGCTTGATTCATTATTTATAAGGCTTGAGGAAGTAGAATCAGGTAGTTTGAGTTATGGATATCTTTTTCTAAATGTTTCTTCAAATCCGGAATATCCCTTTGCATTAAACGATACAATAGATGCCTTTCAGGGTGATACAGTTAGTATTTATGTTCTGGAGAATGACTATGATTTACAAGGCGATGAATTAAGAATAGATTATCTTGACTCTGATTATCCAAATGAGTTTTTTAGCCACAATGATAGTGTTGTATTTTTGGTACCAAAATCCTCAACTAATCCGGGGTTTTATAAATATTTTGATTATAATAATTGTGAGGTTGAAAACCATCAGCATAAATCAAATATAGCAAATATTTACGTAAATGTTTTTGAAAACCCTAACTTACCGGTTGCAATAAATGATACAATAACTGCATTGGCAGGTTATCCAATAGAAATCCCGGTGCTTTTAAATGACTTTGATATTAATAGCGATTCATTGATTATCAGGGGTGTTTTGTGCTATGACGAATATGGGTTTTGCGAATTTTCAGACTCAATAATTACATTTACCCCTTATTGTTATCTAACAGGTGATCTTGAACTACGATATAGTATAGCAGAAAAACATAATTCAGCCCACTATTCAGAGGTTGCACTAATTATTGTTCAAATAATTGAAAACGAAAATCAGCCTTTGGCAGTTGATGATGAAATAAGCCTTAATGCATTTGATCAAATTGAATTTAATATTCTTGAAAATGACTTTGATCCTGATAATGAACCTATACATATAAATTATAACGGCCACCACACAGGCATATTTGGTTTATCTTCGGATAGTCTCATTACTATTCTTTCAAGCATGAATTTTAATGGAACCATAAAGATACCATACACATTTTGTGAAGTTGATAATCCTGCTATGGTATCAAATGAGGCAACAATACATATTACAATTTTACCAGATTTGTCAAAATTCTATGGTGTAAATGATACAATTACAACAAAACCATGTCTTTCGGGTTTGAAAGAAATTATTAGTAATGACTATAATCCGGGGACAGACACATTGTTTATTAAGTTAATACAAGGTAGTGAAGTTATTCATAGTAGCATAGTAAGCGACTCCATAATAAAATATTCGGTGAAATTTGTTGCTTCTCATCCTGAGGAATTTGTATATACAATAAGTGCTAAAAACAATACTCTCATATCGTTTGGAATGGTCTATTTCAATATTCCCGGCAATTGTTCAAGGATAGATTCATTGGATATCAATAATATTTGTGCAACTTTTAGTACTGTTGGATTAAACTTTTTTGATCCTTATTTTCTTGATGACAGAATAGGAAAGTTCGAAGTACCTAAAGGTAGTGGAAATGAGACAATTTTTGCGAATACACTCTGGATAGGCGGAAAATCATCTGATTCCCTATTTCTTGCCGCAGACAGATACCATTCAATGGGCGAAGATTTTTTTGTGGGTCCCATTTCTGAAATTTATCAGTATGAGGATATCGCAAAATATCATGTCTGGAAAATAACAAGCTCAGATATTGATTATCACATAATGCATTATCAGGATCCGGGTTATGAACCGATTGAAGAAATCTTAACATGGCCCGGCAATGGTAATCTTGTTTTAGGGCAGGCTTCGCAACTTGCTCCGTTTTTCGATAAAAATGATGATGAAATTTATAATCCTTATGATGGTGATGTTCCATTGATAAGGGGAGATCAATCGCTTTATTTTATTTTTAATGATGGCCGACTCCCTCATACCGAAACTGAAGGCCGTCAGATGCAAGTTGAGATACATGGGAATGCCTATGCTTTTGATAATCCGGAAGACAGTTCTTTATTTAACACAATCTTTGTTCATTATGATTTTTATAATCGTTCAGATAGAACTTATGATAGTACATATATAGGTGTTTTTAATGATTTTGATTTAGGATATTATAAGGATGACTTTATTGCTTGTGATGTATCACGCGGTTCATCTTATATTTATAACGGTAAACCTATTGATGGATCAGGAGAGCCTGGTAGCTATGGTGAAAAACCACCCGTACAAAGTATGGTGATTCTGGGTGGTGCTTTTATGCCCGAAGATGGTGAGGACAATCTTTCCGGTGGATGCGATGAAAGCATAAATGGATTATCTTTCGGAGATGGAATTATTGATAATGAAAGAATGGGTATGACACGATTTACTTATTTTAATAATGCGGGGGGACCAATTGCAATAGGTGATCCAAGATATGCCCCTGAATATTATAATTACATGAGAGGCCTTTGGAAAGATAATACTCCTGTTCTTTATGGTAGTAATGGATATGGTCAGTATACTGTTGGACCTGATTGCCGTTATATGTACCCAGGTGCTTCAGATCCTCTAAACTGGGGAACTGATTGTGAATATCCAAATGGTGGTTTTAACCAGAATGGTTTGTATTGGTCTGAAGAAACAGTACCGAATAATCCGCATGATAGACGTGGTGTAAGTATAACAGGGCCATTTACTTTCGAACCCGGAATTGTTCAATCACTAGATATTGCTTATGTTTATGCAAGAGATTTTGATACAACTGATAATAAAACGGTTTTTGACATTATGAACGAAAGAATTGATACTCTATGGCAAATGGTGGATAGGGATGAAATAATCAATTTGGCTGATAATTATTATGGTGGAATGTTGGAAACCAATGAAGATGATTTAAAAGTTAAAGTTTACCCTAATCCAAGCAATGGAAATGAAATTTTTATTGATCTTGGAAAATATTCGGATGATTTACCTGGAACATATCAGTTAAAAGATTTATTGGGTAAATCAATGAAGATAGGCAGTTTAACTAATGGAAAGGTCAATACAATCAGAGTTCAAGGATTAAAAACAGGAGTATATTTACTTCAGGTTAAAGTTGGCGACCAGATTAGTTTACAAAAAGTGATGATTATTAAGTGATTAAGTTTGTTAGCTATTAAATTCAGGATTGTTTTCAAATTTGAGAACAATCCTGAGTTTTTATTATTTTTTTAATAATTTCCCGAACTTGGATTAAACAATAATCAATTAGATATAAAATTTTTTACCCACAATATCCAGTCGCTCGACTAAATACACATTCAGGTTTCCAATTATATAATTTCCCACGAATCATTTTAGTCGCACTTTTATATTTTATGAAACCGTTTTGAATAAGGAATTCTCTTGCATGAATATTGTTTTCAGGGATTATAATGCTTTTATAATTTTTGTTTAATTTATATTTCAATAATTCAATGCCAAAAACGGCTTCATTGGAAATTATAAATCCATCACCTAAATTCTCAATTAAAAATCCTTTTAGGTTCGAGTAATTATCAAAAATTAGTTTACATGATAATATAAAACTTTCAATTAACTCTTCTCTTTTTTCACCTGTTAAAGAATAATCTAATTCAATAATATTTGGCAAATCAACTAATCCGGCTTGCTGAATTAAATAATTTATTTCAAACTTTTTATTTTGCCCTGAAGCTTTGTAAAAATCATAAATAATTTCATTCTCAAAGCCGAGTTTTCTATAAATATGCTCTCCTGATTCTGTTGCAATCAAATTAAAAGTCTCAACTCGGTTTTCATTTCCTAATCCAATTAGATACTTTGTGATTTTACTTCCAAATCCCTGTTTTCTATAGCTTTCATCAACAACAATGTTTCCTAACCATGCATGTTTTTCAAAAATCATAAGATTTCCGAATCCGATAGCTTTTCCATTTGCTGTCAAAGTAAATCCTTTATAAAAATCCCGATCATTAAATTGAAAGACAAATTTTTCAAAATCAAAATTCCAGTCAGGTGGAAATATCTTTGATAATATTTGCAGGTCTGATTTTTTGTACTCTCGTATTTCGGAATTCATTGAACTATTTATCCTTATAATGATATTTTATTTTATTCGGTAAATCAACCGACGGTAATTTCCAATATTGATTTTCATCATCTTCATCATCGTATTCATCTTCATCTTCATCATCTTCCCAGTCATATTTTTTGATTTTGGGCCCTTGTTTTCTATAATAATAAGCAAAAATCAAACCTCCGAGCAAACCGCTCAAGTGTGATTCCCATGAAATATTTTTTTCAGGAAAAAACTCTGGAAATATTCCCCATATCATACTTCCATATAAAAAAGCAATAACTAAAGTTATCCCCATCAGTTTTGTGTTTCTGCGAATAATTCCACTAAAAAACAGAAAAGATGCTAAACCGTAAACAATTCCACTTGCACCGATATGAAAACTTTCTCTTCCACCAAACCAAACCCAAATGCCTGTTACAAAAAAGATAAGAAAAAATATTTTATAAGAAATTTCACGATAAAAATAAAACAGCATGAAACTTAGAAAAAATAAAGGAAGTGAATTAGCTATCAGATGAGCAAAATCAGCATGTATAAATGGTGAGGTAATTATTCCGATCAGGCCGTAAACCGATCTCGGATAAACGCCTAAATCTTTAAAATCAATGTTGAAAATTATTTCAGAGAATTTTACCATCCACATTATGAAAATAAATAATGCAGGAAAAATTAGGCTGTGAATAAGTTTTCTTTTTTCGCTTGGCATATAATTTCTTTTTGGCTAACTCATCAAAAGTTATTCCAAACTGAAAATCTGTCAGATGATGTTAAAACATTTTCTTCGGAAATCACAATGTATTTGTAACATCATAAAACCAATCAGATCCTGATGTTATAGAAATTCTTTTAATTTCTTTTTGATTAAAGTCAAGTTTCTTAAGGTCAATACCTCTGAGAGTTAAATTTTGATAATCTTTGAAATAAAGAACCTTATTTCCATGATCCCTTACTACAGACCATTGTGTGTAACCACCTGCAGCTTCCTCTCCGTTCACAACATCTACATTATTAATAATATGAATTGAATTTGCAATGGCATCTTGAAGTGTTTTTGATTCAGCACAATAACGATTTAAAAAATATAATCTGACAAAGCGGGAGGGGGGAGTTACATCGCCAGGTAAGCCCAACATTCCGGCACCGCCTCCTGTTTGTTTCAAAACATTATCAATTGGTGTTTTATTTGTCAGGTTAACATAATTAGAAAGATTTATTGTTTGCCAATCAAAATTCGGGTAATTCGTAGTTACATTGAATTCATTATCATAAAAATTGGGTTCTCCATTAATGTATTCAATAACCAGATTTTTTCCTTGGGCATCATGCAAAACAAAATGCACAGGTGGTATCATTTTGATATTTTCAATAAATAATCCGCAAACCAATACATTTTTCATTGCTTCTTTAGCTTCATCAACTGTTGCACAAGTACCAAGTAGCCATGTTGAAACATCGAAAAGAGAAATAAATTCTTTTCCGGGATTCTTTTTTGGTTCAGCATATTCAGTACCCGGAAGCCATAAGGTTGCACATGATAAACCCTGTTCATTCAATCCATCACTAAAACTGTCTTGTTGGAGTGAGTTTATACCAATAAAACCATATTGTGTTGTAAATGAGATTCCTTTGACACTTTCATTAATTATGCTTGTTACTTCGAATCCTCGCGGAATCAAACATAATTCACTTTTCAAGTCAATAGAAAAATCCATAGTTCGAGCCGAAATTTTATATGAACCTGAATTTGCCAACATGATATCGGAGCATCCTAAGCTTAATCCGTAAATTGCAAAAAATGCAATTATTAAAATAGACTTTAGAAGTTTTTCAGTAATTTTTTTCATAATTGTTACTTAAAGTTAAAAAATTAATTAATTATTTCATCAAATATACTAAATAACATTCTTGTTTTACTAAAGAAAGAATATTTCGAATTTTTTCTAAGGAAAATTTTTCTAAAAAAACTAAAAAAAGACTTGATTTTCTCGAATATATATTGTATATTACGCAAATAAAATTGATAAAAATTATGAAAATTAATTTACAAAAGCCGGCTCGATTCTTTGGATTTATAATGTTCTGATTTAAAGTTGTGTAAATGCATATTTTTTCATGATGTGCTAATGGGTGGATAAAGAATCGACCGGCTTTTTTTAAAACATAAAAGCGATGAAAAGGGTAGTTACAGCAATTATTTTAAGCCTCCTCATTTGTCCGGTAATAAATATTTCGGCCCAGAATGAAGTAAGCAAAAATTTAAGAAACGTTAATGATCTTTCGACCTTAAAAATCTCAGAGGAATCAGAAAATAATTATACCGGAAATGAATTATCGGGTGCAAGAAAAACATCGATGGATGACTTTGCCGGTGTAGAAGGAAGCATGTATTTGTATAATGCATGGAAAGATGGAAAATGTGTTTTAAAGGATGGCTCAGAGTTGAAAAATCGTAAATACAGGTATAATATGTATTTTCAGCAAATGCAATTCGCTTTTGAAGGCGATACTTTAGCTTTTGGAGCTCCGGAGCAATTAAGAAAGTTATACTTCGATAATAAAACATTTATTTATTCTGAATTCATTGATGATGAAAATGAAAAGGCAAATTCGTATTTTCAAATTATTGAGGACGGAGAAAACAAATTATTGCTGAGGCGTACTATCAATTATAAATTTAAAAATATGTCGGGCACCGGACTTCCTTATGATACTTTTATCAGACACATATCTTTTTATATACAAAAGGGAGATAATCCAGCTGAATTATTACCTAACAGAAAGAAATCCTTTGTGAAACTATTTGATAAAAACCAGGATAAAATTTCAATTTTTATTAAAAAAAATAGATTGAATATTAGAAATATCGATGATATGAAAAAGATTATTTCCTATTATAATACCTTGAATGAGTGAATGCGTAGATGATAAAATGCTAAAATAGTTTCCACTCACTTAGTTTCTCATTCATTCAATCATTTTTTAACCTCTCATTATCATCAAAACCTGGCCTGATAAAATTTCTTGCACCGGAGAAGAAAAACTGTAAATGCTTTTTTATTTTTTCCAAATGAATCATAATATCTAAAATCTTATCTTCCTGCTCAGTAAAAACTTTTAATAAAATAGCCCAAGCTTCAATAGATCGGTCGATGGCGATTAATGCAATTTTTGCCGATCCGTTTCCATCCTCCTGTCTTCACCACCCTATAAAAAACACTCTTTAATCTACTGATATTCAGATGCTGTTTTTCTATTCTGGGTGTTGCATTGTATATTTGCCGAATGTTTATACGAAAATTAAAGAACAGGAGTGGAAGCATCAGCGTTCAAATCATTTCCAAAGAATCACAAAAATATAAAGTGGTAAAAACTATTGGTAGAAGTAAAACCGAAGAAGGAATAAGTTTACTACTTCATCAAGCAAGGCATTTACTAAATGAAATTCTTCACCAACCAACGTTGTTTGTTTCCCAAGAAGATTCTCAGATAGAAAGTTTTCTCAAAACACTAAATAATTCCAATGTTCAAGTTATCGGACCGGAATTAATATTGAGATCGATTACGAGAAATTTAAAAAAGATGAAGTTTAGGATTGCTTAAAAGGTTACATAACCAGTACACGCTTAGGAGCAAAATAGATTATTGAGAATTACAATAAACTATGGCACATTGAAAGAGCATTCCGGATGTCTAAAACAGATTTAAAAATACGACCGATTTATCATTATTTAAGAAACAGAATTGAAGCTCATATTTGCATCTCTTTTACAGCTTATACTGTGTACAAGGAGCTGGAAAGGCTTTTTACACAAAGTAATGTTCCATTCTCTGTAAGAAGAGCTGCTGAACTTACCCAAACAATGTATCAGATAGAAGTCTTATTGCCAGATTCAAAAAGAAAGAAAAATATCCTGCTTAATATGGATGTGGAGCAACAAAAACTAACCAAAGTAATTGCTGAAAATCTTTAGGGTGTTGCATTGGCGAAGACAAGAAAATAACAATTTGATGTTTTGCGATTTCAACATATTCAAGTTTATAAAAATGGATTTTTTTGTAAAACTTCGTGCGTCTCAGTGTAACTTGCTGAAATAGTGCCCCAAACTTAATTTTTTTGCCTGTTTTCAGGATATTGCTTTCTGTTTTTCAGGGCATAAGCATGATTTCTTCGGCCTGCAGATGCATTTTTCCAGCCTGCAAATGCATTTTTCCGGACTACAAATGCATTTTTCCGGGCTGCAATCGTGTTCCTACCGGCTACAATCGTGCTCCTACCGGCTACAATCGTGTTCCTACGGGCTACAATCGTGCTCCTACCGGCTACAATCGTGTTCCTACCGGCTACAATCGTGCTCCTACCGGCTACAATCGTGTTCCTACCGGCTACAATCGTGCTCCTACCGGCTACAATCATGTTCCTACCGGCTACAATCATGTTCCTACCGGCTACAATCATGCTCCTACAGCTTACAATCGTGTTCCTACCGGCTACAATCCTGTTCCTACAGGCTATAATCGTGCTCCTACTGGCTACAATCATGTTCCTACCGGCTACAACTGCATTACTTAGGGCAACAAATGTATTTCTTAACATTGAGCGATGTATTTCTAACAACCAAGGTGTATTCTGAACTCTCTAAAATTGGAACTTTGAAGAATTTAAGCTCCAGCTATTGTTAATAAATGAGTGTCAATGGTTAAATTGTTATATTGTTGCATAATAACAATTTAACAATAAAACAATTTAACAATTTCAAAGTGTATAGAGTTTTTAAAATAAATTATCAAAAAACGAATTATTATTATCAATAAATTTTTACTTTTGCAGACTCAAAAATCGCGGCGAGGTAGCTCAGTTGGTTAGAGCGTCGGATTCATAACCCGGAGGTCCCGAGTTCAATTCTCGGTCTCGCTACAAAAAAACAAGTAACTTTCTGAATGAGGGTTGCTTGTTTTTTTTTGATTGGTTTTTGCAAGAAATGGTTAAATGGTTATAGAAAAAATGTATATTTGTATTCTTATTTTAGAAAATATTTTATAAGAAAAACATAAGCATAATTTATTATTATGAAAAAAAATTATCTAATTGCTATTATTTTATTGGCGTTTTTAGTTTACATGGGATGTAAAAAAGATGATGACAAAGATGATGGTGGTGAACCATGCCCCGGAACTCCAACTGTAACTTATGAAGGACAAGTTTATAATACAGTATTAATTGGCAACCAATGCTGGTTTAGAGAAAACCTGAATGTAGGTTATATGATAAAAGATATAGATGAAATGACAGACAATGAAGTTATTGAAAAATACTGCTTCAAGAATGGTCCTGAAAATTGTAATGAATACGGCGGTTTATACCAATGGAACGAAATGATGGAATATAGTACAGCGGCTGGAGAGCAAGGTATTTGCCCAAGTGGTTGGCATATTCCAGAAGATAGAGATTGGACAACTTTAACTGATTTTCTTGGTGGAAAAGATATTGCCGGTGAAAAAATGAAAGAGGTCGGTACAACACATTGGCAACCACCAAATGAATATGCTTCTAATAAAAGTGGATTTACTGCCCTTTCGGGCGGTTACCGAGACTTCAATGGTGGATCCTACCTTCTCCCCTTCAAAACAAAATATTGGACGTCAAGTGAGAGCGATACAAGTTATGCCTGGTCCCGAGGACTCAATTATGATTATGCTGGTGTGCACCGTACTGAAAATGGTAAGAATCGTGGTTTTTCAGTTCGTTGCCTAAAGAACTAGAATTAGATTATTTACCTGCCTTCATTAAAAAAGGATTGAGAGAATGGGTGAATGATTGAATGAGAAAATGGTTAAATTGCTATCCATACGGACTTGCTTCGCTTCGTATTGTTAAATGGTTATAGAAAAAATGTATATTTGTATTCATGATTTAGAAAAGATTTTATAAGAAAAACATAAGCTTAATTTAATATTATGAAAAAATTTTACACAATTGGATTAGTGATCATAGCCCTAATTATTTCACAACAGGCTTTTTCACAAAAGGAAAATGCAAAAGATCCTTTAGCAGGTGAACAACAAATTGAACTTTCGGAAGGTTACAGTTTTATTTCCTCACGAATTATTCCCGAAGATCCGGATATGTTAGTTATTATGTCTTCCGTTTTAAACGAAAATCTTAATTTTATAAGAAATTCACAAGGCCAGACATTACGAAAAATCGGCCCGAATTGGGTTAACGGTATTGGTGATTGGATAATTGAGGAAGGTTACCTTGTTAAAATGTTTTCAGATGATTCATTTATTATTGAGGGTGATGTAGTTGACCCAATGACTCCGATTCCATTAACAACAGGATTTCAGTTTGTAAGTTATTTCTTAAACGGATCGATTGATGCTATGTATATTTTTGAAACTATCATTGGAGATAATCTTGATTTTATCAGAAATTCACAAGGGGGGATGTTACGCAAAATTGGTTCGACATGGATTAATCAAATTGGAGATTGTTGGCCAGGTGAAGGTTATCTTGTTAAAATGCTTTCTGATGATGTTTTGATTTATCCAAACACTAATGGTGTGCCTTGCCCTGAAATTCCAACAGTAACTTATGAAGGACAAGTTTATAATACTGTTTTAATTGGAAATCAATGTTGGCTAAAAGAAAACCTTAATGTAGGATCTATGATAAATGGCACAGAAGATATGACAGACAATGGCGTAATTGAAAAGTATTGTTATGATAATGATAATGCTAATTGCGATGAATACGGTGGTTTATACCAATGGGACGAAATGATGGAATACAGTACAATAGCCGGCGTACAAGGCATTTGCCCAAGTGGTTGGCATATACCAACTGACATAGAATGGACGGCTTTACCTGGTTCTCTAGGAGGAGGAAATATTAATGGGAAATTGAAAGAAATCGGCACAGTACACTGGCAAACACCAAATTGGGGTGCAACTAATGCAAGCGGGTTCACTGCCCTTCCAGGAGGTAATCGTTATCTGGGGGCATTTTTCTGCGACCTCACACTACAAGCCCTTTTTTGGTCATCAAATGATAGATATAGTAATAACGCATGGTTTCGAAGTCTCCTTTATTACGGCACTACATATTACCGTAGCACCCTCCATAAGGGTTATGGTTTATCAATTCGTTGCCTTAAGGATTAGCCCCGAGGTATCGGGGTTTCGCTATGCCCAACATTTGATTATTTACCTGCTTTCGAAAAAAATAAAGTGAGAATGATTGAATGAGAGAATGATAGAATGGAGAGTTAGAGGATGGTTAAATGGTTATCCATACGGACTTGCTTCGCTTCGTATTGTTAAATGGTTATAGAAAAAATGTATATTTGTATTCTTGATTTAGAAAAGATTTTATAAGAAACCCATAAGCATAATATAATATTATGAAAAAAATTTACCTGCTTGCAATTATTTTATTGGCGTTTTCAGTTTACATGGGATGTAAAAAAGATGATAACAACGATAATTCGTTTAACGCTTGTCCGGGAACACCATCTGTAACTTATGAAGGACAAGTTTATAATACAGTATTAATTGGCAACCAATGCTGGTTTAGAGAAAACCTTAATGTAGGTACTATAATAAAAGGCAAGGATGAAATGACAGACAATGGGGTAATTGAAAAATATTGTTATGATAATAATCCTGCAAATTGCGATGAATACGGTGGTTTATACCAATGGAATGAAATGATGGAATACGATACAACAGCCGGTGTACAAGGCATTTGCCCAAGTGGCTGGCATTTACCAACAGACATAGAATGGATATCCTTAGTTGATTTTCTGGGTGGAAAATTTATTGCAGATCTAAAAATGAAAGAGGTTGGTACAACACATTGGAAATTACCTAATGCAGGTGCTACTAATGAAAGCGGGTTCACTGCCCTTCCCGGCGGTTATCATGGTAAACATGGTTTCCGCGCTTTGGGCAAAAGCGGCGACTTCTGGTCATCCTCTGAATATAATACAAGTTGTGCATGGCACTGTAGCTTGGGGTATTTACTCGCTGGCATTTCCTATTTCGAAGAACTTAAGAATTACGCTCGTTCTGTTCGTTGCCTTAAGGATTAGTTGTGCACTGAAGTTTATTCAGGGTATAAAGGCACATTATACTATTAAACTGAATAAGCGAACTATAAACAAGATGGTGGACTATGATAAACCGACAGAATTGCAAAGAAACGAGTCTTGCCCTAAATCATACGGTAAACAAGGATGGCCTCACAGAAAACAAACT
>Ga0208648_1002097_pt1 | contig 14524 bp, 15 predicted proteins | sample AntAceMetag02UKL_FD_184772 | JGI IMG/M metagenome (GOLD analysis project Ga0208648, IMG submission 184772) | Saline lake microbial communities from Ace Lake, Antarctica - Antarctic Ace Lake Metagenome 02UKL (SPAdes) (version 2) | ecosystem: Environmental > Aquatic > Non-marine Saline and...
GACAGACGTTTTTGATGAAAAAGATGAGATTGTAATTATTGCTGAAATGCCAGGAATAGAGGAAAACGACCTTAAAATTGATCTTAAAGAAGACATCCTTGAGATTTCGGCAGTCAGTAAAACCAGAACTTACCGCAAGGAATTATTGCTTCCGGTTAAAGCTGTTAGCGAAAACTTAACACACAAATTTAAAAACGGAGTCCTTGAGATCAGGATAAAAAAATAAAAACCATGGCACTTGCTGGATTAGGAAACAATGACCTAAAACTTATCCTTTTTGGTGGGAAGGGTGGTGTTGGAAAAACCAGCTGTGCCGTAGCAACTGCTTTGGCATTATCCGAAAATTTCAAAACACTACTCATCTCCACTGATCCAGCTCATTCAGTTTCCGATTGTCTTGAACAGGAAATTGGGTTTAAGGTAGTACATATTGAAGGCACAAAAAACCTATCGGCCATCGAAGTGATAGCGGATGATGCTCTTGCTGTTTTTAAGGACGCACACCAAAAAGAACTGAAAAAACTACTCGATACTTCTACAAATCTAGATAATGAAGATATTGATCAAATGATGACCTTGTCGGTGCCGGGGATTGATGAGGTGATGAGTTTTAAAACCATCATCGATTTTATTGAAGAAGGTGAGTTTGAAAAATATGTTGTCGACACAGCGCCAACCGGTCACGCCTTGAGGTTAATTTCTTCCCCAAAACTACTGGATGAATGGATAAAAGTAGCCGCCCGTATGAGGTGGAAATACCGCTATATAGTTACTAGCTTTGCAGGCTCTTATCATCAAGACGAGGTAGACTCATTTTTATTCAGCTTGAAAAAAACAGTTAAGCGAATTGAAAGCATACTACGCGACAATACTAAATGCGAATTTATACCAGTATGCATTCCTGAGGCAATGGCTGTATTAGAAACTAATCGACTATTAACTGAATTAACCAAATCAGGAATTTTCTCGCGTCAGATAATTATAAATAATTTGATGCTCGAGGAAGATTGCGAATTTTGCAGAAGAAAAAAAGCAGCCCAGTCAAAATATTTACAAGAGATTACAGAAACTTATAGCCAGCTGAACAAAGTGGAAGTGCCCATGTTTCCTGAAGAAATTAAAGGACTTGAGGCGCTTAGTCATCTGCAAACTTTTTTATTTAATCACCCTACTCCCAACCCTTAAACCTAAGAACATGACCGAAATAAAAGAAGAAATTGTATTAAGAGTAAAAGAAGCACCTGTAAAAGATGTAGGTAGAGCCATTGCCCGTATTGATCCTCAGGACATGAGCCTGATGGGTTTGGAAAATGGTGATATCATTTTGATTGAAGGTAAACGTTCCACTCCTGTAAAAATTATGCCTTGCTATCCTGAAGATAGAGGAAAAAGTATTATCCAGGTGGATGGTATTACACGCGAAAACGCACAGTCGGGTATTGATGAAAAGGTAAAGGTAACTAAAACAACCATCCGGCAGGCATCAAAACTAAAACTAAAACCCAGTACCAAGCAGGGTTCATTATATAAAGCCGATGACTCAAAATATATTGGCTCTCTTATTAGTGGCGTTCCGGTAACAAAAGGCGATAAAGTCCGTGCAATTTTATTTGGCTCCCGGTCGGTTGAATATACTGTTACAGGAATCAATCCCGATGGAGTTGTTTTAATACATCCAAATACCACCATTCAACTTGAATCGGTTAAACAAGCAGGGGAAGGCAAACGCAAAATTTCTTACGAAGACATCGGTGGCCTTGGAAATCAGGTTCAACGAATCAGGGAGATGATTGAATTGCCATTAAAATACCCTGAAATTTTTGAACGGCTCGGCGTACAGCCACCCAAAGGAGTATTTATGTACGGCCCCCCAGGTACAGGCAAAACGCTTATTGTAAGAGCCGTTGCACACGAAACGGATGCTTATTTTATCAACATCTCAGGGCCCGAAATCATGGGGAAGTTTTATGGGGAGAGCGAAGGCCGTATCCGTAAAATTTTTGAAGAAGCTCAGGCTCATGCTCCTTCGATTATTTTTATCGATGAAATTGATGCTATCGCACCCAAGAGAGAAGATATGGGTGGAGAGAAACAAGTGGAAAAACGTGTGGTGGCCCAATTACTGTCGTTAATGGATGGACTTGAGTCCAGGGGAAAAGTAATTGTTATCGGAGCCACCAATATTCCCAACGCAATCGACCCAGCGTTGAGAAGACCCGGTCGGTTCGACCGTGAAATTTCTATTTCGATCCCTGATAAAAAGGGTAGGCTCGAAATTCTTCACATCCACACAAGAGGAATTCCTTTGGCGCTTGACGTAGATATGGAAAAGCTGGCAGAAATAACACATGGTTTTGTGGGTGCAGATTTAGAAGCATTGGCACGGGAGGCCGCTATGACAGCCTTACGAAAAATACTCCCACAAATTGATTTTGAACTATCAGAAATTCCGTATGAACTGTTAACCTCGCTGGAAGTAACCATGGATAATTTTATGGATGCCATGAAAGAGGTTGAACCATCAGCCATCAGGGAAGTATTTGTAGAAGTACCCGATGTTAAATGGGATGAGGTGGGCGGACTGGATGAAATAAAAAACGCGCTGAAAGAAACCGTGGAATGGCCATTAAAATATGCCGATCTTTTCCAGAAAACCGGGACAAATCCTCCAAAAGGAATCATCCTGCATGGAAAACCGGGTACGGGCAAAACTTATCTGGCGAAAGCCCTGGCCAGTGAAAGTGGGGTGAATTTCATCTCGGTAAAAGGACCTCAGATTCTAAGCCGGTATATTGGGGAATCGGAAAAAGGAGTACGCGAACTATTTAGATTGGCAAAACAAGCCTCACCCTGTATTTTGTTTTTGGATGAAATTGACAGTATAACACCCCGACGAAGTAATGACGGTTCCGGTTCTGGAGTTATCGAACGGGTTATTGGACAGTTTCTAACCGAAATGGATGGAATTGAAGACTTGAGAGGGGTAATTGTTCTGGCCGCCACCAACCGGATCGATTTAATCGACCCTGCTTTGTTGAGAAGTGGAAGGTTTGATCTTATTTTTGAATTACCACTTCCTGATATCATCACCAGAGAGAAAATATTTGGAATCCACACACGGAATAAACCGCTAAATAAAAAAGTAAACTTAAAATTTCTAGCGCAAAAAACTGAAAGCCTTACAGGTTCCGACATCGAATTTATTTGTCGTAAGACTTCCATGCTAGCCATACGTGAATTGATTGAGAAGAAAAATGGAGAATTAGTTGAGTCGTCTGATGAAATTGTCCTTTTGCCAAAACATTTTGAGGAAGCTATCAATCTGGTATTAACACAAAACTTAACTAAGAAATAAATATTTAACTCATGTCAACAAATAAAATTTATATATACGGGGTTGTGCCCAATTTCTACAGTGCAGATATGTTTCGATCATTGGAAAAATCGGGAATTTATGCCATCGGCTTTCAAGATGTAACCGCCATTGTATCCGATACAGACGATAAGTCTATTGGTGATATGGACAGAGAATCACTTGGGCAATTGCTGGTTCACCATCAGAAGACCATAGAAGATCTTATTGGCAAAGGGTTCAACATGTTAATTCCAATGCGGTTAGGCACAACAGTAAATTCGAAGAAAGAGGTTGTTAAAATACTTGAGGTAGGTTATGACTTGATTATTGAAACGCTAAAAAAAATAGAATCAGTAATTGAAATCGACATAGCAGTTACTTGGGCAGATTTAGGCGGAGTACTTAAAAAAATATCAGCTTATCCCGATGTTGTTGCAATGAAAGCTGAAGTTGAGAATAATTCAAAAACAGTTTTGCAACTCGATCAGGTAAAAATAGGAATGCTGGTACAGGCAAAATTAAAAGAGGAAAACACTAAAACTGAATTAAGCATCCTGGATTCTTTATTATCATGCAGTATCGATATCAAGACACATGAGGTGATGAATGACCAAATGATTACTAATTCTGCGTTTCTTCTCAAGATGAGTAAGATGGAGATGTTTTATCAGACCATAGACGAGCTTGATGAAGTACATGAAGGCTTATTAAACTTTAAAATTGTTGGTCCCCTTCCTTGTTATAGTTTTTACACCCTTGAAGTTGATGAATTAAATCTGGATTTCGTTTTGAGTGCAAAGAAAGAGCTTGATTTGAAGGAAATGGTATCAGAATCAGTTATTAAAAAAGCTTACCTCGAAAAATCAAAATTATTTCATCCCGATTCTCAATTAAAAAATGATAATGGTGAGGGTGGGGGCTTCAATATCATTAATAAAGCCTACCATACTTTGCTAAATTATTCAGTAGCAGCCAGTCATACTTCCGAAGATGGTTTGTTTTCACTGGCAACCGAAAAAATAGCCGAAAACTTAATAATTGTAAAAATAAAAGAGTGATATGCAACGAGACGGAAAATATATCTACTGCATCATTGCAACACAATACGATGCCAATTTTGGAACCATTGGAGTGGGTGGGCGTGGTGATCTGGTTTCCACTATTGGAGATGATGGATTATGTATGGTTGTGAGCGATCATCCTCTAAGCAAGTTTGTAGTTAATCCTGAAAACATGCTGGCACACCAAAAAGTAATAGAAGCGGTGATGAAAGAATTCCCCAGTGTACTCCCCATCAGGTTTGGCACCATAGCCACCACTCCAGATGAAATACGGAATCTATTGAACAGACGTTATAGCGAATTTATGGAACTGCTTGCTCAGTTTGAGAATAAGGTAGAACTTAATGTAAGGGGAAGCTGGAAAAATATAGGAACCATCTATCAGGAAATCGATAAAGAACACCCGGAGCTGCAAAAAATCAGAAAAGAAATCGAATCTTTAAAAGATCAGGAAAAGCAGAACCAGAAAATTAAAGATGCTGGTGAAATTGTGGAACTTGCCCTCGCTCAGAAAAAAGAAGACGAAGCTGAACAAATTACTGATGCTTTAAAGCGATCAGTTTTTGAATATAAACACAATAAACAAAGCAACGATTCAATGTTTATGAATACTGCTTTTCTGGTAAATGGAGGCAGAGAAACAGAATTCGATAATATCATGACCGATCTGGGTAACGAATATCAGGATCAGTGCGACTTTGTTTATACGGCTCCATTACCAATTTTTAATTTTATCGACCTTAAAATATTTCCCGAAAAGTGGGAAACCTAGGGCAAATTACGAATTACAAATTACAATTTTAAGATTTAAATAATGGCAGAACCAGAAAAAGATAAAGAAGGCATCTACTTATATTGCATTATCAGGCATAACGGTGCCAGTGAGTTTGGCCCTATCGGAATCGGTACTATTGCTAGCAGGGTTTACACAATCAACTACAAAGATTTGTGCGTGGTTGTTAGTCAATCGACGGTGATGAGATATGAGGCCCGACGGGTAAATGTGACTGCCCATGCATTGGTTTTGGAAGAAGTAATGAAGCAGTTTTCTATTCTTCCCATTCGATTTTCTACGATTTCTGGTTCGTATGATGAGTCAAAAATTGTAAGAATTCTTGAAAAAGAATATGATAAGTTTTCGGATTTGCTGGATAAGATGGATGGCAAAAAAGAACTGGGGCTTAAAGTTCTGGCCATAGAAAAGCCTATTTATGAACATATTCTTGAAAAATACAATAATATCCGTGCGTTGAAAGACAAGCTGGCTAAACTCGATCCTGTAAAAGCACATTTTAAGCTGATGAAAATCGGCGAAATGGTCGAAGAGGCGCTTCTAAAAGAAAACGAGTATTTTGACAACCTCATTGTAAATGCGCTGACACCGCTGGTTGAGGAAGTGAAAATTAATGACAAATATGGCGAACGGATGATCCTGAATGCTGCTTTTCTCATTAAAAATGAAAATGAACCTGAATTTGATAAGGCTATCAATGAGCTGAATGACCAATACGGAAAGCTGCTCACATTTAAATACGTAGGTACACTTCCGCCTTATAACTTTGTAACCCTTGTTATAAACACTGAAGGAGGTTGATATGATATTTAAAGGGCTAGTATTTATCGCTGAAAAGATAAATGAAATAATGGAACGGGAGATATCCGATGAAGGCCGGATAAAAGAACGGCTTATGGCACTGCAATTGAAGTTCGAAATGGACGAAATCAGTGTGGAGGAATATGACAGGCAAGAGGAAGAACTGCTTGAATTGATAGAAAATATAAGACTTAGTAAAGAAAATAATCAATAATCAATTAAAAACAATTATTATGACTGATGGAAATATTAGTGTATTTAAATGCCCAAAATGTGGAAAAACAACTGGTGGAAATGAAAAATTTTGTATAGAATGCGGGCAGGCATTGGATGTCATTTGCCCCGAATGCGGTGAAAAATGGCGATTTATGTTTGACTATAAATTTTGCCCCAGTTGCGGTAATAAGATGAAACCACAGGTAGTAAAGGAAACAGAGTAACCTGTTTGCAGGGTAAAAAAATCATAAAGAAACTAACTTAATAGAAGGGGAAGAAAATAATGAGCAATATTATTGATGTAAAAAAAGAAGTGATTAAATTCCTGAAAGAGAACATTAAATGTTCCGATATTACTATTGTAAAAATTGAAAAAGGAATAGAAAACTGGAAAGCTGTGGCAGAGTTGTATGAAGATGATTCATTTTTGAAATCGATGAACCTGCCACCAAAAAAAGTGAGGGTATTTTACTTGGTTGAAATGGATGACAATCTTGAAATCACCTCTTTCGAACGACTTAGTACATACGAAGGATTGGATTTATCAGATTAGTATTAAAATTGATTAAGTTGGTAAAATGGAAAATAACCTTATTTTTGTTTATTGTGTATCAAATAGCCCTTTTGAACGAAATCTTACCATAGAGTTCAAAGGCCTGAAAACTATTATGATAAATAATTTTCATTTTCCAATTAAATATGTTTCTGAAGATGAATTTTCAGAAGAAAATTTCAAAATCAATTTATCCAATATACAGTGGATGGAAACCCATGCCAAGGAACATACAGATGTTATCAGTATGAGCATGGAAAATAATACAGTTATCCCGTTTAAATTTGGTACTATCTTTCTTTCTGAAGATAGTTTAAAAAAATTCGTCACGGATTACTCCGTATCATTCAACGAAAATTTCACTCAAATCAAGGGAAAAGAAGAATGGGCTGTTAAAATTTACTGCAACATTAAAACCCTGAGCGAGCAAATTGACGAATTGAGTGAAGCCACCGCTGCTCTCGAAAAACAAATCAGGGCCAGCTCCCCGGGGAAAGCCTATCTGTTAGAACGAAAGAAAAAACAACTCATTGAAGAGGAAACCGATCGGTTATGCAAACATTTTGGGCAAATTTATTTCGATGAATTCAAGATGATAAGTGACTCATCGTTTCTTAACAATCTGCTCCCTAAAGAATATACAGGAAGAACTGATACCATGATCCTGAATGCCACTTTTTTGGTGTGCAAAAACAAAGTTAATGACTTCAAAAATACTTCGGACACCATGGTGGAAAAAGGCAGAAATCACGGATTTAGTATTGAGACAACTGGTCCTTGGCCACTGTTCAGTTTTGTGACTATTAATGAACAACTGTAATGCATGACAATGTAATCAACAAAGAAAAAGACAATACCATGAGAAAGTTGATTTATATTCCCATAATCCATACCAATCCTGATATGGGGTCGATTGGAAAAGAGCTGATAAAAAAAAGCGTAGACTTGATTGGAGAACGTAAATGGCAACTACATACCACGACGGTAGTTGGATACTGGAATGCCATTGAATCCTTTTTTGAAGATTGCAAGTTAAATGTAAAAGGAATTAAAATATACCAGGACGGAATGTTTGTTGATGGTGAACCTGCTCTAAAAATTATTCAGGATGGAGTAAAATCAGGAAGCAAAAATTCGGCGATTGTCTCAAAACTTATGGGACAGGGAGCCCAACTTATTAAAACCGAAGATTTTAAATTAGTGAAGAAAGAGTACGATTGTATTCATTCGATAATACACTCCAAAAACAGTTTTCAACGATTCTATTTTCTGCTCAAATATAAGATATTAAAACCTGTCATTTTGTTGAAAAGGGATAAATTTATTGCAAATAGGATTGCCGAAACCTTAGGAAACAATGAAACAGGAATTCTCTTTATCGGGGCATATCATAATATTATAAATAAAATCCCTAGCGACATCACCGTTGTTCAGTTAAAAGAAATTGCAAAAATCATTGATTATCAAAAAACAATTCAATCCAGTTCTGAAATTAAAACTGAACAGATAGAATACCTAACCCAAAAGATTGTACCTGATGATGAAGATTTTAATCATTGATGATATTCAAGACAACCTGATGGGTTACTAAATTTATAGAACTATGTAAACCAGAGCCACCTTTACACTATCTGTCTATAAATAATACTATTAAAAGATATCCTCATGAAGAAAATTCTTATCATTGATAACCAAAAAGACAATCTCATAAGTATAGAAGCAGTTATTGGTATTAATATTCCTAATTGCAAGGTATTAACTGCATTATCTGGGAAACAAGGTATTAAACTAGCAAAAGAAGAACAGCCCGACACAATTCTTCTTGACATAATTATGCCAGAAATGGATGGCTATGAAGTTTGTAAACAACTAAAGGAAGATTTGTCAACAAAGCATATTCCTATTATTTTAATTAGTGCAGCTAAAATAGACTCGAAAAGCCGAGTAAATGGTCTTATTAGTGGAGCTGATGCGTTTTTATCAAAACCTATTGATACAGATGAATTTGTGGCTCAGGTTAATACTATGCTTAGAATAAAAAAAGCAGAGGATAAATTAAGGAATGAGACAGAAAAGCTAAGAAAAACGCTTGAAACATACCATGTTAAATTGGAGTCTGAAATTGAAAGTAGAATTAGCACAGAAACTTTATTGGAACATAGATACCAACAGATTTATCAATTTTCACCAGATTCAATTATTATCCATGATATGGATATGAATATACTGGATGCCAATAATAAAGCCACTGAAGAGTTTGGCTATTCCTTGGAAGAACTACTCGCAAAAAAGATATTTGAATTACATCCTGAGAGTGAACTGAACCATTCCGCCCAAGTGTTGGCAAGTATGAAGAAAAAAAAGATGCTTACGGTGGAGACTAAATTTGTGAGGAAAGACGGTTCAGTTTTTTCAGCCGAAATAACTCCATGCAAATATATGCTTGGAAACAAAGAGATAATTCATATTGTTATTCGAGACATCACTGAACGCAAGCAGGCAGAGGAACAGATCAAAGCAAAGAGTCTTTTCCTGGAAAGCCTGATTCAGCAATTACCGCTTCCCACCTTTGTGATGGATTCCAAAGGGTTCAATGTGATGGTGAATGAAGCATTTCTGAAGTTCTATGCTGTGCCAGACAAGGATATGGTCCTGGGAAGAAATGCGCTCACAGAGCCGGCGAACGTAAGCCATGGCGTGGTCAAGTACTTCAAGGAGGCTTTGAGTGGGAAAATCGTTGAAATGCCTGAATTAGAATTTGTTTCACCCTACGAGAATAAGAAAGTCATTACACGATGCAAATTGTTTCCCATATTGGACCCGACAGGTACGTTAACAAATGTAGTTGTAATGCAGGAAGATATCACCGAGCGTAAGCAGGTGGAAAGGGCATTAAAGGATAGCGAACAGAATTACAGAGTTTTATTCGATAATATTAGTGATGGAATCTTCGTTCTTGATGCTGAAACAATGAAAGTAGTAATTGCTAATAAAGCAATTGCAAAAATCTATGGATTCGATTCTGAAGACGATATTACTAATTTAAATCCAATTGATTTAATTTTACCGGAAGATAAGGAAGCTGTTTATAAGATCATTGCTGAAGATATGTTTGAAAATAATTTACAGCAAACAAATGAATTCCGCTCTCTTACCAAAGATGGGAGAGAAATATGGATAAGTGCAATCGGTGTCAAAACTGAATATCAAGGCAGATTGGCAGGTTTAATATCAATTAGAGGCATCACTGAGCTTAAGAACTATTCAAATATTGGCTTTGAGAAATTTATAAAAATTCCAGCTAGAGGCAAACCTAATAGTTCAATAACTCCTGAAATACACAATGCGCTAGAGCAAAAACTTAATGATTCACTTAACCCATTAAAAGGATATTGGCATGCTATATTCTGGTTAAATGAGACGATGAATGTTAATGTAACCTATCAAGCGCTTAGAAACTACATGATTAAACATTTCAAGACAAAACTTAAAGTTCCTAGGAAGTCTCATTACAAAAAAGATGAACAGGCTATTGAAGCCTTTTTTAAAACTGCCGAATGTACTGAGGCAATTTAGAATTAGTCTTGGTAAAAATAAGTATGATTCTCTGAACTTATATTTTCAGGATGAAAGTCGCTTTGGTTTGATGACCCATGTAGGGAGATGCCTAACCGCAAAGGGGGTAAAACCACTAGTCAAATATAAACATGCATTTAAAAACACATATTTATATGGTGCTTTTTCACCTATTGATGGCAACTCATTTGTGTATGAAATAGAAGGAACAACTAGTGAGATATTCTATGAATATATAAAACAACTTTCAGAACACAGACCATATGAATTAATGATTGTTGTTATTGATAATGCAGGATTTCATTCTTTGAAAGATTATGAAATACCTGACAACATAAGACTTGTAAGGATTCCGCCGTACTCTCCGGAATTAAACCCAAGTGAAAAAATGTGGGCATATATCAAGCAGTACTATAAAAACGAATTTTTCGAATCACTTACCGAAGTAAAACAATGGCTCTTTAATTTTATAAAAACAAAAATTAATTCTGACATCGTAAAATCAATTACCCACAATTTAAAATTTATTAATGCTTTTAACGCTAATGCCATATGACAATTGGTATTACTAATTTAAATCCAATTGATTTAATTTTACCGGAAGATAAGGAAGCTGTTTATAAGATCATTGCTGAAGATATGTTTGAAAATAATTTACAGCAAACAAATGAATTCCGCTCTCTTACCAAAGATGGGAGAGAAATATGGATAAGTGCAATCGGTGTCAAAACTGAATATCAAGGCAGATTGGCAGGTTTAATATCAATTAGAGGCATCACTGAGCTTAAGCTGGCAGAATTTGCTATAAATGAAAGGTTAAAGGAGTTGAACTGCCTTTATGGTATTTCTAAGATTATCGAAATTCCAGATCTATCGATAGAAGAAATTTTCCGTAAAGTTATTAGCCTGGTTCCTACTTCCTGGCAATATCCCGAAATTACTGTTTGCCGGATTATCACAGATGGAATTGAATACAAAAAACTAACCTTCAAGAAAACTGACTGGATGCAAAGCAGTAATATCAAAGTTGATGGAAAGACTGTAGGTATTATCGAAATTTGTTATCTGGAAAAAATGCCTGATATTGATGAAGGACCTTTCCTTAAAGAAGAAAGATTGGTCATTGATGCTGTAGCTGAACGCATAGGTTACGTTATAGAGCGTAAGCAGGCGGAGAATATGCTACGGGATGCTTATGCAAGGCACTCCGCAATGATAGAAAATATCGGTGATGTTATTACCATTGTGGGAGCTGATGGCATAACGAAATATCAAAGTCCAAATATTGAGAAATGGTTTGGATGGAAGCCTGAGGATCTTATCGGTACAAACGGCTGGGACAAGATACATCCTGAAGATATTGAAAGGATTCAGAAAGGATTCAGTAAAATACTTAAAAAAGAAACTGCCTCGATAGTTGAATACCGATTCAAATGTAAAGATGGTAATTACAAATGGATAGAACTTTCTGTCGTTAACCGTATCAACGAGCATGCGATCAATGGTGTGCTACTCAATTACCATGATATCACCGAACGTAAACGTACAGAGCAAGTTCAAAAAGTATTATACAATATTTCCAATGCAGTAATAACAACTGTAAACCTTGAATATTTAATTATTCTTATTCAAAAAGAACTTGAAAAAATTATTGATACTTCAAATTTTTATATTGCTCTTTACGACGAAAAAATTGATATGTTTTCAATACCTTACCTTGCTGATGAGAAGGAAGATTTAAGGTCTTTTCCAGCAGGCAAATCATTCACTAATTATGTACTAAAAACTCAGAAATCCTTGCTTGCCAACAAGCAAAAAGTAAATGAACTGATAAAATCCGGGGATATTGAACGCATAGGAACAGCTTCAAAAGTATGGCTGGGTGTGCCTCTATCTATTGCAGGAAAACCAATTGGAGTTATTGCTGTTCAAAGTTATACTGATGAAAATGCATTTGATGAATCAGATAAGGAAATACTTGAATTTGTTTCCCATCAGGTAAGTATTTCTATAGAAAGGAAGAAACACGAAGATGAATTGATAGAAGCTCTTAAAAAAGCAACAGAATCTGATAGGTTAAAATCAGCATTTCTCACAAATATGAGCCACGAAATCAGAACACCCATGAATGGAATTCTTGGTTTTTCCAGCTTATTAAAACAACCTGATCTTAGCAGTAAAAAGCAACAAGAATACATCCAAATCATCGAAAAAGGTGGAGCACGAATGCTTAATATTATCGATAATATTGTTAGTATTTCAAAAATAGAATCAGGTCAGATGGAAGTTAATATCGGGGAATTAAATATCAATGAGCAAATCGAATTCCTTTATACTTTCTTTAAACCCGAAGTTGAAGAAAAAGGTTTGCAGTTTTCATCAGAAGTTTCTTTACCATCTAAAAAAGCCATCCTGAAAACCGATGGTCAAAAAGTTTATACCATACTAGCAAATCTTTTGAAAAATGCAATTAAATACACCAAAAAGGGTTACATAGAATTTGGGTATACTCAAAACAAAAATACACTTGTCTTTTACATAAAAGATTCAGGGATAGGCATTCCATTTAATAGGCAGGAAGTCATCTTTGAGCGGTTTATTCAAGCTGATATTGAAGATAAAATGGCATATCAGGGAGCAGGTCTCGGCTTGTCTATTTCAAAAGCTTATGTAGAAATGCTGGGTGGAAAAATTTGGGTGGAAAGTGAAGAAGAAAATCTGCCAGCCAGCAAGAAAGGAGGAAGTACATTTTATTTTACCATTCCATATAAGCCTTTATCAAGGAAAGAAGATATCGCCAAAAATGAAATTTTGCATTCCAATGATGTAACTCCAATCGACAAGTATAGTATATTAATTGTTGAAGACGATGAAACTTCGGCAGAATTTATTTAGCTTATTTTAAGAGGATCAGAACACGAAATTGTTATAACGATAACAGGAGAAGATGCTGTGGAAGTATGTCTCAATAATCCAGACATCGATTTAGTACTTATGGATATTAAATTGCCTACGATAGATGGCTACGAAGCCACAAGGCAAATTCGAAAGTTTAACAAAGACGTAATCATCATAGCACAAACAGCTTATGCTTTAGAAGGCGACAGAGAAAAAGCTATTGCTGCCGGCTGCAACGATTATATTTCAAAGCCCATAAAAAAGGATGAATTATTGGAGAAAATTAGTAAAATATTACTCTAATGGAAAATAAAAACGAACAACGAAAACAACTCGAAGAGAAACTCATAGCAAAGGCTACGAAAGACGAGACTTTTAGAAAGAATCTTTTGACATCTCCCAGAGAAACTCTGGAAACGGAACTTGGGATTAATATCCCAGATGCCGTTAATATTAAGGTACTGGAAGAAGATCAAAACTCGTTCTATTTGGTTCTCCCCCCGATAATCGATCCCGAAACTGAAGATGAACTTTCCGAGGCAGAACTTGAAATGGTTTCAGGAGGTTGGGGAGAACCAGGGGGAATGTCCGCGGATTGTACTAATGAAGGTTGTACCGTTTATCCAGCATGCCAAGGGGGATCTTTCTCCAATTAGATAACCGTTACCCGTTCTTATTTAAGGGGAGATTTTTAAATTCCCGGAGCAGCAGCTCATTATTCAGGCTAAATTATGAAGAATAGTAAGTGCAAAAGATGCATATAATATTACAAGATTCTATGATGGGTTAGTAGAAACCAAAAAGGTGAAGATTTAACAGCGCAGTTTGGTGTTTAGTTGTTATAAAAAGTGTTTTGTCATTTTTTATGAATTAAGCAGGCTAAATGGTGCTAATTTTTTAATCATTAGTTTAAAGTCATAGTTTCTCTTCCTAGTTTCATTTACTATATTTTGAAAAACCCTTAATACCAATTTGATAACAGAATGCGCTTTTTAAATCAATAGATTTTTTGTTTTGGCGAATTGGAAAATATTTCCCTTGTAAGTTTTCCCCTACAAAAAAATCAGCATTCCCCTACAAGTATTTAGTATTTACCCTACAAGCATATTACTTAAATATCAGCATTTTTGTAGAGAATTAAAATTTTTGTTACTACTCAGCAGCCAATAATTCTTGATTAGCTAAGTTTGTAAGTACATTAAAAACATCTTGTCCATTTTTAATCGTTGTATCAACAACGGATCTTATTACAGCAAAATGTTGTGCAAATT
>Ga0208648_1002100_pt1 | contig 14520 bp, 9 predicted proteins | sample AntAceMetag02UKL_FD_184772 | JGI IMG/M metagenome (GOLD analysis project Ga0208648, IMG submission 184772) | Saline lake microbial communities from Ace Lake, Antarctica - Antarctic Ace Lake Metagenome 02UKL (SPAdes) (version 2) | ecosystem: Environmental > Aquatic > Non-marine Saline and Alkaline...
GAGTCCCTAAACACATCGGCGGGATGGTTATGGTTTGTCCTTCATGTGGGAACAAGTTTTACTCAGATTTTAAGCTGGGTGGTACTAAAAGAAGTGAGCATAGAGGAATTTTGGCAACTATTTTCGAGATGCCCTATGACACCATGATGCGTATCTGGCGATATTTTACGTCAAGGTGAGAGAAAGTGATCGGTTTCAGGTTCAGGGTTCAAGGATATGAACGCTGTGAACATAGAACATCGAATGTCCAAGCCTGGTCGCCTCTGGCGACGCCGAAGGCGGGTAAACGTCGAATTTTAAATAAGGCATTCTGCCCATTTATAAACTGGCAACAGTGAACCGTTTAACCCAAGCTTAATTATACAGCAAGAGTAAGTTGTTGGATAATAAATTCCGGAGTTTTAGATAAGGAGAAAGAATATGTGCCGTTTAATTGCGCTAACCAGTGAAGAACCCTTGTCTCCAATGATAGCATTAAGGGCGCTGGATGTTATGCGGGAGGGGCATGATGGTTCGGGCGTGGGACTTTTGTTGCGTGATCTGGCAGGCCCTTTTGAAAACATGAAAGATGCGCCGATTTTGTCAGGAATTTTCACTGAAGAAGGCTTAAAGCGTCTGGACAGGTTCATGATGGATATAGGATTTATGACAAAATACAGAATATCCATTAAACCACCTAAAACTTTGCTTTCCGGGGTGCCAAGACGTGGCGTATACCTTTTGCGTGCATATGAATATCCTGAGGAATGGGAAAATCTGAGCACCAGTGAGTTGCACAGCAGATTATTAATTATACGCCTTGAGCTTCAGAAAATGGGAGAAGAAAAGGGAGATATAATAGTGTTTTCTTTCTGGCCGGATACGATCATGATAAAGGAAACAGGAGATCCTCTTGAACTCGCGGAACATTTAAATATTGACAGTATGGAAATTGGCGCCAGGGTCATCATGGCTCAGGGAAGGCAGAATACCAATTATGAAATAAATCTTTATGCGTGCCATCCTTTTTTTATAAAGGGGTTTTCCACTATGACAAATGGAGAAAATACAGCTTTTATTCCTATCAGGGAGTACTTGATGTCACGTGGATTCGAAGGATACACAGGATACCACTCCGACTCGGAAGTATTCACACATATTTTGCATTATACAATATCAAAACTTGGACTCAGTATAGAGGCATATAAACATGTAATAACTCCGCTTCAGGATAAAAATCTGAAAAATCATCCAGACTACAAATTTCTGAAGCATCTTAAACATTCCTGTAGAAAATTAATTATTGATGGCCCGAATTGTGTAATAGGATGCCTGCCCGATCATTCTCTTTTCATGGCCCAGGACCGTAAAAAACTCCGGCCGGGCGTGGTTGGAGGAAAAAGCGGTTTCTTTTGTTTTTGTTCTGAAATATGCGGTCTTGATTCAGCAATACCTGATCGTGATAAGAGCAAAGATTTTCAACCTATGCATCTTGATACCGCCATAGTCGGTCCTGATCGTAAGGAGGTTAAAATATGTTGTCAAACTCAGCAATTACACCTTCAACATTAAGCGTAAAAGATTTGCCATGGCAGATCTTGTGGAATAAAGATAAATGCACTCTCTGTGGAAAATGTACTGCAATATGCCCTGTCAACGCTATTGAATTAGGCGTATTTCGCAAGAGAATCCTCCAGACTTCGCTTGAACCCGGGGCAACGCAATCGAATGATCACGGTATATTTTATGGAATACGCCAGAAAACCGACCCTGCATACAGTTGTGTAGGATGTGCGATGTGCACTCTGGTTTGTCCCAATGATGCGATTATACCGGCAAGAAGTGATGAGGCTGATAAACTGAGGTTTCATATTAACAGGGGAGGGCAGCCTCGAACACGCGGGGGAAGACGGAATGTTCCCGGCTCTGTTTTAGATCAGATCAAGTTCATAAGGATTTCGATGTTAACCGATCCGGCTCTTGATGCAGGACGTCATGAATTTGAACTTCGAACTCTTTTAGGAAGGGTTTTACCGCCTGAAAAAAATCTTAAGTTTGTTGAAGAGAATGGCTGGATTCCACCTGTCAGGGAGATATACCCGTTAATCATAGGAGGGATGTCTTTTGGCGCATTATCGCCCAATATGTGGGAAGGCCTTCAGATGGGTGTGGCATATCTGAATGAAGAACTGGGCATGCCTGTTCGTATAAGTACCGGAGAAGGCGGCTGTCCTCCAAGACTCCTTCGCAGCAGATTTTTAAAGTATATAATACTTCAGATTGCCAGCGGTTATTTTGGCTGGGATGAGATTATTCACAGCATACCTGAGATGAAGGTTGATCCATGCGCTATTGAAATAAAATATGGTCAGGGAGCAAAGCCAGGAGACGGCGGGCTGCTAATGTGGCATAAGGTCAACAGTCTGATAGCGGCCATCAGGGGTGTCCCTTCCGGTATAAGCCTTCCGAGTCCCCCGACACATCAGACACAATATTCCATAGAAGAGTCTGTGGCCAAGATGATACAGTCCATGTGCATGGCCTGGGGTTTCAGGGTGCCTGTATATCCTAAAATTTCAGGTACTTCAACAGCGCTTGCTGTTCTGAACAACCTGACCCGAAATCCTTATGCCGCAGGTCTTGCTATTGATGGTGAAGACGGTGGAACAGGAGCAGCTTATAACGTATCAATGAATCATATGGGACATCCTATAGCGAGTAATATTAGAGACTGTTATCTTAATCTTGTCAAAGTAGGTATGCAGAATGAAATTCCTTTGTTTGCAGCAGGGGGTGTGGGAAAAACCGGGAACCTTGCAGCTAACGCAGCGGCTCTGATTATGCTGGGAGCAAGCGGAGTGCAGGCCGGCAAGTATATTATGGAGGCGGCAGCAGGATGTCTGGGGTCTGAATCTGACAGGTGCAATATCTGCAATATAGGTCTGTGTCCAAAGGGAATTACTTCCCAGGATCCCCGTCTCTACAGGCGGCTTGACCCTGAACAGGTAGCGCAGCGAATTGTGGACGTTTTTATCAGCTTTGATATTGAGTTAAAGAAGATTGTTGCGCCTCTGGGCAGATCAACATCTCTGCCCATCGGCATGTCTGATGCTCTGGGGATAAATGATAAGGATGCGGCTGAGCGACTTTGTATAAAATATGTAGTATAGAATTCAGGAGGCCGTTAACGGCTTGAAATTTGAAATTGGAAAGTAGAAATTTGGAAAGTTCCTAATTCAATTTGGAGAATTAAATGAATGACAACAAATATCATATAATTTCCGGCAAAAAAGACAGATATCGTCTTGATTCACGTGTTCTGGAAGAAGAGATTCAGGATGCTGTTGCTCGTGGATATAGATATCTTAAAATAAAAGCCTATGGTCAGCATGGAATCGGCGGGCGGTTGTGGAAGGCCGGTAAAGAAGCCGTTCATCTAAAAATAGACGGTTATAGTGGACAGCGCACCGGTTCGCTCGGATTTCCAAACACACATATAGAAATAATGGGGCCTGTTTCCGATGATGTTGGCTGGCTGAATGCAGGCGCGCAAATCATTATTCATGGAAATGCCTCAAACGGCGTCGCAAACGGCATGGCGCAGGGTAAAGTTTATGTGGGCGGCAGTATCGGCGCAAGGGGTATGACCATGACGAAACATAATCCGCGCTTTGACCCGCCTGAACTTTGGGTGCTGGGGTCGGTTGGAGATTATTTCGGTGAATTCATGGCCGGGGGCATTTCAGTCATCTGCGGTTTTGAAGCCCAGACTCCTGACAATATTCTGGGATATCGTCCTTTTGTGGGCATGGTCGGCGGCAAAATATTTTTTCGCGGCCCCTACGGAGGATTCAGCCATGCGGACTCAAAGATTGTGCCTGTTGAGGATGAAGATTGGAACTGGTTTATAAAAAACCTTAAGATTTTTCTTAAAAGCATAAAACGCCCCGAACTTTTTGAAAAAATATCATACAGGAAGGATTGGCAGCTTATAATTGCGCGATCTCCCCATGAAAGGATTGGAAGCCGGAGCAGATCCATTCAATCTTTCAGGCGTGATATCTGGGATAAGGAGCTTGGCAAAGGAGGTCTGATTGGCGATCTTACAGATATTGACAGGAGTCCTGTTCCAGTAATTACAACCGGAGATTTAAGGCGTTTTGTTCCTGTATGGGAAAACCGGAAATATATGGCTCCCTGTGAAGCCTCCTGCCCAATAGGTATTCCTGTTCATAAAAGATGGGCTATGATTCGCGATGGTCGTGTGGATGAGGCTGTGGACATGGCTCTTTCATATACGCCATTTCCAGCCACAGTTTGCGGGTATCTATGTCCAAACCCATGTATGCAGGCATGCGCCCGGATTTCAGGCTCCATGCCTCCAATTGATGTAACAAAGATCGGACAGGTAAGTATAAAGGCGAATCTTCCGGAGCTGCCGTTGGAAAACGGTAAAAAAATTGCTGTAATTGGCGGAGGGCCGGCAGGAATATCAGTGGCCTGGCAGCTTCGAATGCAGGGACATAAAACAACTGTTTATGACATGGCAAAGAAATTGGGCGGAAAGATAGCTTCGGTTATTCCGGACAGCCGTATTCCTTACGAAGTTTTTTCCACCGAACTGGAAAGAGTTGAAAAAGTAATATCTCATGTGCGTCTTCAGCAGCGTCTTGACAAAGAGGAAATGGAGCAATTAAGAGAAGATTTTGACTTCATGGTTATAGCCGCGGGTGCATATACATCCAGAATGCTTCCAGTGCCCGGGAAAGAAAGGATGATTACCGCCTTTGACTTTTTATTACAGGCAAAGCAGGGAAAGGCAAAACCGGGAAAGCGTGTTGTGATAATAGGCGCTGGAAATGTCGGCTGTGATGTTGCATCAGAAGCTTACAGTTCTGGAGCTGAAGAAATCCTGTTAATCGATGTTCAGGAACCTGCTTCATTTGGCAAGGAAAGGGAAAACGCAGAGTCTATCGGGGCAAAGTTCAGGTGGCCCTGCTTTACAAAGGAGATTACCGAACAAGGGGTAATGCTTACAACAGGAGAAATAATTCCTGCTGATACAGTTATAATATCTATCGGCGATGTGCCTGATCTGCAATTTCTTCCTGAAAATGTCGCCACTGAGAGAGGATTTATTGTAGTAAATGAGCACTATCAGACAACGGACTCAAAAATCTTTGCCATTGGAGATGTTGTAAGGCCGGGGCTGTTGACAGATGCAATAGGAGCAGGCAGAAAGGCAGCGAATGCGATTATCGATATTATTGACGGAAAACGTCCTATGGGCGATAACCGCCTTATGATTGATCGCAGCCGGGTATCTCTTGAATATTTTGATCCAAGGATAAAGTCTTTTGACGATCTTGACCATTGCGGATCTCAATGCTCTTCCTGCGGAACGTGCAGAGACTGCGGAATCTGTGTTACTGTCTGTCCTGAAACAGCTATCAGCAGACAGGAAAAAGAACAGAATGAGTTTGAATATATCGTGGATGAAACAAGGTGCATAGGCTGTGGGTTTTGCGCGGGTGCATGTCCCGCTGGAATCTGGAATCTTGTGCCGAATAATCCTATCACACTGAAAAGATGAACATCGAAAATCGAACGTCCAACATCGAATGTTGAATGGAAAAAGATGAAGAAACAGAGTTTAAAAAAAATTGAACTATTATCGGTGTTGGGTGTTTGTTTTTTCATTCGATGTTGGAATAATTTGAAGAGCAGAGCGACATCATTATTCGACGTTCGATGTTCAATGTTCGATGTTGGACGTTCATATTTCAAAACAACCCCGTATGGCATAAATGCAATCTGTGAATGTTTACAAAACAACTTAGTGCTTATGGGATCAGAGGACAGGGCATGAAAGCTTTATTAGCGCTTGAAGACGGACGTACTTTTGCATGCCGGTCATTTACAGGGCCAGGAGAGGCCTGGGGTGAAGTTGTGTTTAATACAAGCATGACCGGTTACCAGGAGATTCTTACCGATCCATCATATAAAGGGCAGATAGTGACAATGACTTGTCCTCTGATAGGAAACTACGGCGTTAATTCTGAAGATGTCGAGTCTGAAAACATTCAGGTTGCCGCTTTCCTGGTAAAAGAATATCAAAATTTTCCAAGCAATTTCAGATCTGCTTCCACCCTTGGTGACTATTTAAAATCCGGTTTTAATGGAAAGAGCATTCTCGGGATAGAAGAATTAGATACACGCGCTCTTACAAGACATATCCGGGATGCCGGAGCCATGCGGGCATTAATTTCAACGCATGATCTTGACCCGTTATCATGCGTGAAAAAAGCAAAAAAGATACCCGGCATATTAGGGAAGGATCTTGTGAGAGATGTAACTACTGATTTTCCCTATTATTGGATTGACGGAAAGCGGGTTTCAGTTGATCGCGACTTAATGCCGGATGGAGATGTTTGGAAATATAGAGGAAAGAAACATTCGGTTATAGCTTTTGATTTTGGAATAAAATATAACATTTTAAGACTCCTGGAAAAGGCAGGATTTGAAATCATTGTTGTGCCGGCTTCAACATCTGCTGATACTGTAAAAGCTTTAAATCCGGATGGCATTTTCCTTTCAAATGGTCCGGGTGACCCTGAACCTGTCAGCTATGCAGTTGCAACCATAAAGGAACTTTTGGAATATAAACCAATGTTTGGAATATGTCTGGGACATCAGCTAATGGCGCTTGCTCTTGGTGGAAAAACTTTTAAATTAAAATTCGGACACCGTGGCGCCAATCAGCCGGTTAAGAATCTTTTAACCGGAAAGGTCGAGATTACTTCTCAAAACCATGGTTTTGCAGTAGACATAGACAGCCTGAATGGTAAAGACGTGGAAATAACGCATATAAATTTAAATGATAATACCCTGGAAGGCTTCAGGCACACAAAATATCCGGTTTTCTCAGTGCAATACCATCCGGAAGCATCACCCGGCCCTCATGATTCAAGATATCTTTTTAATGAATTTAAAAAAATGATGTAACTGCTTATACGGCCACAGATTCGCACAGATGAACGCAGATAGTTTTCAATATAACAGGAGTTATAAACTCAAAAGGTACCTTGCTAACAACTATAAAGAAACTACAGAGATGGAGTTTTTTGTAAAAAAATATCAGTGATAATCAGCGTAAATCCGTGGCTGAATAATTACGAAAGTTTTTTAAATAATGCCGAAACGTACAGACATACATAAAATTCTTATAATCGGAGCTGGTCCAATAATAATAAGCCAGGCATGTGAATTTGATTATTCAGGTACACAGGCGTGCAAGGCTTTAAAAGAAGAGGGCTATGAGGTCATTCTGATAAACAGCAATCCTGCGACAATCATGACCGATCCTGAAACAGCCGATAAAACCTATATAGAACCTGTTACTCCTGAAACCATAGCAATGGTGATTGAAAAGGAGCGACCAGATGCTTTGCTTCCGACACTGGGCGGACAGACAGGGCTTAATATGGCCATAAAAGTCGCAGAAATGGGAGTGCTTGACAGATTTAATGTTGAGATGATCGGAGCCTCAATTGAATCCATAAAAAAGGCCGAAGACAGGAATCTTTTCCGAAATGCAATGGAGAAAATAGGGCTGAATATTCCAGAAAGCGGCATAGCAGAAGATATGGCAAGTGTCAGAGCGATTGCCGATGATATTGGATTTCCGATTATTATTCGTCCGAGTTTCACCCTTGGAGGAACCGGAGGAGGCGTTGTATATAATCCGGAAGAACTGGAAAAAGTGTCGAGAGCGGGACTGGATGCAAGTTTAATCAATCAGATAATGCTTGAACAGTCAGTTTTAGGATGGAAGGAATATGAACTCGAGGTAATGCGTGATAATAATGATAATGTCGTTATTATCTGTTCCATTGAAAACATGGACCCAATGGGCATACATACGGGTGACAGCATTACTGTTGCTCCAGCCCAGACATTGAGCGACAGAGAATATCAGGTAATGAGAAACGCTTCAATTGCAATTATGCGCGAGATTGGCGTTGATACAGGCGGTTCAAATGTGCAGTTCGCTGTTAATCCTGAAAACGGAGAAATGATTGTTGTTGAAATGAATCCAAGGGTTTCGCGTAGCAGCGCTCTTGCTTCAAAAGCCACTGGCTTTCCTATCGCGAAGATAGCCGCAAAACTCGCAGTTGGCTATACTCTTGATGAAATTCCCAATGACATTACTGGAGAAACCCTTGCTTCCTTTGAGCCGGCTCTTGATTACTGCGTTGTAAAAATACCCCGCTGGACCTTTGAAAAATTTCCTGAAACAGCCGATTACCTTACAACCTCCATGAAGTCTGTAGGCGAAACAATGGCAATCGGCAGAACTTTTAAAGAAGCTCTGCAGAAAAGTTTAAGATCTCTTGAAATCGGGCGTTATGGTTTTGGCGCTGACGGACATGATATTATAGATCTTAAAGGTAAAATGCCTTTATTGTCTGAAATCAAGCAGAACCTTGCCACTCCAAATTCACAGAGGATATTTTACCTCAGGTATGCTTTGTTAGAAGGAATGTCTGTTCAATCAATCTATAAATTAACAGGCATTGACCCATGGTTTTTATACCAGCTCAAACAAATAGTGGATCTTGAGCAGAAAATTGCTTCAAATTTTAAAGCCTGGGATGATGAGCCCTCAGTTTTGCTGTTACATAAGGCAAAATCGTGGGGTTTTTCAGATATGCAGATAGCCTGTCTTACGGGTTCCACTGAAGAAACAGTGGCAAAAAACCGCAAAGCCTCCGGTATACGCCCTGTTTACAAGCTTGTTGACACGTGTGCTGCTGAATTTAAAGCTTCAACACCATATTACTATTCCACCTATGAAACAGAAGAAGAAGCAAGAATTTCAAATAGAAAAAAAGTGATAATTTTAGGCGGAGGCCCCAACAGAATAGGGCAGGGAATTGAATTTGATTACTGTTGTGTTCATGCCTCATTCGCACTCCGGGAAGAAGGCGTTGAAAGTATAATGGTAAACAGCAACCCGGAAACAGTAAGCACTGATTATGATACATCTGACAAGCTGTATTTTGAACCCCTTACAAAGGAAGATGTTCTTCATATTATTGAGACAGAAAAGCCGATGGGAGTAATTGTCCAGTTTGGTGGTCAGACCCCTCTCAACCTTTCTGCTTTTCTGTTTGAGTCCGGCGTTTCCATATTAGGCACACAGCCTGAGAGCATTGATCGCGCTGAAGATCGTGAGCTTTTTCAGGCCATGTTAAATAAACTTGGCCTTGTTCAGCCTGCAAACGGCACTGCTGTTGATGTTGAAGGAGCCGTGGCTGTTGCAGAAGAAATCGGATATCCTGTGATCGTCAGGCCTTCCTATGTGCTTGGCGGAAGAGCGATGAAGATAGTATATAACCAAAAGGATCTGGAAATTTTTACAAGGCTTGCCATCCTGGCATCACCTGAGCATCCGGTGCTTATAGACAAATTTCTGGAGGATGCTATTGAGCTTGATGTGGATGCGATTTCAGATGGGAAGGCAACCATTATCGGCGGTATTATGGAGCATATCGAAGAGGCTGGCATACATTCAGGCGATTCAGCATGTGTTCTTCCTCCCCACAGCGTAAAATCCAGCATTCTGGAAGAAATAGCAAACGCTACAAAAGCCATGGCCTCGGAATTAAATGTTGTCGGCCTTATGAACGTGCAGTATGCAATCAAGGATAATTGTATATATGTGCTTGAAGTAAATCCAAGGGCTTCCAGAACAATTCCGTTTGTAAGCAAAGCAACAGGCGTGCCTTTTGCAAAGCTTGCCACAAAGGTTATGCTTGGCAGAAGTCTGGATGAACTTGGCCTTACCTGTGAAAGAATTCCAGACCATGTTTCAGTAAAAGAGGCCGTGCTTCCATTTGACAGGTTTCCTGATGTTGATACATTGCTTGGCCCGGAAATGAAATCAACCGGAGAGGTCATGGGAATTGATTCAAGATTCGGTTCTGCTTATGCAAAGGCACAGCTCGGGGCAGGCCAGAATCTGCCTGTTTCCGGCACTGTTTTTATAAGTGTAAAGGATCATGACAAAGAGGCTGTGCTTGATGTGGCATCCCTTTATCGTAATATAGGTTTCCAGATCGTGGCAACTCGCGGGACTTCTGAATTTTTAGCCAAACACGGTATTGAAAGTAAAATTATAAACAAGGTTTCTTTTGGCCGGCCTCATGTTGTGGATTCAATAAAAAACAAAGAGATACAGCTTGTAATAAACACTGGCTCTGGCGGAGAAACCAGGCGTGACGGGTATGAGATCAGGCATGCGGCAATAAAATATGGCCTGCCTTATGCAACGACAATCGCAGGTGCTGTGGCCATGTGCAGAGGCATTTCAGCTATTAAGAAGAGAAAAATGTCGGTTAAAACCATTCAGGAATATAATCAATCAAGTCAAGGATGATGGCGTCTTAAAAAGTCCAACAACCACCTTCACCTGAGTTATTTCTAATTGAGCGGGTGTGATCTCAGAGGGTACAAAGGATTCAAGGGTTCGAGTGACACGTAGTGAAGCGATAACCCTCAGCGCTCAAGGAAGAAAGATATAGCAGAAGGATATGGAAGAAAGAAAACCATGGATTACATCAGAAAAGAAACCCTTGCCCCCCTGGAACCCTGGAACCCTTGACCCCTGGAATCCTTGGACCCTTTTCTCTAACTAAATTGGAGAAGAACCCAATATATCAGCAGGTTCTTTGCTAACGATCTTTGATACATTCAAACAGTTTTAAAAGGCGTGACAATGAGAATATTATCGGAAAAACCGCGTGAATCATGCGGCTTGTTTGGAATTTATGGGCATCCTGAATCCTCGAAACTAACCTATTTTGGACTATATGCTCTGCAGCACAGAGGACAGGAGAGCGCCGGAATAGCAGTGGTTAATAACAGGAGTATAATCGACCATAAAGGAATGGGGCTTGTACCTGATGTTTTTAAAGCTGTTCATCTGGAACAGTTAGAAGGGGAAAGCGCAATAGGGCATGTGCGTTATTCCACTACAGGCAGTTCAATACTCTCCAATGCACAGCCTTTTGTTATTCGTCATAGAAGAAAATCTTATGCTGTGGCTCATAACGGTAATCTTGTAAACGCGCATATACTTAAAGATGAACTTGAAGAAAACGGCTCAATTTTTCAAACTACAATGGACAGTGAGATTTTTCTTCATCTTTTTGTCAGAAATCTCAAGTTCGGCCTTGAGCAGGCTCTTTTAAATACAGTCTCCAGATTAAAAGGGGCTTTTTCTTTTATTGCGCTGACCAGCAAAGGAGAAGTTATCGGAATAAAAGACCCAAACGGTTTCAGGCCTCTATGCCTTGGTAAGTTTAACGGACAATATGTGCTTGCGTCTGAAACATGTGCCCTTGATCTTGTTGAGGCAAAATTTGTAAGAGAACTCGATCCAGGTGAAATAGTTATTATAGACGAAAAAGGAGTAAGAAGCATAAAAACACCTGCTGCTGCAAAACGAGCCTTTTGCATATTTGAGTTTATATATTTTGCAAGACCGGACAGCACAATATACGGTAAAAATGTATATGAAATAAGAAAGGCTCACGGCAAATGTCTTGCCCATGAATCCCCTGTTGACGCTGATCTGGTAATGCCTTTTCCTGATTCCGGGACCTATGCTGCCCTGGGTTATTCACAAGCCTCCGGTATTCCCTTTGAGACAGCAATGATCAGGAATCACTATGTTGGGAGAACATTTATTCAACCAACACAGAGCATGCGTGATTTTAGTGTAAGGGTAAAGCTGAATCCTGTAAAAGAGCTTTTAAAAGGCAAAGATATTATTATAACAGATGATTCAATAATAAGAGGCACTACGGTTAAAACAAGAGTAAAAGCTCTGCGCGAATTAGGAGTAAAGCGGGTGCATATGCGCGTCAGCTCTCCTCCACTGTGTTTTCCCTGCCATTATGGCATAGATTTTCCGACCAAGAGTGAGTTGATAGCCTCAAATAAGTCAGTTGAAGAGCTTCGTTGTTTGCTTGGCCTGGACTCCCTTTATTATATCAGTCTTGAGGGTCTTCTCAGCTCAATAGGTATAGATAACCCTGAGGATAAATTCTGCAAGGCTTGTTTTGATGGATGCTACCCTGTAGAATTTGATAAAAACCTGTCAAAAGACTGTATGGAAAAGATGTAGCAGCGCGTGGCACAACAGACAAACTTATTCCTGACAAAGAAAGATGTATTTTGTCCTGTAGCGTTTCAAAGCGGGAATCCTGTTTTTAAATCGTTTCAGATCTTCCAGCGTAAACCCATTTTCCCTGACAATATTGCACATGATGCTTGAGATTTGCGGTTCAAAACAGACGTTCACCTGCTCATTTTGCGCTTTCCTTCAAGGGATTTATAGTGGTAAAGCCAATGACTTCCGCAACCTTGCAAAGGTTGTCATCAGCCACCACAAAAGACCAATCTTTTTCAGATATGAGACTAAAAAAGCGCCAAGATGTAATGCATCCAGAGCCTTGAGTCCGTATGCTCTTCCATGCGTTTTAATAAAAAGCTCAGCTTGCTCAAGAACAGCATGTCCTAAAGATTCGACATTGAATCCGGCAATTTGATTCTCAAAAGAACCGACTGCCGTGTTCAATTGCCCTTCATCCATCTCTTTGTTACGAAATCTCCTGAAAATGGCGCTTATGAATTCCAGCCGTCCCAGCTCCGAAATCCATACTTCATTATTCTGTTCAAGAATCAGATCCGTAACAATATCTGTCCCTTCTTCTTCATGGAAAAACTTTACCAGCGCTGAGGTATCAAAGAATAGATTCATATCCTGTCTTCTCTTTCCAGCATTATATCTTCAGATAGAGACCCTTTGCATTGTTTTAACGCCTCCCTCACCTTTATATAATCAGTGGCGGTTGTTTTGCTTTTTTTGGCCCGATTCGTTCGCTTTAGCTCGTTTATCAGGTCATATACTTTCGCCAATGCCTTGGGCTTTAATTCATCCAGTTCTTTTATGGTCTGTTCTTTTAGATTAAGCATTAGAAAACCTCCCTGAATATTTTCTACATAAGCCGGATATGGTGAATTTATCTTTATCTATTACCTTGAGCTTCCAAATACAATCTTTCAATTTCAGATAAATCATCATCAACAATTTTAATAATGAATTTTATATAATCATATATATCATGAAATTAGATATCTATCCAACACAATTATTAAGATTCAATCTGTACGCCTGTGTCCAGCTCAGGACGGTATTGGACTTTTACTTTTGTATCTTTTTTGATTTCCATTCAATCATTTTTTTTATTCTCTTATAATGCTCCGATATCATTTTCTATCTCGTTAATTTCCAGCTCTATATTCTTAACTTCAATTAAATCTTCCCAGCCGGGATGTTCCGGCGCATCGCCTTCCGCAACCTTCTGATTTAATTCTTCTACGTTTGAAGCCCGGTATCTGGACAAAATTTCAAAACGTTCTATCTGAAGCAATCGTTTTTTTTCTTTAAGATTCATGATTGCGCCGGAACGAATAAATTCTTCAGCAGATACAGAATATTTTTGTGATATTTTTTCTACCTGAGAGAGAGTGCCCATAAAACCTCCTTTCCCCAATAAACGGAATCAAAACAGTGTAAATTCACTATCAATAATTCAGCTGGCCCTTCCTTTTTCAAATCTGTAAACCAGCGCGAGAATTGATTTGGAGTGAGCAGATTAAACGTGTAATGCTGTTTCGCATATGGCTGATATCTGCTCTCAAGGTCTGCCAGGTTCAATGCTTTTAATTTTCTGTTTGCTCTCTCAAAATGCGCCTTTACATATTCCTCTTTTTTCGGCGGTTATCCATTATTTTAGTGTAAGGGTGAAACTGTTTGAACCAGCTTCATTTTTAAACCCATCGAATTCGATGGAATTAAAATTGGGGTTGTGTATTTGTTCCCACAAACCGATAAATTCAATAGTGCTTCGAGTTCGGTTTACTTTCGTTTACATACTTTTCAACTGCTATACCCTTGAGTTTCCTTCTTGACGACACAAACTTATAAACTGAAGAGTACCCAGTAAGCCTCCTTAAGTCCTGTCCAGAATTTGAGGAGGGCATTGCCTGAGCTTTTTTAAGAAAAATATTAATTTATTGATAATACCAATAATAAATATAATAATATTATTAATTCTCTGCCAGTGGCAGTAGAATCTATAAAGGCCTCCGCTGAGCCAGCATGGCAAATCAGCGGTTTCTTTTGTCCATTTGGGATTCTGACGAATCATATACAATGACCGTCCGCTGTCTGCAACAAAAGCGCTTACGAATCTGGCTTTATCTTTTTTGAAAATACTTTCGGATGACATTCGTTGTTTGAACCGTTTTGATTTTCAATGTTACGGAATTCAGTAACATTAGAGCCTCTTGCAGAAACAAAAAACTTTTGAATTATTTTGATCAATAAAGGAATAGTTATGGTAAAGAAGCTGTCTCTATGATAGAATACAACTAATTGATTTTGCGAAAGAATTAGTTAAAACAAGG
>Ga0208648_1002101_pt1 | contig 14515 bp, 16 predicted proteins | sample AntAceMetag02UKL_FD_184772 | JGI IMG/M metagenome (GOLD analysis project Ga0208648, IMG submission 184772) | Saline lake microbial communities from Ace Lake, Antarctica - Antarctic Ace Lake Metagenome 02UKL (SPAdes) (version 2) | ecosystem: Environmental > Aquatic > Non-marine Saline and...
AGATAGGCCCTGAGGATAAAGCTAATCGCGATATGCTGGTTTACCTACTTTGGCAAGCCGGACGATTATCCAATAATGCTATCGGTGAGTATTTCAGTTTAACTTATTCTTCCGTCAGTAGGTGTGTGAAGGTAATTACCGATAGGCTGTCATCTGATCGTGACTTCAAGGACCGATATTATGGGCTAAAATCACAATTCAAGCTTTGACCCCAGCCCTTTGACCCCAGCCCTTATGATGTCCATGAGGACCAAATCGGGTTTTTCCCTGCGGGCGATCTCCACGGCCTTTTCGCCGTTGGATGCCTGGAGGATTTGGTAGTTTTCGACTTCCAACGTCACTCCCACCAACTCCCGGACCTCGCCGCGATCATCGACGATGAGCATCTTTTTCATAGCTGCAAAACCTCCTGTGATAAAATTTATTCGTTATCCTTTACCCTGCCAAATCCCCCGGCATTTCGATCGTTACGGTCGTCCCTTTACCAGGTTCACTCTCAACCCGCACTGTTCCGCCATGGGATTCCACAATGTCTTTTACAATGCTCATCCCTAAACCCGTTCCTTCTATGGCATTATTAGACGCGTCGGCACGCCAGAACTTGTCGAAGATCCGTTTCACCTGATCCGGCGCCATGCCGAGGCCTTCGTCATCTATACGGATGAGAATTGTTGATGGTTGAGAAGTACTTTTCTCGGCGTTTTCTCTTTCGAATTCTTCACTCTTCTGGATAGTTATACGTATCTTTCCGTCGGCCGCCGAGTACTTTAAAGAATTGCTCAACAGATTTTCCATTACCTGGCTCAGCTTTTCCTGGTCGCCAAAAATCATTAAAGGCTCTTCGGGTATATCAATCTCGAAATTGCGATCGGGGGCTCTCGAACGAAATACTTCAACAAGTTCTTTCATTGATTTGCCAAGGTCAAAAGATTCTATTTGCAAGCTTAACCCCTTGCCTGATTCAATGCGTGAAATATCTAAAAGATCGTTAATTGTTTTGGCAAGAGACTTGGCCTTGGAGTCGATATAGGAGAGGTACTTTTGTTGCTTTTCGTGGTCCAGATTGTCCCGAGTCAGCAGGATCTCGGAAAAGCCCTGTATGGAGGTCAGCGGAGTCCTTAGCTCGTGGGCAGCGGTGGAGAGAAATTCAGTCTTCATCCGGTCGACCTCCCGCTCGAAGGTCACGTCGCTGATGATGATCACCATCTTATTTCTATCTTTTAATTCTGCTTCAACCTTGGAGATCTTGGCGGTCTTGGCTCGCAGGATACGGGGCCGACCCGGCTGATCTCCCGGAGTCTCAAAATCAAACTGGCATCCGTGTTCCCGCTCCTCCAGAGCAACTCGAATCCGATCTTTCAGGGCCTGGTTTTCTATATCAAAATATAATGGCTTCCCTTTGCATTCAGAAAACCGAAGCCCGAGGAGGATCTCTGCCGCAGGATTCATCAGTACTACATTGCCGCTGTAATTGGTCACCACCAACCCGTCTGATACAGACGTCAGGATGGCATCCATCCGATCACTTATCTCCTCTGCATTCTCTAAGGCTTGGTTAAGCTGTTCGGTCCTCTTATTTTTTTCCTGTGCGGTACGTTCTAACTCGATGGTCAACGCCTTTAACTCTTCATGGGATTTTTTTAGACCATTTTCTATCTCCTTGCGCTCGGTGATGTCCTCGATAGCCAGCAGGATGATCCGCTTCTTGCTCATCGCCTGTTCAATCTGGCGGGCATTGAGCAGCATGACGCGCCTGCCGATGGTGGCAAAATTATGTTCAACCTCATAGCCATCAAAGGCGGTCTTTTCGGGAAGGATGTTTTCCAGCAGTTCCCGCAGCTTGGGGATATCCCACTGTTTATTGCCGAGGTCATAAATAAGCTGCCCCACGGTCTCTTCAGGCTTTACCTTAAAGAAGTCATAGAATGAACGGCTGACGGTGACCACCCTGAGGTCCTGGTCCAAGGAAATTAAGGATTCGCGCACGGTGTTGATGATGTTCTCAGCGTATTCGCGGGCTTTTTCTATTTCATGCAGGGACTTTATTCTTAGAAGCGACTTTACCCTGGCTAAAAGCTCATGCCTGTCAAAAGGCTTGGAGATAAAATCATCGCATCCTGCCTCAAGGGCTTTTACCCTGTCTTCGGTCTCTTTAAGCACAGTGACCATAACGACCGGAATAAGCTGTGTCTTTTTATCGGCGCGTATTTTCTCCAGCACTTCGAAGCCGGACATCCTAGGCATCATTACGTCCAGCAGAACCAGATCGATTTGATTACCGGAAAGCATTTTCAGCGCTTCTTCACCGCTTGCCGCACTGACAACTTCATAGCCCTTCGGAACAAGATGTGCTTCGAGAAGTTCAGTGTTTTTGGGCTGGTCATCGACTACTAAGATTACTGATTTGTCTTTCATCGTCTTCTCCCCTCGAATTTGACATTCCAACAAATCAGAAACTCACGAAATAAATTGACTGACTTCTTTCGCAAAGGTGCGCGTATTTATCGGCTTGCCTATAAATCTGGAGTTAGTTATGCCTTCTATCTCTTCTCTGCCTTCTGGCATTACAGAGGCAGTCACGAAAATTATGGGAATATCGCGTGTCTCTTTGTCTTGACGTAATATCCTGGCCGCTTCGGAACCACGCATATCCGGCAGCCGCACATCTAAAATTATAATATCCGGTTTTTCTTTCCTGGCAATTACAATTGCGATGGAAGCATTTTCAGCTACAAATACTTCGAAGCCGGCGACATCCAAGAGGTCTTTTTCCAGCATCAGATTATTTGTATTATCATCGACAACTAATACTGTCTTCTTCATATCACACCACCTTCCTTGATATATATAGGCAAAGTAAACCGGACCGAGGTCCCTCTATTTATCCCCTCTGATTCTACAGAAAGCTTCCCGCCGTGCAGCTCAACCAGCTTTTTAGAGAGAGGTAAACCGAGTCCGGTCCCCTCAGTTAGCCGGGAATATGGGGTATCGACACGGAAAAAACCTTCAAATATTTTATCCGTGTTTTCAGATGCGATACCGACTCCCGTGTCCCAGACCACTATTTCTATCTCGGAATCGGCTTTCTTCGCCCGCATGCCAATTTTACCACCCTCGGGGGTAAATTTAACTGCATTTGAAATCAGGTTATAAAGTATCTCTTTTACCTTGAGGTCATCTGCCTCGATATTTGGCAGATCTTCGGCTATTTCAAGCAACATTTTAATCTTCTTTTTACCGACCATATCCTCTACCAGTAATGAAATTTCATTTAACAGGCTTTTCATGGGTAAACTGGATAAAACCAGCTTCATCTTTCCGGCTTCAACTTTTGCCATATCAAGAATCTGATTTATCAGTAAGAGAAGGTGCGTTCCGCTGGTTAAAACATTATTGACGTATTGCCGCTGCTTCTCCTTAAGCGGCCCGAACGTCTCATCGTATAATACCTCGGAAAAACCGATAATAGAGTTAAGCGGCGTCCTGAGCTCATGGGACATGTTGGCCAGGAATTCAGATTTTACTTGGACGGCACGTTTCAACTCGGTAGTTAACTCCTTTAACTCTTCATGGGTCTTTTCCAGGCCGTCTTCTATTTTCTTACGTTCGGTGATGTCCTCAATAGCCAAAAGAATGATCCGCTCTTTGCCCATCCTCCGTTCAATCTGGCGGGCATTCAACAGCATTGTGCGCTTGCCGATGGTGGTAAAATCGTGTTCAACTTCATAGTCGTCAAACGAGTCGTTTTCTGGGAGAATTTTTTCAAGTAGGTCTCTTAACCTGGGAATATCCCACTGTTTATTGCCAAGGTCATAAATAAGCTGACCCACTGTCTCTTCAGGCTTTACCTTGAAGACCTCATAGAATGAACGGCTGACGGTGACCACCCTGAGATCTTGATCCAGAATCAAAAGGGGTTCACGTATTGTCTCTATGATATCTTCGAATATCTGGCCTGTCCGAGCCGTTTCCATAGTGCTTTCCTCTTTTGATTATACTCAAAATCTTGGAAGTAACGAAGATATTGTTTCGGATCTACTTCACTCTTAATAATAAATCACAGGTTCTATGTTTTCTTCCACCTTTTGCCACAGTCTTTACATTTCCATATTTTACCAATGACAATATCCCATACCCTTCTTTGCAAGATCACTCATTTTATAGAAAATTCCCATTTTAACCCTCCTTTTGCAAAGACGTTAAATTAGCGCCCTATCGGGCGGGCTTTTAGCTAATGGCTAATGGCTTTTAATATCTTGATAAAATTGACCAAAAAATGGAAATTCCTATACTATCAAGTTAAAATAACCTTTTTATTTTTTTGAATTACTTTTCATGACGGTCATTTGTGTATCTTATTTTACCGGTGGCAGTAAACAATCAGACGTACAGAAATTCTATCCATCAACTTTAATAATATGAGATAATCAATCTGTTGAATTGATCTATAAGTCCATCACCATGAAAATGCAATATATTTCCGTGTGTCAGCTTGTTCTTGTCCCCTTGATTTTTTGACAATATCAAAAAAATCAAACAACAAAGGGGGATACTGTGGATCTAAAACAGATGATAGGAGCCAGGATTAAGGAGGTCAGAGCAAGGAGGGGGCTAACCCAGGAACAATTATCGGAAAGAATTGATATAAATTCAAAGTATCTGAGTAGCATCGAGAGGGGAAAGGAAAATCCGACTTTAAACACGTTAATCAAACTTGCTCAGTCTCTGGATGTGAATATTAATGAATTTTTTACTATGGTTGAAATTGAAGACTCTGAGAAAAGAAAGGATTTGATAATTTCGTTTTTGGATAAAGCAAATGATGAGCAGTTAAAGCTGGCGTATATGGTTCTTTCAGTGATAATTCGCTAAACTGTTAAGAGAAGTGAAGATATCTAATTCATATCATGAAATTTTTCTGAATCGAAAAATACCAGCGGGGTCAAAGCTTGACGGGCTGTTGCCCAAATCATATCGATGATATATCAGCATTCCTTAAAGCACACGAAGGACATGCCCGAAAACACAGTTAATTATTTGAATTAATTTAAAATAATGGCTATTTTTGCTTCACTTCACGGCTGTTTTTTGCAATTATATTAAATAATTATCAATGCAAAAGGAGTTTCCGCCTTATGATGGGACACCAGCCTCAAGAGAATGAACGGGTAGAGTAGAGCACTGATTCAAATAGTTGTCTCCGTTCCTTGCGATGACGCCTCGCCGCACGCGGCTACTACGTGGTGAAGTTCCTACTTTCATCAATGCTCCCTCATCAAACCGTGCGTACGGTTTTCCCGTACACGGCTTTCCGATATTCTTCATTGTAAGGCTTGCGCCTCTTTCCATTTCGCATTTCCCCCTCTCCCTCCTTAATGGCTTCAAAGCTTACACCGTCAATTCCCGGTGCTCCCTTATTAGCTCGGACAAGGTTATAGGCATGACCCAGGATGTCTTCCCGACTTACCTTGTCATACAAGGAGTAGAAACGAAAACTCGATTCTTGCTTGGCCTTACAGTAGAGCTTCCTCTGTAGCGTCCTGATCTTTACAGGAGTTATTAGCATTACGCAATCTCCTTATCCTCCGCTCTTTGGTTGCATGAACAAAGTAGGGTTCCTTTCCTCAGTCATGGGTTATGTTGTCCCATGTCTTCAAGCGGTACTATGAACCCCTCCGACTCCCAATACAGCCCGATGGACTTTCGGACATTCCTTATATCCACCAGTTGATGGCCCTGCCTCATCACCGCATCGGGTCTCCCGCACTGCACTGTTCTTCTTCCGACACATGCCATCCCTGCTACCCCGAGAGATCCGCCGAGATTCTTCCGTTATCATATCTCAGCAACAGCGGCCTTCCCCATATGACCAGAGGGTCGGCATCTCCAAACAGTGACGAGGCTACATATAGGTTCACTTACGTTACGGCCTGCATCTTTGCCCATGGGAAACTTACAACCCCTGGTTACCCAGGCGCTGCTTCCCGGTACTAAGGAGGCGCACGGACAACTCCCCCTGCTGGACTTTAACCAGCTAGAACAACAGCCGTTTTACGGCATACGGTCAAAGCTTGAATTGTGAATTAACTTTACTTTATTCACTATTCAAGCTTTGACCCCATAGTCTCTTTTGACCCCATAGTCTCTGGACTATCCGTAAAGCTATTTATTGAGGAAAAAAAGAGGGATCGTGTGTATGAGCCCATTCCGCATCATCATTTTTATTGTAGCCTTGCCAACAGCAACAATAACATTATGTGCTGCTGATGAGATCATAAAGCATTATGATGAGCATCATAATATAACCGGCTATACTGTGATAGACGGTAACACACAGACCCATTTTGACAGCTCTTGGAACCGCAAAGGATATAAAAAATAGGGCTTTTGACCGAATTCTCACAAAAAATCACTTGACAAAATCTTCCAACAATTTAAAAACTTGCTCTAAGATCAACTTTATGATTTATAATTAAAACATGATATTTGACCCAATCGACGAGATATCTAATAGTAATGCCCACAAAATCATAAGTGAAATTGTTACGGGTGGAACTATTATTATAAGTGGCCATGCGAAAGAAAGAATGATAGAGCGAAAATATACCGCTCATGACGTTGAATACATTTTGTTAAATGGGGAAATCACAAAAAAAGAGTTCAATGCCAAGGCACAAAATTGGGCTTACACTATTAAGGGTGAAGACATAGAAGGTGACGATGCCGGCGTTGTAGCAGCAATAGCCAGGAGAATGTCAGCTGTTGTAATAACCGTATTGAGTTGAGGGGTGGAAACAATGGAAAAATGCTGTTTATGCGGTAATAACATAGAAATAATCAAAGACAAACCCTACAAATACAATGAGTGCGGCCTTGATGTTACCCTTTTTGGTATAACACAATACCATTGCCCAAATTGTAACGAATCATACGCTTCAATACCCAACATGCAAAAACTGCATCATGTTATTGGGACTCATATTTGCAAAAAGAGAAAAGCTCTCCTGAAACCTGAAGAGATCAAATTCTTACGAAAAGATATTCACCTTAAAGCAAAAGATTTAGCTCAAACTTTAGGTGTTACGGCGTCAACTGTATCGCGGTGGGAAAACGGAAAGAAAGAAATTGGTGAAGCCCATGACCGTTTGTTACGTTCTATTTACATGATGTATGTTTCTGAGCAATCCAACTACTTTATTTGCGATGGAGTTATTAATCTATTCAAAGAACTCCCGGCAAAACGCAAAAAAATCAAACAACCAGTGACAATATTGTTAAATCCACAAGAGTGGTTAAGTTGCATTGGCGAATCCTGTCCTGCATAATCGGGTAGCAGTGGCTTTTTATAGGCTATCCTCTTCTGCACCTGCGCGAAATCCACAAGCAAAAAGACGAAACGGTTCTGAAAGCATACGGATGGGAGGATATAGAATTTGCCCATGATTTTTACGAAGCGGATTATCTGCCGGAAAACGACCGTGTACGATACACAATTTTACCATATGCCAGGAAAGAAGTCCTAAAGCACCTGCTAACACTTTGTGATATATAAATAAAATTTGCATGATAATTATTGGATTCTTGATTTGCTCTGCTGTCAAGTTATCTGAACTCCTTTGCAAGCAATAATGCACTAAAACAAATTGGGCTTTTAGGCACGCTAAATCAAAGTTAAGCGTTGGGAACTTAGGGGACATCACATTATAAGTTGCTATGCGAATATGATGTGTGATAGCGGATGTCGGAACTTTCACATAAGCTGAAAATATCTGAACCAGCCGTGAGTTTATCTGTTAAGCGCGGTATGAAAATCGCAGAAGAAAACCAATATTTACTGTTTGACGATACAAACTTATGAACTGAAGAACGCCCCCCATGTTAAGGTTTCTAACAGGCGAGAAAAACAAAGAGATTATCTTTCGACTACTTTAGAAACCTTACACATAAAACTTCGGCCGGATGGAGTGCCGGTAATATTGTTTCTTTTTTCATCGCTGGTCAGATTGTTTAAATTATAATCAGGATTGTAATCACCCCATCCCCAAGCTATTCTGATGGAGTTTGGACGCACTATATCAGAAATATTTGCTTTCATATAAATACAGCCTTTGGGGGTTTCAACTTTTAGAGTGTTTCCATCGAGAATATTTTTTTCGCACGCATCCTTAGGGTTAATATCTATTATACATCCCTTTTCATTAAGCAAAAGAGATGGAATGTTTCGAAACTGGGAGTGTGTAAATCTGTTTGTCCGGGCACCGCTTATTCCTAAAAAAGGGTATTCGTCCCTCTTATCGTAAAAACTGATGGGATTTTCTGCGTAACTATCTGAATAAGGCACAGGCGAATATCCATTTTCTTTAAGCTTATTTGAAAAAAACTCGATCTTAGCTGATGGTGTGCCAAATCCACTGGTTTTGTACTTTTTATATTTTAAGTTTTCAATACAGATTCCAGCAGGATTTTTGCGTAACATATCCACATTTATGCCGGAAGGTTCTAATTGATAATCAATGACATCCTCTACAGTCTGCCATGGAAACTCCTTTTTCAGACCCAGCCTTCTTGCCAGTTCAAAAATAATCTTCCAGTCTGGCCAGCTGTCGGCGACCCGGTCGATTACCTGGTTTTGAATTATAACTCGATTGTGGCGGATGGACGCACGGTTTAACTGAGTTTTTTCGAAACAACTGCTTGCAGGAAGAACTATATCAGCTAATTTTGCAGTTTGCGTCATAAACAAATCAATTACTACCATAAATTCCAGATTTTTCATGGCGCGGGTAACCCTTTTTGAATCTGTCATTGTAACAACAGGATTACCGGATTGCACAATCAGCATCTTTAAAGGATAGGGCTTTTTATCAAGAATTGCGTCCACAACGCAGGACTGGACATGATGCCCCCATGTTTCACTGAATTCACCGAACAAACTGTAATTACAGGTTATTGGTTTTAAATCTTTCCGCAGACGGTCTTTAAGCTGAATGTTTCGAAAAGGAACAGGTTGCGGGATAATGTCTCCACCCTTTTGATCAATATTGCCTGTAATGCCTCTCAGCATGCAAATAGCCCTGGTTGAGTCAAAGACATCAATCTGCATGTCCAGACCGTTTCCATCGATGATGCAGGCCGGTTTTGTTTTTGCGTATAAGCGGGCGGCATTTTTTATCATATCCGCATCCAGCCAGGCATCCCCTGCAATTTTTTCAGCCTGATAATTTGTTGCAGTCTTTTTTAACTGATCAAATCCAGTTGTCCATTCTTTTATAAAATCTGCGTTATAAAGCTTTTCAGATATGATTTCATTTATCATGGCCATAGCTAAAAACCCGTCATGACCTGGCTTAATCTGCAGCCAGATATCAGCCATTGAAGCAAGTTCTGTTTTTACCGGATCAATGACGATAAGTTTTGCGCCATTTTGTCTGGCATAAAGAATACCTTCACATGCCCCCGGGCTGGTATCCATATCATTTTTCCCCCAGACAATAATACACTTTGAATTTTTTGCTTCCGGAAGTGTCATGGCGCCATAAGTAAAAACATGCGCCATTTCGCGTGCCACATGACAAACAGATCCATTTCCTATTGTATTCGGCGAACCAAAAGCATTCATAAGCCGGTTTGCGTAATCCCATGGCCCGCCCCAATCTGCCCCCATTCCTCTCAGCCAGCCTGTTGATGAGGCACCATACTCATTTTTGAAATAATTGAATCTGTCCGCAATTATCTTAAGCGCTTCATCCCAGGAGGCTTCTCTAAACAGGTTTCCGTGCTTTTCTTTTATAAGCGGCTTTTTTAACCTTTCAGGGGAATATACGATGTCAGCAGCAGCCCTTAATTTAGGGCAGGGCAATCTCTTTCCCGCTGGCAAAAACGATTTTCTTTTAGCTGAGACAAGCCGGTTATTTTCTATTTCAACTTCAACAGGACAACATGAGGAGCATAAACGGCAAACAGTATCCTTTTTCATGAATCCTCCAGCAACTGTAATTTTATTTATCCCGGAATTAATCCATGCTTGTCATCTCTCTGCTTTAACAAAACAACTACGGATAAGTTCAAAATGATTGGAGTGAGTTCGGATTTTCCACCATACATTACCGCGTTGTTCTATACTCCATTCGGGCAACAACTTGTTTTTATGGCCTTTTAACAGAGCTATTATATTTTCTATTCCTGATCCTGCATATGATCCGTTGTTTTTCCCTCCCAGCCAGTCTTCCTTGTTTGCTACATCCGTTGACCATGAAAAAGGATCGGAAAGAAGGAACTGCGCGTCCTTTGTTTTTGTGACACGATTCATTTCATTAAGGTGTTTTATAGGAGACGGAACTTTATCAATAAGATTAAGAGAGGCAAAAGATGAAATGGTTTTTGATCTGAAGGGTAGTGCCTGTGCATCTCCGACAATGAATTCAACCTTATTGCTGTTCCATGTTTCAGGTAAAATCAGGGTTGTTTTTCTGGCAATAAATCCTTCCTGTTTCAACGTGATTTTCATGCGGCGTTTTGTCATCAACTCTCTTGCTGATTGGACAAAAGAATAAGAGCTGTCAATACCGACTGCAAAATCGCTCTTTTTACTCATCTCAAATGTAAATCGTCCTGCTGCACATCCAGCGTCAATAGTGACTCCGGGAATGCTTTTCATAAAATTTGCCCATTTGCAGTATGCATCACAGGCGTTTTCTTCCTCTAAAATATCAGAATAGTGGCTCCACATATATGACGACAGAGCCGGGGCAGTTTCATATTTGTTTTCATCATGCTTATTTATTTGAAAGGTTTCAGGTTTAAGAAATGCTGTGCCGTTACGAATGGGATATAGTTTGCCGCATTTATGGCAGATCAGATGACCATTTATAATATCTTCGCTCTGTTCTTGAATTATCTTAACATCCAGTCTGTTTTCTTCAGGAAGACAATCCGGACAAATAAGCATATCTAAAAGAACCTTTTTCATTGTCAGCACCTGTTTAGTATTTACCGACCCCTAAGCATTATTCATTGTTTTTATATGGATTGAATTCCGGATATAATTTTTCTGCACATTCAGGACAAATCCCGTGGCTGAATTCTGCTTCAGTTCTATCACGGACATATTCTTCAATTTGATGCCAGTTGCCTTTTTCATCCCTGATTCTTTTGCACGAAGCACATACAGGTAGTATTCCCTCAAGGTATTTCATTTTTTGAAACAGCTTCGTGGTCAAATATATTATTATCATTCCGAAAAGGGAAATAATGATGGTTTCGAATGATGCTTCAACCCAGTTTATTGGTGTTGGTGCAGTCCCAAAAAATAAACTTGGCAGATCCAGAATTTCATCAAGCCAAATAATTAATATTATAAATAAAAACGAAAAATATTCATAAGTAATTACTCGCTTTGAAACAAAGGGTTTCCCTATTCTTTCCATATTATTATCCTTGATTCTTTTTCAGTATATTTCAGGTATTTTAAGGGATGTTTTTCACATTCTAATATATAAAAATGAAGGCAGGAAAACACGGCAAAAACCAGGGTCTCTCCAGGTTGTCGTCTCCACATCAATTCTTATCTATTCTTTACCCCTATATATACAAATACATCCGCGGCTTATTGAACCTTGGATTAGAACCGAGCCTTCGACTCTGTTCCAATCCTTATTTTGTTATAGCCAATGTATTTCACCCTTTACATAACTTTCAACAGCTTCAAATGGAATTAGATATTCATTCTTTTCGGCTGAAAGATACGAGAAAAGACACTGGTTGATGAACATTTCCATAGCGTTGATTTGTTCAGGAGAATACAAACCTACAGTCATTCGCTTCATTTCGTTTATGCTACCCGTGAGTTTCCGGTTCCCGTTCCTCCCGAGAGACAAAGATTTCGTCGCTTGATACCAAGGGCATGAATTTATGACATCGTTTGCTATATCCTGGGGATCACGAAATTGTGACTTGCGTCGAATCAGTGTAAATAATGTATATTCATGCACAATGAATAGCATCGGAACGCGCTCGACTATCACCACATCGACTTTCCAGAAGTCTCCTGAACGTTCCTCAAGATCCTTCCAATTAATTCGAAATCTTTTTGCAGCTTTATTGCTTAGATTAATCATTTTCGTTCTGCATGAAAGGCTATAACTCGATATTTATTAATTGATCTAACGTCTCAAAAACAATCTGAAATCGTTCATCGGTTATTTGTTTTAAATCTTCAAGTTCTTTTCTAAGCACTTTATTATCTATAGCCATTCACCTGAGCTTTGTAAAAACCCGCATTATGGCTATTTTGATCTCTATTGCCCTCTCACTTCTCAAAACGCTTGAAAGCATCGCTACACCTTGCTCGGTGAAAGCGTGAACCCTTTTTGCATACTTAATGTCAGACATAATAAATCCTTTTTATCACGATTTTAAATCGTTGAGAGCACATTAAGCAAAAAGCCTCATCCTTCATACTGCTGAAGAAATGGGGCTTTATTTTTTTTGTAATACTGTAATATTATGATTAGTCACCTGATCCTCCTGCTTGAAATTCAAAGAACAGATTGAAATTAATCTAAAACAGTGTATGTTAAGAGAATAGACAAGTCAATTTGTTATCTTTTCGATGCTATTAATGGTGCACTTGCAATTTGAATTTATCTCTATATGGCTTTCTGTTGCCAGGGAAAAATTCATAAAAGCTCAAGTTTAAAGCACCCTGATATTACATCATAATACGCCATGGCAAGGAAAGAACAGATGAGATAAACAAAAACAGGAGATATGGGAAATGACGACAGATAAGGATGAAGGCGATAGTATTACGCTGAATGAAATAAAAGAGAAGTTGAACGACGTCGATTTTTTGCAGATATTTAGCACAGACCTTAACGGAAGACCCGTAACGTTGCAAATTAATCCTAAAACTATCGACAGCGTCTTTGAAAGAGGTGTTGGATTTGACGGAAGCTCGGTACCGGGTTATGGCCATGTGGAAGACAGTGACCGATTGTTAGTTCCTTTGGCTGATAGTTTTCACATAGTGGATCTGGAATCAGGTAAATTGGGTTTTTTAATCGGCAAGGTCAATAGTGAGAAGGGCCACCGTTCAAAATCAGATCCTCGAGCATTGCTTGAAAAGATGGTTTCCAGGGCAGAAACAGAATTTGGTTTCAAATTTTTACTGGGTCCAGAACATGAATTCTTTCTATTAACAGGGGAGCAATTCAATAAAGACATTCATACTGACAATGCTGGTTATTTCCATGCAGCGCGAGATAAAGGCGAGGAAGTTAGAAAACAAATTGTGGGTGTCCTTGAAAAGTGCGGCATAACTTATGAAAAAACTCATCATGAAGTTACTGCTTCACAGCATGAGGTCAATCTCGAACCATTAGATCCTTTAAGAGCTGCAGACAGGACAGTGCTTTTTAATTATATTACCCAGAAAGTTGCTGAGAACTTTGGGTACCACGCAACATTTATGCCCAAACCTTTTAGTGGGCAAAACCGAAGTGCCATGCATATACATCTCTCTATGATGGACTTGGAAGGTAGAAACTTATTCTACCAAAAAGATTGTGATTACAATCTTACCTCCGATGCGCGGCAGTTTATTGGTGGTGTTTTGAAATATGCTCGCGAAACATCTATTATTATGGCTTCTACCTTCAATTCCTACAAGGCTTACATATTTGGTAAGGAAGCACCTATAATACGAGGATGGGGCTTACAAAATCGAAGTTCTATGATCAGGGTTCCTGATAGTGGGGATTCACAGAATATCAGGATTGAGCTCAGGAATCCAGACCCTGGTGGAAATATCTATTTGCAAATGGCTGCCTTTATAGGTATGGGCCTAAAAGGCATTCAAGAAAAACTCGACTGTGAAGAACCTGATGCAGGTAACACTTATGAGAAAAAATACGCTGCCAGGCTCTGGGATGAGAGATTCCTTCCGAGGAGCATGTATGAGGCCTTGGTAGAAGCAGAAAGGAGCCAGTTTTTAAGAGAGCTGTTGGGAGATTTGCTGTACGAAGAATTTATGGAGTTAAAGACAGCAGAATGGGAAGAACACAGAATTTATATTTCCGCAAAAGAACATAAAGATTACTTGCGTATATGAAAAACATCAGCTTTTACACTGAGAGACCTTTGCAAAACTTCACCTTTTGCCCAATTACTGCGTCAGGTTTAAGAATAATTTTGAGTTTTTAATTTTTAATGAAGAAAAAACCATTATTAATTATAAAATTTAAAATTAAGGCTCTTCTCCAATTTAGTTGGAGAAGAGGGTCCAAGGATTCAAGGGTTTGTTTTCTAAAAACTTTATCAGCGCTTTTGATGTTCTTTCGCTTTCTGCTATATCTTTTTTTATGTAAAGCATCCTGATGTAATCCCTAGGAGGCTGTCCGAGAATGGCTATTTCCCGCAATCTCTGCGTCAGTCTCAGATTTTAATCCTCAAAATACTCAATGTATTCCTGCGGTTAAAATCTTCGTTTTCCTTGACCTTGCAAAAAATTTCTCAT
>Ga0208648_1002102_pt1 | contig 14513 bp, 5 predicted proteins | sample AntAceMetag02UKL_FD_184772 | JGI IMG/M metagenome (GOLD analysis project Ga0208648, IMG submission 184772) | Saline lake microbial communities from Ace Lake, Antarctica - Antarctic Ace Lake Metagenome 02UKL (SPAdes) (version 2) | ecosystem: Environmental > Aquatic > Non-marine Saline and Alkaline...
TGCTCCATTATGAATATAATTGTTAGTGATTTGTACAGAATCTGAATAATAAATATACATAGGATAATAATAAGAATTGACAATTTCATTACCATCGATTACTGTACCAACTTCCCAGCTTGTTGTGTTACTTCCATAAATATACATGCTATAATACCCACCACTTATTAAGTTGTTTCTATAAGTATTGTAGTGATTTAATGTATTGTAATCATAAATTGTTCTATAAGTAGATGATGTATTTGATGCTACTGAGATAACATTTGACTCAAACACATTGTGCATGGCTCCATTCTTTATTTGAATTGCATAATACGCTGAACTCGTTCCAACAATCGACATATTTTTAAATGTAATATAATCAGCACCATCAAGAGTTAGAACAGCTCCGGAAGTATAAGTAAGGCTAACATCTGTACTGTCACCGCTTGCTCCCTGGAATGTAACTGTTGAATTTGATACTACGCCCGGAATTACAGGTATAGTTAACTGCTCATTATATGTTCCTGAATCAACTAAAAATGTAACATTTCCGCAAATACCCGCTACCAGCAAAGCATTCTTGGCTGCATTAAATGATGAGAAATCAGCATTGGTGGCACCTATAGTATAAGTTCCGTCTAAACAAGCATTGAAACACGCATTACTTGAATCGTTTGCATTAACTAAATCAAGAACTCCATTAGGAAAAGTAGTCCATGAATCAATACAATAAATTCCACCATTAAATACCATGGTATCAATTATTACTACTTCTGTTGAATCATTTAATAAACTTCCTGTCCATGGAACTGAATCCTGTGTTACTCCATTTAATTTCCATTGGATATTTGCTGATTGTAAGGTTGCAGTTCCATAGTTCTTAATTTCAACTTTAATTTCATGTGGCACTCCAGATGGAGCTGAACCTACAGGGTTTACTATCTGCGATATTCCTGCATCATTTGGTGGTGGTGCTGTTGGTTGAACCACAACCGGAACTCTTGAGCTTGCACAGCCTCCGGTAGTTGCATACAACATCATATTAGGTCTTTGATTATAAACCATTCCGGCAGCTGGTGCAGAGCATACTGTTGCACCGTCTGTATGATATTCATGAGTTGCCGGGAAACTTGTGCTTGTCTGATTTACCGATGCACAACCATTTGATGGATAGCTTGTATTATTAAAACAAGTTTCAACTATTAGATTACTTACGCCATCCCAAACAAAAGGTGTTGTAAAATTATAAGAATTCCAACCTAAAACAGGCTGATATGAAGGATTAAGATAAACAGAAGTTAAACCACTTTCCCAGACTGTTGTCATAGCAGTTGAAGTTGTATTTTTTAGTTGAATTTCAAAATTTACTAATCCCGGGCATGCATTAACATTTGCTACGTCAAATGCCACTGATTTAATTTGACCGGCTTCTACACCCATAGCTGATAATTCTGAAGCTAAAATTAAGAAATGGTTTTTATTTCCATAATACCAATTACCATAAGGTGTTGGATATGATGTACCTGTATTTGTAATTGTCCCTGTCCCAAACGTATATGTATCGCTACTGCTTCCTCCTGCTTGAACCCAATATGTGGTTGTATCATATAATGCCGGAGTAACAAATGGTGTACCTGTTCCAAGCTCAACAGAGTCAAGTGGATTGGCAAACCATGCTAATGAATCCGGTGACAAAGCAGTTAATGATGCTGTTGAACCATATAGGATATTAACCGGAGATACAACTGTTGGAGGCAGTGGTGTATATAATGAGATAATAGAATCCTTCATCAATGTATCATTCTGCTGATTTGGGTCTCCCAACAAATTAACATAAGATGTTATTGTGAATAAGGTATCGTTTACAATTGCAGTTAAATCTGCAGGTGTTGTAAAAGTATAATAAATAGTATCGCCTGATAATATTGTATCAGGAACGTTTTCAGGTGTAATATAAGCATTGGTATCGATCTTATAACTTGCTGTTAGGTTACCAATAACTGTATCATATCCTTGATTAAAAATTCCGATTGTTACAGGTGTTAAACTATCTAATCCACATCCTTCGGGTGTTGAAATTGATGTTACAGCTAATTCTCCCGCAGGAATACCTCCAACATTTACAGTAAGCGGCACTCTTGGGCTTGCACAACCATAAGTACTAGCAAATAATTGCATATTTGGTCGTTGGTTATAAACCATTCCGGTAGCTGGTGCAGAGCATACTGTTGCACCGTCTGTATGATATTCATGAGTTGCAGGGAAAGTTGTGCTTGTTTGATTTACCGATGCACATCCATTAGAAGGATAACTTGTATTATTAAAACAAGTTTCAACTATAAGATTACTTACTCCATCCCAAATAAAAGGTGTTGTAAAATTATAAGAATTCCACCCTAAAACAGGCTGATATGAAGGATTAAGATAAACAGAAGTTAAACCACTTTCCCAGCTTGTTGTCATAGCAGTTGTAGGAGTATTTTTAAGTTTAACTTCAAAATTTACTAATCCCGGGCATGCATTAACATTTGCTACATCAAATGCAACGGATTGAATACCACCAGCCGATAAGCCCATAGCACTCAATTCAGATGCTAAAATTAAAAAATGGTTTTTATTTCCATAATAATAATTTCCATAAGGTGTCGGATATGAGGTTCCGGTATTTGTTATAGTTCCTGAACCAAAAGTATATAAACCACTACTTCCACCAGCGACTTGTATATAATATGAAGTAGTATCAAATAATTGTGGTGTTATATAAGTTGCACCGGTTGCTAATTCAATAGAAGTAGTATCGTCAGCAAACCAGCTTATTGAATCCGGAGAGTAAGCAGTTAATGTAACAAAAGCTCCATATGCAACCGTTGTGTCAGATACCACAGGTGGTAAAGGAATATGAAGTGATTCAACTGCATCATAGGCTGTATCGTTATATGACACATTGTCTCCAGTAAGATTAACCCATGCTGCAATATCAAATACTGAATCGAGTGTTGTAACTGTAAAATCAGCTAATGTAGTAAATGTAAATAAAGCACTATCTCCAGGATTTATTTGTTGAGTGACATTTTGATTAACAATTGTTGTAAGTCCATCTAATTGATAATGGGCTGTGATTGTTGTTGGTGTATTACCATTTATTGTATCAACGCCAATATTTTGTATCCATATTTGGATAGTATCTAAGCCTATATTACATCCATCTGCAATTTGAACAATTCTTGTGACTGTAGCATCTTTTGTTGGAGTACCGAAAAATGGCTGACAATATTCATCATTGAAAAAATTGCTATCGGCTGCTAAAACAGTTTTTGCACAAACCTGTGAATTTCCCGCAGTAGCAGTGAAACTAACAAGATTTACTATATCAGTTGTATTTGGTAATAGAGTATCATTATATGCCTGAGTTACCGGTGTTCCATTATTAACTGAATATTCAATATTCATACTAAAAATAGTATCTGTTCCGAAGTTTTTAACAACAACTGTAAGAGGTACTGTTGCTCCTTCATTTACAATTGCATTCTGTGTTGGAGCTGTTATGCTAAGTACCCCAACATCATAAGGAATTAATGGCAATTCGTGTGCTCCAATAGTAGGTACTAATGTATCACGTAAGCTACCGTCAATATCAAATAGTACTGCAGAAATTGTAGTACCTAATCCTGACAATGTGGTGGTGGTTAAATGTAAATCTGTATTGCTTGTGAAAGGTGGATTTATATTTACTGAATGAGCATCTTTTCCACTGGAAGATTGTAAAGCAGCTAAAGTAGCTTTGTTTCCTGACCAATATGCTAAATAATTACCAGTTGCATAGAAATCATTATAGTCTGATGATAAGATTGCTGTTGGGGTGCTTATATAAAAAGCGTATCCACCACCTGTGTTAGAAAAGATATTATTCTTGATGTTCTGATTGGATCCAGTACTTTGATAAAAACTACGGCTGGTAGTATTTCCACCATTCATAGTTATTGAGTTATAGTAGAAGTTCTGATAAGTTGAATTATAATCATAAATACCATAGTTAGTACTGGTACCGCCTATTATGGATATAAAATTGTTTGCTATAATGCCTCTTTCATTTGAAGTTCCGTCACTATAGTAAACATACATACCATATGCATAAGAAGTTGGTGTGAGATAAATGCTATTGCCTATGATTTCCTTTCCTTTATCGCAATAATATGAATAAATTCCCCTTGGATATATAGCTGTTGTTCCGTCTTTTATTGTATTATGATTAATGATAATTGAATCTTGACCATAAGCATAGATGCCGTAATAATAAAATCCATCAATAACATTTCCCTCTATGATTGTTCCCTTCTGAAGTGAAACAGATGATGCTCCTCTTGTGTAAATCCCATAATAACCATTAGCAATCACATTGTTTCTATAGGTATTATAATGATTCATGGTTGTATAGTCATAAATTCCACAATTGTATGAACTTGTTCCAATACTCAACAACTCACAGCCTTCAATTGTATTATGCGTAGCTCCACCAATCATTTCTACAACCCTAGCATAAGTTGCGTTTAAGGCTTTTAATGTCAAATGCTTAAAAGTGACATAATCCGTACCATTAAACCTTACAACCCAATTGGTAGTATTTGATAATGCAGAGTGTTGAATAATTACGTCTGTACTATCTCCTGTTGAAGACTGAAAAGTTAATGTACTTGAATCTGTTACTCCATTAATAGTTGAGAATGTCAATTGCTCTGTATAGGTACCGGGAACTATATTAATTACTGTATGGCCACATACTCCTACATTATTAATGATTGTATATAAACTCGCAAAATCAGGAAAATCTGATGTAGGGCTTCCTAAGGTAAATGAACCGGATAGACATACATATGCTTGGGTTACAGCTGTATCATTTTGTGGATAACCATCTGTACTATCATTTGGTAATGTTGTCCAGGCTTTATAGGAATAAACTCCACCTAAGAATGTTTCACTACCTATAGTTACATGAGTAGTATCGGAATAAAGTAGATTACCTGTCCAGGTAATGGGGGTTTGTACAACTCCATTTACCATATAACCTATTGTGACCTTCTTCAATGTATCGGCAGCATAATTCTTTATAGCTACTTTTACAGGATGAGTAGAATTAGCTGTTACTGCGCCTACTGGTGATAATATCTCTGTTACCCCTGCATTATAAATAGGCATTGCGCTCACATTCACTGTTACAGTTTTAACTGCACTGATGGGGCTGGAAGAATAACTCCACTATTTATTGTGTTAGGGTTTTGACGGTTTGTTGCCGATGAAAGAACCCAAGTACTACCATTATTATTATCGATTCCTATTAAACGAAATCCAGATGTACCTGAACCACCAATTGGTGAACCAGACCATTCTGATGCTGGCACATTAGCTGCTGCAGGGAAACTAAATCCATTTACTCCTACTGCATCAACAATATTGCCTGTAGGGTCTTTCAAAATACGTCCGGCTGCGGTATTTGAACTCCAAAGGGTAGTAGTGTTGCCATGGTAATAAAAATTTGAGGGACTTGGGCTACCAGATACCTGACCTACAACAATAATGGCTGTTCCATTTGAGCCCAGAATTGTTCCAGGGGGGAATGTGTGTGTATTTGCTAAACTAGTATTCCATTGTTCTAAGGTAAATCCGCCCAAATCAGAGTTTGGAACTCCTGTTATTTCAATATAATCATCGCTTGTTAGATATGTAGGCCAACCTCCACTTGGTGCTCCGGTGGCGGTTTTAAAATGACAAACTTCTGTAATTAAAAATGCGCCTCCACTAGAGGCACCGGCTTGTAAATAAAACTCTGTTGTATCAAACAAAATTGGTGTTGTTATGCTTGCGCCATAATGGTAAATATTTGCTCCTAATGGATCTGATGACCAAGTTATTGAATCTGTGTGTGTTGCATGTAGTGTAACTGATGTTCCATATGGTATGGTTGTGTCATTTATTGCAGGATAGGGTAAAGCTACTTTTGAGGCTACAGAATCTGTTAATGTATCATTTAGCTGATAGGGGTCATTTGTTAGGCTAACCCATGCTTTGATTTGATAGTTTGTATCAACTAGTGAACTTAAATCAATTGTTGAATTAAAAGTATATGTAATTGTATCGCCGGGATAAAATGTGTTACTAACATTTTCTGTGGTTACTAATCCGTTATCTCTTTGGAAATTGGCAGTTAAGTTTCCGCTTATTACTGCACTTCCATTATTTGCAATTCTTACTTCAATAATTTCATTTCCTAATCCGCATCCTGAAGGTAGAGCTAAGGGTAAGTGAATATCTTCAATGCTTGCTTCCTGGGCAGCAGGTACCCAAACATTTATATTATCTAACAACCAACCATAATTACCAGCTGCACCTGTATTATTTGCATCAGCCAACACAAATCTAATCTTCGCTTGTGCTGTATTAGTGATATAAGAAGACAATTCAAACTTTTCATGTTTCCACCAGGCATTAGTTGGAATAGCATTATTATTGGCTGGTAACCAATCAACATAAGATGTGCAAGCAAACTTGAATCCAATTGAATTGAAAGCTCCTAATCCCACATAACCATTTGTAATCCTGGTCCAGGTTGCTCCGTTATTATCAGAGATTTCAAGATAGGCTGCATCGAAAAACTCAACTTTTGCTATTTGGTCAAATTCAAGATAAACTACCGAAGAGCCTAGGGTAGAAAAGGCATTTGATGTAAGGTATAATGTATCAGATTGCACAACAGTAGCTGTATCACATCGCATTCCACTAACTGATAGTTGAGTTGAGATACCCCATGATGTAGTACCTGAGGAACTCGATGTTACATGGCTACCATAAGGAATTGTGTCAAAATTTTCCCAAAAAACCGGATTTTGACTAAAAACATTAAATGCTATTAAAAATGCAGCGACTAATAATATACTTTTTTTCATTTTGTTTTGTTTGTTAGAAAATAATAATTGTTTGCTGCAAAATTAATATTTTTTTTTTAAAAATAAACTATTTCAAAAAATATGCTTAAAATTCAACAAATATTTATAGTTTTGAAAATTGTTTTTAGTGCTTGTAAGAAACCATAGTTATATAAAATTAGCATTTCTTTAAAACAAAAGTGTGTGCTGGTTTTTAGAAATTTATCTCAATTTTGCCTGAAAGTTAATAATATGTAATTAATTAAGGCAGGTTCAAAATTGTAACTGTATTTTGCAGGTATTATATTTTAGGTAAAAATTTTTATAAGAAAATTAATGGAGAATTTTGTTGTTTCAGCCAGAAAATATCGACCAAATACTTTTAATACAGTAGTTGGTCAAGATTCGATAATAACAACTCTAAAAAATGCAATAAAAAATGACCATCTTGCCCAGTCATTTTTGTTTTGTGGACCGAGAGGTGTTGGTAAAACAACTTGTGCAAGAATATTGGCTAAAACAATAAATTGCGAAAATCTTACAGACGATATTGAGGCATGTGATGAATGCGAATCGTGTATTTCTTATAAAGAGTCTTCTTTATTTAATATTTTTGAACTTGATGCAGCATCAAATAATTCGGTTGATGATATCAGAACATTAGTTGATCAGGTTAGAATTCCACCTCAGATTGGAAAATATAAAGTTTATATTATTGATGAGGTTCACATGCTTTCTACTGCAGCATTTAATGCTTTTTTAAAAACTCTTGAAGAACCTCCTGCTTATGTAAAATTTATTCTTGCAACAACCGAAAGACATAAGATTATTCCGACAATTCTATCCCGTTGCCAGATTTATAATTTTCGTAGTATTAGTGTTGATGATATTGCAAATCATCTTGCTTTTGTTGCGAAAAGTGAAAACATAAAAGCTGACTCCGATGCTCTTCATATTATTGCTCAAAAATCTGATGGTGCTCTTAGAGATGCTCTTTCAATTTTTGACCAGATTGTGAATTTTACAGGAAATGAAGTTACTTATGACGCAGTTATTAAAAACTTGAATGTTCTTGATTATGATTATTATTTCAAGTTAACTGATAATATTCTTAAAGCTGATATTTCTTCATCACTTTTGCTTGTAAATGAAATTTTAGAAATGGGATTTGATGGTCATCATTTCTTAATAGGATTTGGAGAACATTTAAGAAACTTGTTGATTTGTAAAGATTCTGCAACAATAAAATTGCTTGAAGTCGGAACAAATATTAAAAAAAGATATTTTGAGCAATCAAAAAATTTCACTATAAATTTTTTGTTGAAGATTCTTGAGATAAATAATAAAAACGATGTTTTATACAAATCAAGCAGCAATAAGCGTTTGCAATTGGAAATTGCTCTTATGCAAATGTGCTCACTAAATTTAATAGATACAGAACAAAAAACAAAGGAAACAAAAACTATAGAAAAACAAGCAATTCAGATAAAAAACACACCTGTTCCACAGGAAAAAATTGAAGAACCTGAAAAAAAATATGAGCCTAAGAAAGTAACTATTGAAAATGAAACAAAATCTATTTTTTCGGTGAAAGATAAATTGGTTTCAGTTTCTGAAGATGAAATAAAAGAAAATGTACAAGAAAAAGAAGAAACTTATGAAATCGCAGAAAAACAAATTAATAAGGAAGAGCTTATCAAAGCAATAAAAAAATATGCTTGTGATATAGAAGTTGATAATCCTGCTATTTCTAAAACATTAACAAACTATGAACCTGAATTGAAAGAAAACAATGTTGTTGTAATTACTTTAGATAATAAAGTGCAGGATGATAAACAACAATTACATAAATTGCTGGGATTTTTAAAGAATGAAATAAATAATACTCAAATTCGTTTAGAAACAAAAATTACAGAAAAAACAAAAATTTCTAAAGCATACACTCCAAAAGAAAAGTTTAATAAAATGGCACAAAAAAATCCTGCTCTCAACGAATTAAAAAAACAACTAGACCTTGAAATTGAATTTTAATATTAATCAACAATATATTTTATTATGAAACACAAAAACAAATTATTATTATTTGCTTTTTTAAGCATTATGTTCTTAGGAACAGTATCAACTTCTGTTAATGCACAAGATGTATTAGTAGCAACGAGTACAGAATCAAAATCTGTTGACTCAGATAATCTTTACAATTACAAAACTTATCCAAACGACCCTTTAAATGCGAGAATTTATACTCTTGGAAATGGTTTGACAGTTTATATGACGGTTTACAAAGAAAAACCAAGAATTCAAACTTACATTGCTGTTAGAGCCGGAAGTAAAAATGACCCACATGAAACAACAGGTCTTGCTCATTATTTTGAACACATGATGTTCAAAGGAACTCAGCATTTTGGAACTATGGATTTTTCAAAAGAAGGTCCGCTAATTGCACAAATTGAAGAGCTTTTTGAACAATACAGGAAAATACCAATGGAAAATGATGATGAAAGAAAAGCCTTATATCATATTATTGACAGCGTTTCGTTTGAAGCATCAAAATATGCTATTCCAAATGAATATGACAAATTAATGTCTGCAATTGGAGCTAAAGGAACAAATGCTTTTACATCGCTTGAACAAACTGTATTTGTTGATAATATTCCATCAAACCAAATTGAAAATTGGGCAACAATACAAGCTGACAGATTTACAACACCGGTTTTACGACTTTTTCATACTGAATTAGAAACGATTTATGAAGAAAAGAATATGACTATGACAAGCGATAGTCGTAAATCCTATCAGGCTTTGCTTGAAGGACTTTTTCAAAAACATACTTATGGAACTCAATCAACAATCGGAACTCAGGAACACATAAAAAATCCTTCAATGAAAAATATTCGATGGTTTTTTGACAGCTATTACGTTCCTAATAATATCGCTATTTGTATTTCCGGAGATTTTGACCCTGACCAAATGATTAAAGTTATTAATGATAAATTCGGAAAAATAAAATCTAAAGAAATTCCACGATTTTCTTATGAAAAAGAAACTCCAATCACCGAACCTTTAGTTAAAGAAGTTGTTGGTCCTGACGCTGAGAAAATAAGCCTTGCTTTCAGATTTGGCGGTGCAAATTCTGAAGATATTTATAAGCTCGTTATTACAGATATGATTTTGTCGAACAGTGCTGCCGGCTTAATTGACCTTAATCTTAATCAAAAGCAAAAAGTTCTTAGTGGAGGCTCTTTCCCTATGATTCTTGCAGATTATTCTGCTTTGGTTCTTAACGGAAAACCAAAAGAAGGTCAAACACTCGACCAGGTTAAAGACTTGCTTTTAGAACAAATTGAGTTGATAAAAAAAGGAGAATTCCCCGACTGGCTTATAACTGCTATTATAAACGACTTGAAACTTGATGAAATAAAACAATATGAAAGTAATGGCTCAAGGGCTATGTCTTTTGTTCAGTCATTTATTCTGGGTGTTCCTTGGAATGTTGAAGTTAATAAATGGGAAATGTTAGAAAAAATCACAAAACAAGATATTATTGATTTTGCTAACGAAAATTTTAAGAATAATTACGTAGTGGTTTATAAAAAATCTGGTAAAGACAAAAACTATAAAAAAATTAAGAAAACAAAACTTACTCCAATAAAAATTAACCGAGAAGCTGAATCGGATTTTCTTAAAAAAATTCATGCAAACAAGGTGCCTGATATAGAACCTGTATTTCTTGATTTTGAAAAAGACATGACACAATTTACCATTAAAAATGACATTCCTGTTTTATATAAAATGAATACCGAAAACGAAACTTTTAGTTTGTATTATATTACAGAAATGGGTTCTAATCACAGCAAAAAACTTAGTATTGCTATTGATTATCTTGAATATCTCGGAACATCAGAATATACTCCCGAACAAATACAACAGGAATTTTTTAAATTAGGGACATCATTTTCGGTTTTTAATTCTGATGACCAGGTGTATGTTATGCTTAGAGGATTAACAGAGAATATGGAACCTGCACTTGAGTTATTTGAAAAACTCCTTGCTGATGCCAAACCTAACAAAGAAGCCCTGGATAATTTAGTCAGTGATATTCTTAAGAAAAGAAAAGATTCTAAAAAAAGTATTCAGAGCATTTTCCAATCGCTTGTTTCTTACGGAATTTACGGACCTACATCATCTTTCACTAACATTTTAACTGAAAAAGAATTGCAGGAATTAACAGCGGAAGAAATGATAGCTATTATTAAAAACCTTAATTCGTATAAACATAAAATCCTTTATTATGGAAATCAGAATAAGGAACTGATAACAAAACTGCTTAACAATTATCATAATGTGCCTCAAAAATTAATTCCTATTCCACCGGAAGTAAAATTCCCTGAGTTACCAACAGAAAAAAATACTGTTTACGTTGTTAATTTTGATACTAAACAATCGCAAATTCTTATGCTTAATCAAAGTGAGCTTTATAATAAAGATAAGGTTCCTATTGTTCGTTTATTTAATGAGTATTTTGGTGGAAGTATGAACTCAATTGTATTTCAGGAATTGAGAGAATCAAGAGCTTTGGCTTATACTGCAATGGCTTTTTACCAAATGCCGAGCGAAAAGGAAAAACATTCCTATAGTCTAGCATACATTGCCACTCAATATGATAAAATTGATGATGCTATGGGCGGATTGATAGGTCTTATGAATGATATGCCAGAAGCAGAAAAATCATTTAATATTGCTAGAAATTCTATTATTGATAACATAAGAACAAGCAGAATAACTAAATCCAGTGTTTTATTTACTTATCTTAGTAATCAAAAACGAGGATTAGATTATGATATTAGAAAAGATGTTTATAAAATTGTTCCTAATCTTACCTTAAATGATTTAAAGGAATTTCATGGGAAATATCTTAAAGATACCAAAAAAACAATTCTTGTTCTTGGCGATGAAAAAGAACTTAATTTCAAGATTCTGAAAAAATATGGCAAAGTGAAGAAATTGAAATTGGAGAAAATATTCGGATATTAAGAACTTAGTTTTTTATTCGTTTTTTTGAGATTTGTCTTTTCCTGCTTACAGGATTAGCATATGTGTTTTTGTTTAATTGTTTAAGTGAATTTTTGATTTGACATAAAATTGCTAAAGAATTCTTATATATAGAAAATGTTAAGAATAATTTCAAAAATTATTTTATGGTTGTTTGGCTGGAAAGTTCAAGGAAGTTTTAGCCCGGGACTAAAAAAGTGTGTTTTAGTTGTTGCACCTCATACCAGTAAATGGGATTTTATTATTGGCAGGTTTGCATTCTGGGGATTGAACATAAAAGTAAAATTCCTAATTAAAAAAGAACAATTCCATTTTCCTTTTAAGTATCTTTTTAAAGCTATGGGAGGAATTCCTGTGGACAGAGATAATAGTAAGAGTCTTGTGGGTCAGGTTGCTAATTTATATGAGAATAATGAATCAATGATAATTATTATTACTCCCGAGGGAACACGCAGTTTAAAACCAAAATGGAAGAAAGGTTTTTATTATATAGCGAGACAAGCTAATGTTCCTATTGTTTTAGGATTTTTAGATTATAAAAGAAAAGTAGGTGGAATTGGTCCAGTGATGGAAACTACCGGAGATTTTGAAAAAGATTTTTTGTTTATTGAAGATTTCTATAAAGATATTAGTGCAAGATTTCCTGAGAATTTTAATCTTAGTGCTCAGAATAGGAAATAATTCGGGTTGTTATAATTTCGAGATAATAAAACACTAAGCAAAAAACTGTTTCTGAAAAATTTGTGTTGTTACTAATCAGTTTTGAAAAGATGCCACAGATTCACAGATTAAAAAAATTATAAATATAATTTCATCAGATTGTCTTACAAATAATAAAAAAATATTTTTTTTATTTGTAATTCAGAGATAATAACATAATTATTTTATTTCGCTAATAGTAATTTATACAACTAAAAACTTTGATTTATCATATTAAAATAATAGTATATTTAAAATCTGTGAATCTGTGGCTTTTTTTTATTTAGGACTGATTAGTTACTTTGTGTTTAATTTTTATATAAAAAAACTTTTGGTACTCCGTCCGACCTGATGTATCCCCTAAACATTCCGCTTGTGTTAAAAGGCATTGAGATGTTAGCGTTTTTATCAATGGCAATAACACCACCTGAAGCATTTATTTTTTTTAATTTCTCATTAATAACATAGTTAGCGGACTCTTCAATACTTTCATTTAAATATTTCATTCGGGCAGAAATGTCATAAGCCACAACATTTCTGATAAAGAATTCACCATGACCGGTTGCCGAAACTGCACAAGTATTATTGTCAGCATAGGTTCCTGCACCAATAATCGGTGAATCGCCTACCCTGCCATACATTTTATATGTCATTCCTCCGGTTGAAGTTCCTGCTGCAAGGTTTCCGAATTTGTCGAGAGCAACACAACCGACAGTACCATGTTTTTCTTTATCGCTATCAATTTTTTTCTTTCTTCTCAGATATGAATTCCAGCTTTTTTCAGTATAGAAATATGATGGTTCAACAATTTTCAATCCTTGTTCTGCAGCAAATTTTTCTGCACCTTTTCCTGAAAGTAAAACATGTTTTGAATTTGTCATTACTTTTCGTGCTGCTGAAATTGGATTTTTTATGGTAGTAACACCAGCAACAGCACCTGCATTCAGAGTTTTGCCATCCATTATTGATGCATCTAATTCGTTTTTTCCTTCACTTGTAAAAACCGCACCTTTTCCTGAATTAAACAAAGGAGAATTTTCCAGAATATTAATAACTGCTTCCACAGCATCTAAACTGCTTTTGTTATTTCTTAATAACGAATCTCCTAAGTTTAATGCTTCTGTTAATTTGTCAATATATTCTTTTTCTTCTTCGGGGGAGTAACGACCTTTATAAATACTTCCTGCACCTCCGTGAATTACAAGGACATATTCAGGTTTTGAGTTTTGAGAATAAGCAACAAAAAATACAAATGTGAAAATTAATAAGAAGATGTTTTTTTTGATTTTCATTTTATTAAATTTAAAATTTTATAAATTAAGAAGATCTTTCAAATTAATTATATCAAAGAAATGTAATGACAATATAATTATTATCACAATCATCAACCAGCGAATGAAATTTGTTCCCCATTTCACAGCAACTTTTACTCCAATAAATGCTCCTGCAGCTTGTCCAACAGCAAGTGTTAGCCCATATTTATAATCAATTATATTATACCAGAAAAAAACCACCAAAGTAACCAGAACGTAAATAAATACTATCATCACTTTAATTGCATTTGCTTTAACAAGGTCGTAGCCCGCACTTAAAACAATCGCAGCCAATAAAAAATATCCAATTCCGATATGAATAAATCCGCCATAAATTCCAAGTAGAAAAAAGAGAATTATCTGCCAGATACTCAACTTTTTTTTAACTAATTTTTCTTTTCCTTTAAGCCAATATTGTGGTTTGTATATAATAAAAAATAACATTATTATCATAACAAAACCCACAGCTCTTTCAAAAACTTTTTCATTTATGTCAACAGCAATATATGCTCCGATAAGTGAGCCAAAAGCTGTTGGGATTCCTAAGTATAGA
>Ga0208648_1002105_pt1 | contig 14510 bp, 26 predicted proteins | sample AntAceMetag02UKL_FD_184772 | JGI IMG/M metagenome (GOLD analysis project Ga0208648, IMG submission 184772) | Saline lake microbial communities from Ace Lake, Antarctica - Antarctic Ace Lake Metagenome 02UKL (SPAdes) (version 2) | ecosystem: Environmental > Aquatic > Non-marine Saline and...
TCTCCAATCTCAATTTCTTTTCCTGCTTTAGTTACAAATACTTTGAATGAATCTAATACTTTTTCTGCTTCTTTTACTGTTTTAGATTTCATAGTGTCGGTAATTATTGGAACTTTTATCTTCGGAACTGGTATCTTTGGTGGAGTTGGTCTTGGTTCTCCTGGTCTTATTTGTGTTACTATATCCATCATTGTTTTCATTTTTTGTTTTGTTATTAATTTCATTTTCATCTTTGTTTTAATCTTAGTATCTATTTTTGTATCAACTTTAGAATCAACTTTAGCATCTATTTTTGTATCTATCATTGTTCTTGTTCCTGTTTTTATCTTTGGTTCAGTAATTATTTTAATATCTGTTTTTTGTTTAGTATCTAATTTTATATCTTGAACAATATCTAATTGTGGTCCTACTGAATCTAATTGTGGTTGCATTATTGGCCCACGAGTTGTTGCTTGTAATTCTTGAACCTCATATAATCCAGTTCCTTTGTATGGAATTGTTTTTAATCCTCTACCTCCAACCATTAATGGAGCTTCTATTACAGTATCTTTCACTATTGTTTCTGTTATTTGAGTTGTTGGTTTAACTTTTGGCTTTGGAATTTCTTTTATTGTTGGTGCTAATTTTAATTCTGGAGCATATAAACTTTGTATATATTCTGGAGAACTTTTCTTTCCTCCTCCTTTAAAACTAGTTACAATTTTATCTTCTTTAGGTATCCTTTTTACTAAAATAGTTGTTTGAGAATCTAAAAATCTTCTTTGATCATAAGGTATCTTTTCTTTTGCAGTTACACTTTTTAATCTTTGGAATGATAATTCTCCAACTTTTCCTCCACCTAATTTTTCTGAAACAATTAATCCTTTTTCAAAATCTACCCCTTTTAAATTGATTAAATTTTTTCCTTTTTCTAATTGTATTCCTGTTCCTACTTCTAATCCAAATTTATCTTTTCCAACTCTTACAACTTCTTTAATATCATAAGTTGTTTTTCCTCCTCTTGTTTTAATTTCTCCACCTAAATCTACAACTGGTTGTTCTAATTTTGTTTTAAATTTTCCTTCAGCAATAACATCTTTTATTTTAATTTCTCCTTCTAATACTTGTTTTTTTATTTTTGGAGCAGTATATCTTAATCTTTGTCTTGCTGCTTTTTCTCCTTCAATACTAGATAACTTTGATAAAACATCTTGGTATCTTCCAGATTCTTTATAAGGAACTCCACCATATAATTGTTTTTCTTTTATTCTTCCTAAAAATCCTTCTTCTATTTTATAAACTTCAGTTTTTTTTCCAGGTGAACCAACTTGTTCTAATTGTTGTTTAGGATATTTAACTTTCTTTCCAAAATCTAAACCTACTGGGTCTGTTTTTAAATTTACTACTGGTTGTTTTATTTTTACTTCTTTAACATATGTTCCTCTTTTAGAAGGTAGAATTTTTATTCCTTCGCCACTTTTTATCGTGCTTTTTCCATAATCAATAACAATTCTTTTTCCAAATAATTCATTATATCTTGTAGTTACTTTAAATCCTTCTTTTGTTGGTAATATAATCTCTTTACTTAAAGCACCATATCCTCTTAATGCTCCAAATAAAACTAATGGAGCTAATAATAAAGAAGTTTCAACTGGTTTTTCTTTTAATGTTTTTATTACATCATAGTTATCTCCTCTTGTTGCTCTTTCAATATCTGAAAAATAAATTGCTCCCCCAACATAAGGAATTGCATATGGGGCTATAAAACCTATTCCCTTAGATACAACATCTTTTCCTGCTATTTTTCTCATTCTTTCTATAGTTTCTGTTGATTGAACTCCTCCAACTGTTCTCATTCCATAAGTTCCTGTATCTAAATCCATTACTGGCATTTCTTTCTTTCCTTTAATTAATTGCACTGCTTGAGTTCCTCTTGTTTGTAATCTTTCTGAAAATTCATATGTTGATTGTGAAATTGGATCATAAACTTGTTCTTTAAGAGTATCACTAACTTCTGCAACAGTTTTCTTAACATCAAATTTTTCTGGTCTAACATCTCTATAAGTTAAATCAGTTCTTGTGCTCATAGTTGGTTGTTCAAATTTAGATTCATATTTTGGTAGAATTATGTCTTTTGTTTTTATCTCTTCAATTTTTACTTTAGGTTCTTCTTTTATTTCTTTAGCATAACTATATCCTGTTCTTCCTCCACCTTTTCCACGAGTATCTATTCTTTCTGTTCCTTTTCCAATATCTTTTTGGATAGTTGTTTTACTTCCTCCTGGTCCTCTTATTGTTTCTTTAGTTCTTTTAATCTCTCCAGTTTTAGTATCTCTAGTTACTGAACTAGTAGTTCTTTCTCCTCCAGCAACTATGTCAGGCCTTCCTCCAGAAATTCTTTCTCTATCTTTTTGGAATTGTTTTAACCTATCAGTTCTTTCAGAAACTCCTTGAATTTTTCTTAAATCTTTATTATAATCTCTTGCTAAGTTTGCTAATTCTGATCTAGTTTTTTGTTCTGCTGCTTTTCTTTCTGCTTCTGCTTTTGCTTGTGCTGCTTCTGCAACTCTTTCTAAATCAGCAATAGTGTTTCTTGATTGCCCTCCAGAACTTCCACCACCAGTTGATCTTCTTAAATCTTTAATAACTACTTTTTTTATTTCTGATTTATTAGTAATAACTTTTGTACCACCACTCCTTAAAAAGTTTTGTGTAGAATTAACCATTTAATTCCACCCTCTGTAAGTTCTTACTTTTCTTAACTTAGGTTTTTTTAATATTTCCATATCGCTATAATCTTCAGTGACTTCTTTTATATCAAAACTATCTTTTGTTATTAAAGTTTTATCTTTTTTATCAGATACTTTAATTGCTTCCGATAATTTATTATATCTATCTATTTCACAAACTTTTATTCTACCTTGCATACCATTGTTAAGCATTCTTCTTGTTATTTTTATTTCTGTCATAATTAATCAAACCCCCTTTCAAATTTCTTTATCTTTTTGTTTATATTAATATTTAATAGATCTTCAATATCTATACCATTCTTCTTTAATTCGTTTTTTCTTATAGTTAAAAAGTTTTGTTTGGTTGTGCTGTTGATTGTTTTTGTTACAAAGTCTTTTAGTTTCATTCTTTTACTAGTAGTTTTCCATTTATAAAACTGACCTAACAGGCATTAAATTCTTTATTTAAAAATTCTTCTTCTTCTTTCAATTCATCTTTAAAATTTTTAGAATCTTTATGGTTTATTTCTGGACTTAAATCTACTCCATATTTCTTTTTTACTATTCCAGATATTTTTGTTATCTCTTTTTGATTATTACTTCTAAAGAAATCTAACCTTCTATTATCTGATTCTTTTATAGCTAATTCTATAATCTTTCCTTCACGAGAGAAGGTCATCCAGTTATGTTTTTTGAATGCCATTATACTGTTCCTCCTCCCATGAAGTAATTAATTCCAAATAGAACTGCTGCACCTATTAAAATCCAGATTATTATACTTCCACCCTTAGATTTTACTTTAATAATATCTGCTAACATTCTTGCTTTAATATATTTCTGTCCATAGGTTTCATTCTGTTCTGGTATATCTTTTCCTACTTTTAAAGGATTAGCTCTCCAAGTTGGTTGAATGATTATTGGGAATTTTCCATCAAAGAAAAATATATCATCTCCATCACTAGTATGATATGTTCCATTCTTTTCATTAAAAACACTTCCTTCTACCTTTACTTTTTCTGCATGAATATTTCTATTCTCATCAATTATTAAAGAACCTACCCAACCTTTTCTTAGTTTTCTTTTCTTTACTCTTGCCTTTCTAGGTAGTTTTACTTTTCTGGATTTCTTATCTTCTAAAGCAGTATGTATTTCACTAACCATAGTTTTCATAGTTTTTTCTGGCATTACTTCTTCTATTTTATCTTCTTTATTTATTATTTTTGCTTCTTCCATATTTCAACCTCCTTATAACTTTATACATTTTGACTATCACTTCCTTTTTTAAACCATCCACCATTCTTCTTTTTAGTTGGAGTTACATCTGCTAATTCTTTTTTACTTGTTACTGATAGTTTCAATAATATTGCATCCTTTGATAGACTTGTTGCTGTTTGTATTTCTGCCATTTTATTAAAGTAATCTGCCCAGCTTTTATCATCTGCTACATCTTCACAGAATAAAGCTAATTCTTTATATGTTCTTACAGGTAAATGTGGTTTTCCTAATTCATCTTCATCTAAGTTACCAGTTCTTGTAGTATCATCAGATTTAATTATGTCTGTAAAAAAGCTATGAACATTTTGCTTTCCAGCAGAGAATTGTCTCATTATTTCTTGTGCTTGTTGCTCACTCATTTCATCACTCATAAGTAACCATTGCCTCCGTTGTATCTTCTGCACCATCTGAAAATGCTTCTCTTATTCCACCTATTAATTCTGGTATTGTTTGTTTGCTTATTTTTGCCCATATTGTTAATATTAATGCTCCGATTATTGTTAAGGATATTATCCAATCCCATCCTCCACTCATTTTTCATCCTCAAATTTTTTAGGTCTGAATCCTGCTCTTTGTTTAAACATTGGAACATAACCATGCTTAATTAATTCAGCTTTAACATAATTTAATTTGTGTTCTTCTATTGGTATTGATTTGATATGTTCTTTTAATCTATTGATTGCAATTTCTTTCCATTCTTTATTGTTTTTTAAATCTGGGAACTCAATTAAAACTCCTGCTTTACTAAATTTTAATCCCTCAAGAGTAGTTGTCATTTGGGAGGAAGTATCATAAAATAATAATTGATTACCGTCTACTACGACTTCCACTACTTCCCCCCCTAATTTAAAAGTTCCTTTCCACATTTTATCCTACAAGTCCTTTCTTAACTTCATTAAGATCATTAGCTATTATTACTAATAAATCTAGCTGTGAAATTTGTTCTCCTTTCTTATTTTGAACTACTAGTCCTGTTTCAGTTGCTACAGTTACTATTTCAAATTCTTCTTTTTTTTCTTCTTTTTTTGTTTCGTCTTCAGACATTTTTATACCTCCCTATATTATATCAAAGTTTTCTAACAAGGCCCAGAAAACTACTATCACTCCCAAGCCAATTGTTAAATATGAAAAATAATTTGTTAATACATCTCTATAAATAATTAATCCAGAATTTACTATATATACTCCTAAGAATATCATAGCCATTCCACCTAAAATTGTTATTGGAATATTTTTACCAAAGAATCCTGTGAATGTAATTCCATAGATCATTAAGATTACGAATAAGAAGAATATTATATTCTCTGTTCCACTTTGTCCTGAAGGAGTTATATCAAAACAACTTACAAAACTATTATCTACTCCATCTAAATCTCCCATTCCTCTTACATTATAACTTCCTAAATCAGTTGTATTGCAAAATTGATATACCCATTCTCCACTTCCACTATCTATCATTGCTATATTTGAATAGATTGTTTCATTAGATGTTGTTAAAGATATTGAACTAATATTTACATAAGTGCAAGTTGCACAAGTTTGAGATATTCTTACACATTCATTTTGTTTTTTACTTCCTAAGTTTCCTTCACCGTCTTGACATACTGCACTAGCAAAGCTTAATAAGAAAATACTCATTAAGAATACTGTTAATATTTTTTTGTTCATTTGTATTTGCCATGCTTGAGTTTCCATTTTATAATATCATATTTAAATCACTCCCAGGATTTAATGTTATAGCATAAGGTATTTTAATCATCGGAATATATCCTTGTTGTTTCTCAGTTACTTCCCAAGAATAAGTATTTATTGGAAAATATGAATTATTTGTAATTGTTACATTAATAGAACTTAAATCTTGAAAACCTGTAACACTTGAATATTTTCTGACTAATACTGTTTCATCAAACTCTGTTCCACTTCCAGAATAAACGGTTCCATTACCATTTATAATAGAATAACTTGCTGAAACATTTTCACCATCTTCATCTCTAAACTTATTCTTTATTGTATTAAATATTGGAACATCCCATCCAGCAAGATAACCAGAAAAAGTAAAAGAATCTGATACTGAATCAATAAACTTCAAATTCATAACCCCTAAAAAAGCAAAACCTAAATCTCCATTACATTCTAAATAACCATCTGTTAAAGTTCCTGAAACTGTTGCCATGATTGGAACAAAACAAAATGTATTATGTTTTAGAACCACTCTTTCACTATTCTCTATATGAATCCCTCCCCCCCAAGTATCATCATTTGCTGAAATGAATGTATCAATTTTATCAAAATATGTTACTGCACCCCTCCCATTTGTATAAAATTGACCTGATGGTTGTGCATTTTCAAAAAATACATTAGTCATATTAGATTCACAAAAAAAGTTTGATGCTACATTTCTATCTGCTATACTAGTTTTTATTCCATCTTCATGATAACCCATTGATTTAAATGCAGAATTCTCTATATTAATCCAAGTATCAGAATCATAATTTGGAAATGTAAGAGTAACTGGAGGTGCTTTTGCATTACAAGAACCAATTAATAAATCATTATTCATTCCCATAATTGTTGCCCCAAAAGAACCATTTCCAGTAATAGAAAGTTGAACTCCTTTTAAATCTATTATGCTATTATTTTCATAAACTATTGCAGGTTGAGAACTATTCATCAAAGGTGAATAACCATAAAAACTTAATACAGCATCTTTCCAAAGAATTTCCTCAGTATTATTCATATTAATATGACATAACATTTCAAAAACTCTTGTTTGATTCATATAAGTTACATTTGCTTTACTCATGTGGCAATCTGGAAATGTTAATAGAGCATCTCTAAACTCTGTAAAATTATCATCTGTTTGTAAAACAGTAGCTCCCCATCTTGTTATTTGTGTTGTTGATGCACTAACTGAAAGAATTAAAAATATTCCTAAGAATAATAACATTAATTTTTTCTTTAACATAATCCTTCCTCAATACTTTTAGTTAAATTTGAAGTTAAAGTATAATTACATATCCAAAGGTTCCCTAACTTAGAATAAGAATTATCTGCTGTTGTTATGTTCCCTGAAACTGCAAAGTTTCCATCAGAAGGTGATTGAACATAGTTAAAATTACCTGCCCCAGAGATTGGAGTTACTGCATTAACCCTATCAAAACTTGAAACTAAAGTATCTCCTGCATTCATTGTAACTCCTGTATTTATATTACAACCTGCAACATCAATCCAATTTGAATTACCATTTAATGTTGCATCATTATCTGAACTATCAAAGAAAGCACCAACACAAATACTTGAACCACCTGCTTGTCCAGTAAGATGAACATGATTATTCTGTAAGAACTTCTCTCCACCAATTCCATGTTCATACCAAGCTGTCATTAATCCATTAAATCCTACATTGGTTGCTTCAATCTCAATAATGTTATTTGAAATATGAGTTTCTGTTGATGCTGTTGCTACTGAATTTATTAATACTAACCAATCATCTGTATCTTCTAATTCCATAGTAATTTCATTATCAAGTAAATTTAATTCTCCATTAGTAACCATGATTGGATTTTGTAAAACTAATCCTCCTGCATTTCCATCAACATCATAATCCAATTCATTTCCAGTAACAGTTAATTCTCCACCATTTACTCCAAACCATTTTCCACTTCTTCCATTATCAGAACTCTCAAACTTTAATTTACAATTTTTAATATGATGTTTTCCTGAACTTTGATTATATAAAACAACTGAATTATCTGTTTGTGAAACACTTTGAATGGTTATACTGTCTATACTTCCCTGTCCTACTATATTATATCCAACTCCTGAAGAAATATTAATTATAGAATTTCCTCTTAATCCAACTCCTTTAAGATTTACATAACTTGTTTGAATAACATTCTCATTATAAATCCCTGGATAAAGTAATACAGTATACACATTTGTTGCACTTGCATCTGTTATTGAATCCATTGCACTTTGAATTGTAGAATATTTACAACCTTCCTTACAAACTTTCTTTGTTTGATTATATTCCGATTCAATTCCAGTAAGTTCTGAACCATCTCCAAAATATGTATCTGCTGTTATGTTTCCAGAAGTAATTAAATTTCCTGTCATTGTGCAACCAGTTAGTTTACAATAAACTAAATCATAGGCAGTATCTAATAATCCTTTAATATAAGTATAATAAGTTGTAGGAGTATAACCTGCCCAAAAATTAGAATTATTTACATTAACTTCAGTATAATTAAGATAAGTTACTTGATTTAGATTTTCACCTGGTTCTAAATAGGTGTATCCAAATTCTTCTGCTGAAATAAAATTCAAATTAAAAAAAAATAAAGAAAGGAAAAGTGCCGATAAAATAAATGCCTTTAAGGTCTCATCCTTTATCCTGCTTTTCCTATTTTTTTGTATCATTATTCTTTAACCTCTAATTACATAAGACCTGAATTTCTCAAACCTTGTGCAGCTATACCAATTGCAGTTGATGCAATAGATAAATTATAGAATAAAGTTGTAAGTCCTAGAATGGTTGAACTAGCTCCAGTAATATTTGTATTAGCTTGAGCTCCAGCAACTTCATTAGCTACGGTTGGTGCAAGAGTTACTCCTACTAAGATTACAATAAATCCTCCGATGATATTTCCTAACATTTCATATCACCACCTGCGACAAATTGTAAAGTATAAAGTATTTTTTGTAATTTCATAATAGTAATAAGATTAATCCATTTATAAAACTGACCTAAGAATTTTACTAGTAATTAAAAAGGTCTAATTTATAAATAAAATAATGTTTAATGTATTGGGGAGTTAAAATGGAAGATAAAGAAGAACAAAAAATTTCTAAATATAGTTCAGGTGTGAATATTCTAATTAGAATAGATGGCCTTTGGAAAAAGACACATCTTTATGCTGAAGCTGGTCGTTATATGCTTTGGAATACAGTATTAGATATTATTTGGTTGGAATTGGCGAGGGATATTAAGGTAGATGATTATGCTACAAAAGAAACTGATTTTAATGTATTTGAAACTGGATTAAAAGAACTTATGCCATTCAGTGATGATAAACCAAGTGGATTTAGAGAACCTTCTCCAGAGGATATTGAAAAAAGGAATAAAGTTTATATATTATTGAAGAAAAAACAATTATTTTTAGCCAGATTAGAAAATAAGATGGGTAAAGGAACAACATTTGACGAGGAGGATGACGACGATTTTGATTAAACATGGAAATTAAAAAAAAAATATCCCATGTTGTAAGTATTGATGATCCAAAATACTCTGAACCTATTTCTTATTATATGAATCCACGATTAAAAAAAAATTTAGATGAAAAAATTATTCCTTCACTTCAAAAAAAAGACAAAGATTGTGTTTTAGCTATTGATGGTTCTGAAGGTGCAGGTAAATCTACTCTTGCTTTCCAGATTGGTAAGTATGTTGATCCAAGTTTAGATCTAAGTCGTGTTGTTTTTGATGCTGAAAGTTTTAAACAAGCAATTTTCAAAGCAGAAAAGGGCCAATGTGTTATTTATGATGAAGCTTTTACTGGTTTAAGTTCTAGGGCCTCACTTTCTGGGATAAATCGTGCTCTTGTTAGTCTTATGATGCAGATGAGACAAAAAAACCTACTTGTTATTATGGTTTTGCCAACTTTCTTCTTACTTGATAAGTATGTTGCCCTTTTTAGGACCAGAGCTTTGATTCATGTGTATGAAAGTGGTGGTCGTAGGGGTTATTTTAGGATTTACAACAGGAAAACTAAGAAATATCTCTACTTAGCTGGGAAACAGACTTATTCTTACAAGCATAAGAATGTATTTACAAAATTTAAGGGCCGTTTCTATGGGGTTTTTGCTATTGGCCTTGCAGATTGTGAAGAAAAATACCGAAAAATGAAGTCAAAGGCATTAGAAGATACAGAAAAGAACCCAATGACAGCAGGACAAGTCAAATATAGGGAACAAAGGGACATAGTGTTATACTTATTGAGGAAAATTAGTAAGAATACATATCAGGAACTATCAAATCTACTTGGAGACTATGATTTAGAGATGACATTGGTCCAAATAAGGAATATATGTGCTAAATTTGGTGAATCTGATAAAGAAAAGGACAAAAGTGACATAGAATTTAATGAAAGCACTGCTTAATTGTCCAAAAGAACTCTTTTTAATCGTTTTAAGCTATAAATTGGCCTTTTTTCATGTTTTTTGTTAAATTTTTATGGTAAAAATAGTAAAAGTGAGGAAAAACTAGGCATTTACATGGAAAAACACGGAAAAATGGGCTTTTTTTAAGTTTTAAATTTATAATATAACATTAAATATAGTTTAAGTGGCCAAATGAGGGGGCAAATCCACAAGAAGAAAGAAAAAAGGGGTAATGTCTAGGCATTAGGCCCTGTTTCCTCCACATTTTGCTTGATCTACACACAAAAAGCCCTATTACTATAGGGATTTGCACTCAACTAGGCATGACCGACCTCTTTTTTGATTCAAAACCCAGGCATTGGACCTTCTTTTCTAGGCACTTGAGATCCCCATGATATTTTTGTGTCAATATCTAGGCGTTTGTTTATTTCTGAAACACTTTCTAGGCGTTTGTTTTCTGAACCGATTTAAACAAGTGTTATATGGTGTTATAATGTGTTGTTTTTGAAGCTCTTTTTTTTGGTTTTTTTTGTTAATTTTTGATGTCCTTAAATCGTTTGTGCTTATTACTATAAGCATAGTTTGGTTTTGGGCTGTCTATTATTTAACCAATTAAAAAACATCTACATCTATTGCGAACGATCTTAAACAATCCTACTAAGAGATATTAATAAACTCGGCACAATAGAAACAAAAAACGAACAGCTGTCCTACTCCGTCCCGTGCTATTGTGTTACTACTCCAAAGTTTTTTCCTACCTCTTAACCCCAATTATAAAAACACAAACATATATAAACCCTACTTACTACTTACTATTATAATAAAAACAATATCGCCTTAACTTATAACCTCACGGGGTTAAACTTAAGGCTAATAATAAAATGAAACAATACAAAAAACAAAACAAGATCCAGAAAGAAGCTTTAAACTTTATTGATCTATTCCGAAAGGATCATAATAAAATAAGAAGCTTAGAAGATAGAGGTATTAAAACATACACTCCAAAAGTAAATAAAGTTAAGTTAAGTTTTATCTCAGTTTGTGTTGTTGGGTGTTTGGCAACACCTTGCACAAATTGGATTATCATTCCTTTGATTAGATGGAGTTTCAAATGAACACTCTTATCTTATGTAGATATTGGCATAATGGTTTTAAATATAAATTAAGATGGTTAGGTTTAAAATGAAATTCATAGGAGATAAAATAAAAGAATTATGCTTTAAGTATTCTATTGATTACTATGGACAAGACGATTTAAGAGGTGCTTTAATTTGTGCTATTCAAAGTTTAGGTTTTACTCAGTTGGAAGCTTTAGAAGAATTAATATTTATGATAAAATATGAAAGTGATATAAGCCAAGAAGAATTAAACAAGGTTTTAAATAATAATACTCTTATAGAGAAAAATAAAAGAGGGGATGCAATAAGCCCCAATGTTAAAACAAAAATGAAAGGGGGTTTAAATTAAATGAATAAAACTAAACAGATTATTCAGGAGTTTGAAAGATTGAATAAAACAAAAACTATTAAGATTGATGGAACAGATAAAGAGAGATTAATTTTTATTAATAGTGATGAAGTGTTTAAGATTTTTTCTAATTATAATGATGAGAGGGGTTTAAATCCTTTTAATGATTATACTTATAATTGGCTTAATGAATTTCTATGCGATTTTTTAGATAGTATAAATGAAGAAGATAACATAAACGATATTATGCGAGATTTTGAAGATAACATAAATGAAAAAATAGACGGCACAACAGATATTTATACAAGTAATTTAACAGCATGGCTTAATCATAATAATTCTAATGTTTATTATTTAACGGAAGCTTTAGAAGAACAAGAGATAAAAGACGGCTTTAATTTATTACAAATCGCACAATATAAAGCAATAGAAGAAAGTTATTATAGCTTTTTGAGTAGCCTTAAAACTTACTTAAATAATAAATACGAACTAGAATTATAAATTTATATTATTTAACCCCACTTTTTTTATAGGGGTTTCATATTCATACTCTTCGGAGAGTGGTAATAGTGCAGAGGAAAAGTAAGCCACTTAAAATAAATTACTTAACTCTGTGGGCGTAAGTGTAGAGAAACCGAAAGGTTGTGATACCTGTCCTTATATTCACTGCCGATAGGCTGTAAAAAAACAAAATGAAAAATAAAATGAAAATTTTTAATAAAATAAAACCAATACATATCCTCTCAATATATTTATTTATTGCTATTATTCAAATCATATTTAATAAAAATCCTTTATTATTATTAATATTTATTGGGGGATTAATGGGCTATTATATAATACTCTTTATTGAGGCAAATAAAAAAAGTCTTAACTGCCGATTGGAGAAAACAAAAAATGGAAAATGAAATACAAGGATTATATAACACAAATCCAAAACAGCATATAACTATATATGACGAAATATTTAAGATAAATTCTTATTTATTATGTGTTTCTATTATGGATCATAATGATCCAAATAATTAAATTACAGGAGTAAAATAAAATGAAATATTGGCTAATTGATGCAGAAGATATTGAAAGAGAAATAAGTTTTAATAATTTAAAAGAAGTTGAAGATTATATTTTAAGAACTATTGATATTAGAGAAGCAGATAAAAATTTCTGTGAATTATAAATATTCAAAATTATAAACCTTGTGGAGAGGTAGAGAAGGATTTAATTTAACTTGTTTATCTTTATTACTTTTTCATACTCCATAAGGTCAAAGGACAGAGGGTTTTTGATCCTCTGCCTTTATTCTTTAACCAATTAGGGAGGTTGAAAACCTAAGTTTTCTATATTATAAACACTTTAGCATTTAAAGATTTGAGGTAAATGCCTTCTTAATGCCTAGATCATTTTATTATTCTTATTTTAGGTCAGTTTTATAAATGGAAATGCCTTGACTATCTTATGAATTTATTTGATTATGAAGAAGAAAAGAAAAAAGAGTTTGATGCAATAGGTTTTGAGAACCAAAGAAAGAGTTTGAAAGTATCTCAACATCAAACAGGCACTAGCAATAAAAAAAGAGATATTGTCCGTAAGGCATTAGCACCTGGAAAAAGAATTTCTAAGAATGGTAATACTTATTGGGAATCAAGGGCTAATAGATCAGACAAACCAGGTAAAAAATTATAATCAAATGCCTAAACTTAATTTCTAATGCCTTGAATAAGATACTTCCTTTCTATTATATCCCAATCCAACCAACCCTGTTTAATATAATAATATTTTTTATCTGAAAATCCCTTTTTATTACCCCAACCCCAAAAATTTGCACATAATAAAACCCATTCTAAAAGTATATATCTAATCATTCTCTAACTAATTCTCCCTTCTTCCAAATCATTTTATAATCTTCTTCTTTCTCAGTTCTTAATTGATCTACTTCTTCAGTAGGTAAACATTCACCCATTTCATTTTGTATATATCTTCTGCATCTTGTAATCGTTTCAAAGCTTGGCATAATTTCTAAGTCATCATAATCAATCCATACTTTAAATCCCATTGCTTTTAGTGTTTGTAGAATTAACCATTTGTCTGAGTTTCTACTTTTAGTATCTTTCTTTAGAATACTATGGACCACATCTTTTATTTTATCTTCATTCATTTTATTAGTTTACATTCCTTTAAATTCTTTGTAGCAATATCTATTCCTTGACTAGCTATTGCAGTTGCAAATAACAAACTAACAAATCCATCTGCTATGGGTGTTGCAAATATCTTTTCAAAAGGAACTCCATCTATTGCTTGTTTAATTATAGAACATTGTCTTGAGTTTGGATATTGATAGTATCTTAATTTCTTTATTCCCCTTATTTTTTTTTTATATCTTTTATCCATTTTCAATCTCCTTTAATCTTAAAATAGTTAAGAAATCTATTCCTTTCATTGGTCCAATAATTATATCATATCCAAATTGTTCTATGTAACACATTATTAATTCTTTTAATTGATCATTCATCTTTCTTCTCCAAAGTATTATTAACATTTTCTAGGCCCTCAAGTATTCCATCAAGTTCTAAGTAAGCTCCTTGTAAGTGTTCAAATGTTGAATCAAGATCTTCCTTTATCTTTTTTCTTAGTTCTCTTATTTTAATTGCTGCTTCTTTTGTCATTCTCCTTTTACAAATCCCTCAATTTTATCTATTATGTTTGTTGTTGCATCTTCTACTTCATCAATTGTTTCTCCTGCTTCTTCAATTATATCTTTCATTCTAAATCACATCCACATTCTGGACAGATCTTATTTTCTTCTAAATAATCATCCACTGTTTTTTCATAAGGGATCACCAACCAAATTATCTTCTGGCAATTCTTACATAGTATATCATGCTTATATGATTTCATTTT
>Ga0208648_1002116_pt1 | contig 14452 bp, 6 predicted proteins | sample AntAceMetag02UKL_FD_184772 | JGI IMG/M metagenome (GOLD analysis project Ga0208648, IMG submission 184772) | Saline lake microbial communities from Ace Lake, Antarctica - Antarctic Ace Lake Metagenome 02UKL (SPAdes) (version 2) | ecosystem: Environmental > Aquatic > Non-marine Saline and Alkaline...
ATAACCGCGCTTTTCTGGTGTTACCGTACCAGACCAGCCATAATCCACCATGACACTGTAAAAACCGTTGGGATCGCTCCACAGTCTCCTTGGCAGGCCGTCCATAAAGACGTTTTCCAACCCCGCACCGTTTTCCGTGACCCGGCCTACCACGACGTAGGTATTCAAGGCAAATTCGGCATGGATAGTGTGACCCTCTATTACATTCGTGAACGTGTAAGTCGTCACCGCTCCCACTGAAGAGCCGTCCACCAACACATCAGAGACATGATAACTGGTGACAGGCGTGAGGGTAAAGGTCTGGTCAGCCCCATAACTGACAGTCACACCCCCTGAAGGGATAATGCTGCCGTTGGCACCTGCCGTGGCCGTGATGGTATAGGTCAGAATCGTAAAGCTCGCCTCGATGGTATGATCCTCGGTCACATTGCTGAATGTATAGCTCGTGACAGCCCCAACCGATGAGCCATCTACCAGAACATCTGAAACCTGATACCCCGTATCCGGCGTAATGGTGAAACTTTGATCAGTGCCGTAAGCAACCGTCAACGGACCCGAGGGGAGGATGGTTCCACCAGAACCCGCAGAGGCGGTTATCGAAAGCGTAGTCAGGACAGTCCATGAGGCGATGGTAGGCTCTGTCTGCCAGTTGCCCGCCAGGTCTCGACCCAGCACGGATACCGAATACGAGCCGTCACTCAACCCTGACAGGCTGATCGGAACACTGACCCCAATTTCACTGCTGTAAGACCCGGCATCTATTTTGTATTTATAGTGCGTAACCCCCGGTCCATTGATTGTCAGCGTTACCTCAGTTTGTTGTGTGGGACTGACAGGCACCCCTGAAATGGTCGCGGCAGGGACGGTATTGTCGAGAATCGCCGAGACAGTTGTCACTAAACTCTCATTTCCCGCAATATCTTTTGCCTGAACGTGCAGGTACCAGGTTCCATCAACACCTGCCTTGGTGGCGGTTGTTGTGTCTGTAAATCCACCCGTTGGAGTCCAGGTTGCGTTCTGATCGATCGCATACCGGAAGGTGGCTGTTTCATCCGCTCCCCAGGCCCATGTCTTGCTTTGGGTCGGGATGGTGTCGTCAGAGAGGCCAGTTACAACAGGGGGCACTGTTTCCACTGTCCACGCAGCAGTTGTGGGGCTGGCTTCAGGTTGCCAGTTACCGGCAGCATCCCTGCCAATAACATAAACAGTATGACTGCCGTCAGTAAGGGCGGTTAGACTTAATGGAGTTGCAACTGCTGTTTCACTGCCATAAGCGCCATCATCCAGTTTGTATTTGTAGTGGGTTACTCCCTCTCCGTTAATGTTCAGCGTTGCTGAGGTGGAGTTGGTAGGGGACGATGGTTCACCGGATATGCTCGCTGTCGGGGGTATGGTATCCACAGTCCACGTGGCCGTTGTGGCCTCTGTCTGCCAGTTACCTGCGGTATCCCTGCCGAGAACATATACGGTATGAGCACCGTCAGGGAGACTGGATAGTGTGATAGCTGTGGTAACTGAGGTCTCACTCCCGTAGACCCCATCATCAAACTTGTATTTGTAGAGAATGACGTCAGTGCTGCCAACAATTAGGGTCGCCCCTGTCTGATTAGTCGGGTCGGGCGGGGTTCCTGAGATGGTGGCGGTAGGCGCAGTGTTGTCAAGGATTGCAGACACAGTTGTTACCGCACTTTCATTCCCTGCAGCATCTTTTGCCTGCACATGGATATACCATGTTCCGTCAGCTCCGTCCTTGGTGGCAGTCTTGGTGCTGCTATAAGTGCCTGTTGCCGTCCAGGTTGGGTTTTGGTCAATTGCTGATCTGAAAGTAACGGAACTTGAATCTGTCGCATCCCAGATCCACGTCTTACTCTGGGTGGGTACAAGGTCATCGGAGAGCCCTGTAATGATGGGGAGCACCGTGTCAACCGTCCATGAGGCCGTTGTAGGGCTCGCCTCTGATTGCCAGTTCCCGGCAGCATCCTTGCCGATTACGTAAATCGTGTGAGTTCCATCTGTCAGACCCGTTAAAGCTATTGGGTCTCCAAAAGCTGTTTCACTTCCATAGGTGCCATCATCAACTTGGTATTTGTAATGTGTAACACCTTCTCCGCCCACTGTCAGGGTTGCTCCGGTCTGATTGGTGGGTGAGGATGGCGTGCCTGAAATAGTGGCGGTCGGTGGTATCGTATCCACAATCCAGGTAGCGGTTGTAGCCTCAGTTTGCCAGTTGCCTGCTAAGTCACGACCTATGACATAAACGGTGTGAGAGGCATCAGTAAGGTCAGAAAGAGAAATCGGCTCACTTACAGCAATTTCATCTCCATAAGTCCCACTATCCAGCTTATATTTGTAATGAGTGACGTCTTCCCCGCTCACAGTGAGGGTGGCTTCTGTATGATTCGTGGGACTTGAAGGTACTCCTGAAATAATGGCCGTGGGAGCTTGGGTATCCACCGTCCAGGTTGCCGTTGTCGGCTCAATCTGCCAGTCTCCCGCAGCATCTCTACCAAGCACGTAAACTGTGTGAGATCCATCGGTAAGATCGGTTAAAGCAATCGGATTGGTGACAAGGGTTTCAGTACTGTATTCGCCATCATCGAGCTTGTATTTGTAGGAAATAATGGAATCCCCACCTAAGGTGACGGTCGCATCTGTTTGATTGGTCGGGCTATCCGGCACACCTGAGATGGTGGCAGTTGGTGGAGTTGTGGAGGCGATGGTGAAAAGACTTTGTGTTGTTGCCTTTGATGGGTTATCCAAAGGTTCAATCTTTAGCACACAATTGCACGAAACAGGTCCTGTGACGGTCCAGTCGTATATGCCGTCATTTTCCGTGGATTCGGTAATTGTCTCGAAGCTGCCGTTCTTGCCACCCTGCCGGGAGATCGATATTTTCACATTCCCTGGGATATCTTGAGGCTCCCAGGTGATAGGAATAGAGCTACTAATATCCCACCTTGAGCCTTGAGCTGGTGCCAAAATAACCAAATGACCGAATACCCGAGCCTGTCCGCCGCGTACGGCACGCACATAATAGCTATAGGACTTATCGTAGTAGTAGCCACCGCCATAGCCGAAACGGACGTTCCACGCGTGGACGTTATTAGTGGCGTCGGTAGTAGACGACCAGTAATTGTGGGACCCTGTGTCGGGGAAAATATCTGTATCTATGGCGGGACTGAATGTCTCATATTCTACAATGGAACGTAGTTCTCTCCGGTTTGGCAGTCGCCAGTCGACATATCCGCCAAGTGACAAGCCCTCACAATAAGAAAATGCCGCTTCCCAAGTCATGATGCTTGCCGTAGCCTGCTGCCACATTAGCCCGGTGGACGTGTCGGAAACCGTTCCGTCACCGTGAATAACCAAATGACCTAATGACCCAGTCTGTCCGCCGCGAACCGCCCGAACGTAACCGAGGTTGGACTTAGTGCTGCCGTAGCCACGGCCACCGTAGAAATCGACGCCCCAAGCGTCGCCGGTACTATAGGCGAGGGTAGTAGACGACCAGTAATAGGACGACACAGTCTTAGGGAAATAATGGGTGTCTATGGCAGGGGAACTGCGAGCCAGATTTACGATAGAGGTCAGTTCCTTGATGGTTGGGATACGCCAGTTTGAAAATCCGCCGAAATTGGCAGAGTTAAGCGCATTGATAAAGTCCTCAGTATCTGTCCCGTCTCCCGGTGTACCCGGGTCCCCACCATTTGTCTCCGGGTTGCTATCATACCATGTATATTTATTATCCTTATCATGAATAGAGCCATCATCTGTCTTTACCTCCCAGATCAGACCTGTCACATTGTCCCGGACCATAACCCACTCGGTGCCATCATCAGGAAGATCTTTTCCTTGATCGTCCAGCTTGGTGTAGGAAGGTGGGTTAATTAGATAACTGGCATCCTGGCCGTAGAAATCCTCTCCTGTCTGAGGACACGTTATTTCTTCATCGTTGTCGTAACATTGCATTTGTCCTGTATCAGGAAGACCCCCAATGGTATTCGGGTTGATCGTGAAGGTAGCATAAATAGTGTGGTCAGAAGTCACATTGGTGAACGTGTGAGAGGTTACGGCGCCTACCGATGAACCGTCTACCTGAACATCTAAAACAATCCAACCGAGATCTGGTGTTATGGTAAAGCTCTGCCCCCCGCCATCGGGAACAGTCACAGAACCTGGTGATATGGTTCCATGCTGACCTGCGCTTGCCGTTATTATAACATGACCGGATGGGATAAATTCATAAGCCCCCATATCTACTGTGCCATTTAGAATGCGCGGGTTGCCATCTTTATCTGTAGCCGTTAGTTCTGGAGCATCATTATTTCCACTGTTGATGCAAGATGAGCCTGAAGTCAGATGAAAGTCTCCGCTGCCGGAAAACAACGGGTCCATATTGTCGAGGTTGCTTGGGTCTATGGCAAAAGGCTTTACAATGTACGTCCCTGCTGCGCTCTGGTCAAAGTCGTTATTGAATAATTCCACCGGCACGGGAAAGAGGGGCTCGTTGCCGGTGTTGTCTATGTAAAGATCGGCTCCATCGGAGGCTTCGTTGTTCCAGAGGATATTGTTGTATAGATAACCTTTCCAACTATTGCTCCCGAGTGACAACCATAGCCCACCCCCAAGGCTTCCAGCGATATTGGCAGTTAGAGTATTGTTGATCAGAGTAGTAGCGTTACCATCAAGCCAAGCTCCGGCCCCAGAATTAAAAGCTGTATTCCCGGCGAATATGTTATTGATAAGGGTGGGTCGACCATCCTCAATACACGCACCACCACCATTATAAGCTGAGTTTCCCCTGAATGTATTATTGGTTAAGGTTGTAGAAGCACCACGGGTACGAATAAAGACGCCACCCCCAGAGCTTGTGGCTGTATTGTCAGTAAATGTATTGCTGGATAGGGTGGGGTAGCCATCAAGCCAGGCGCCACCCCCAGATCCAGAGGCTGTATTACCGGTAAATGAGTTATTGGTTAGCTTACATGTGGTGCTACTTTGAATAGAAGGAATACGAATGCCGCCACCGTCCACGGCTGCATTCTCAGTGAATGTGTTGTTGATTATGCTCGCCCCGCCGCGACCACTTGGAATATGCACGCCACCCCCAGAAGCGGAAGCTGTGTTCCCCACGAATGTGTTATTGATTAGGCTGACCGTAACACGACTATCAACCCATATGCCTCCGCCAATTTCGCCTTCATTACCACTGAATGTATTGTCCGTGATAGTAACACCCGAATTAATGTAAGGAATGTAAGCACCACCCCCAGAAGTGGAAGCTGTATTTCCATTGAAAGTGTTATTGTTTACACGAACTCTTCCGTCGTCAGTATTTACATACAAACCCCCACCATTTTCTGATGTCGAGGTATTCCCGTTCTGAAGTGTCAGCCCTTCCACCGAGAAATCCGCAGAGCCTTGGCTTGCCAACATTAAAACGGAATCCAAACCGCCACCATCCAGAACCGTGTTCGCTGGGTCTACCTCCCTTAAGATACAACCTTCAGTATAGCCCCCCTCTATGGTCAGGTTATCTGATTCTTCAGAGCTATAGACAAAATTCCCATTATAAGTCCCTTGCACAATTCGAATAATATCATTCTCACCGTTACTGGCTGCCGTAGTGAGAGCAGCTTGAAGTTCCGCAGCACTGGACACACAGAAAATGGTTACGGGCTGTTCAACGTAACTTCTTGTTATCTCCTTGGTTTCACTCGCGGTTATGGTTACAATTTCGCTGACAGGGGTATTCCAACCTGTAACGTCTTTGTAATTAATCGTGTGTTCACCAGGTTCCAAGTCTGAAACCGTGGCGCCGCTGTCCTGCCAGGCCCCTCCAGCTACGTTCCATTGGGCTCCCCCGTCAATAGCGCCTTGTGGGCTAAGGGACACCACCAAGGACCCTCGACCTGCCAAGATGTAATCGGTCTTGGTCTCGATGTCGGACCCACCAGGGCCTGTTACAGTGAGAGCCACTGTATACTTTCCCTGATCATTGTAAATATGAGAAGGGTTCTGCTCTGTGCTGGTCGCGTTATCATCCCCGAAGGCCCACTCCCAAGTGGTAACAGTCCCAGTAGACTGATCGGTAAAATTGACCGTAAGAGGGACTGTTCCGGTCGTGGGCTCCGCACTGAAATTAGCTACAGGTTCAGGATAAGTTACATTGATATAGTCGGGCCTAGTTTCTGTATCTGGGCCTCCAGGCCCATCCACAGTCAAACTCACCGTATAAGACCCCGGATTGACATAGATGTGAGAGGGGTTCTGCTCAGTGCTGGTCGCATTATCATCCCCGAAATCCCATTCCCAGGATGTGATAGAGCCAGTGGTTTGATCGGTGAAATTAACTGAGAGGGGCAAAGTCCCAATGGTAGGGTTTCCAGTAAAGCCGGCAATAGGAGGAGAAAATACTACCTTAATCTTCTCAGTGTAAAGGTCTCCACTCGTCACTGTTATTGAATTGACCGTCGTGTATGAAGATTGGGTCGTAAACGTAGAATCCCAGCCCCCTTGAAGGGCTAATGCCTTTGATTCGTCCAGGACAATGGATTCATCGTAAGTTCCCTGAACTATCAAGATGACTGCACCGGTGTTTGCATCATCAATAGCCTCTTGGATTGAGTCGTAGCACGGGGTTTTATCCGCACAATACCCACTAATGCATACGTATAAGGTAGAAGCGTAGGAGGTAGCGAAACTCACATCGCTGCCATATCCTGTCCCCTCACTGATAAGGGCTGCCCTTGTAGTGCTTGAAATTCCTAAAACTAACGCTATCGCACACACAAGCATCAGAATCTTTGTCATTTTCATAACAGTGTCTCCTCTCTGGTTATTGCTTGACCAGAAACATACCTTCTCAAATCATAGTCCACTACAAAACAAAAACGCCCCTGAGCCATATAACCCAGAGGCGTTGTTCAAAATCAATCTCAAAAATCCAGAAATCAAAGGTGCTTCTCAGTGAAGCCATGGCTTTTGTTTCCCCACGTTCCGTAAGCTTTGCCATTTTGCGTCGTGCTTGAAAGGCTGCGCTTAATTTGCCAGTTTGTAAAGAAAAATCCACACATCGAGGGAGACAGGGTTACTGGAAACCTCCTGAAGAAGGATTTCTCTGGTCGTATCGGTTCTTGATAACCCCCTTAAAGAGTATCCAAATGCGCCTCTATTCAATAAGACGGTCATATAGAGAAAATCTTACAGGTTTTTTAACCATCACAACTCTTTTGATTGTCGATCCCTAAACATGCGTCATAACAGGCGGAATTTAAGATGGCTGCATAAACTTCAACCGAGTCCTACCTCATTCTATGGAACACTGCCAGCACAATTGTGGAAAACAGGCAAAGGGGAATATGGACCCCAGGGCAGGACTTCACACACTTAGGAAAAAGTAGGTGTCATGATGTTGTATTGCGAATTAATGTCCTTCATTTCGAGGTTTTCGTTCAGTCTCTAAATTAAATAACTAACTCATCTATGATCAAATAACTGTTCTGATCTGAAATGCGCTCCCCTCTTTTTGCTGCAGGATATTGAGGGCAATATTGGTTTCTTCAAGGGAGATGGTCCTTGCCTCTAACTCCTTTTCCCTCTGTCTCAACGCCGCAGTTCTCTCCTCGACCAAGGCTTCAAGTTCTTCCTCTCTACGTTTTCGCTCCGTAATATCGCGGATAATGACAATATCGCTAGGTTGACCGTGCCAGGATGTTTTTGCCCCGGTTATCTCCACAGGGACTTTTTTGCCGTCTTTTTTCAATATGGCGGTCTCATAGCGCCTGGGAACGGCCTCTCCCTCAAGTCTTTCTTTCAATCTGTTTGTTATTTTCTTGATCTTGAGTTCATCGGGATGGGCAAGGTCCTTCATCCTGACTTCAAGGAGTTCCTGAAGACTGTATCCAGTTATCTCAGAGGCCTTTTTATTGGCGTAGATGTGCTTCCCTTGGCCCGTAGCGACCAGAATGCCGTCATTGGCGTTTTCGGCCAGAGCCTTGAAGTTGTCATGATTCTCCATCAGCAGCATCTCCTTAAGTTTTTACACTAAATATCTTTTTCGGCATTCCATGCCCTAATAAGGGTTCTAAGAGAAGACCCTCTAAAGAGCCGTAAACCTGCCCAATAACTGCCGAACTAAGCCGACTTGCACTCCATTTACTCAGCGGTCGTTACCCCTACAGTCTACCTTGTTCTCCACATGCGGTAAATACATGGTTTTCAGCGCAGTGAGGCTGCCTAATCTGCCTGGGTTGATCGCCTGACGTCATTTTGGCGAGCATAACCTAAACAAATACTGGATAGTCTATGGAAATTCAAGGGGTTTGATTTGCGATTTGAGGATTTTTGTCCTATGGTGGGTATTTCATCCGATTTTGGTGGAAATTTGCGGATGAAGAACGAAGTAGGGGTGAAAATCAAAAAAAGAGCCAAATTTCAGGCACACAACAGGTTTGGACTACCAGACGTAACCCTCTGTTTTTGTGGGGAGGGTCCAAAGTCAACTATAATATAGGAAAGTGTGACTTTTATCTTAGGCATTTAAAGCCAAGAATAGGACAATTATCTTTGAGCGTCAGAGCTCAGAAAAGCAGATATCACAAGCTATTTTGAGATGTTCAGTTTGCCGGTATGTGTTGGAGATGAACGAGTTTCAACACAGTCAAAAAGCTGTTAGTGCCATGACATAACACAACCAGGGTTTGAACTTCCCTCCCTGAAGATATCACAGGCCTTCCGTGAGTTGATCTTTAGCAAGAATCAGCAATCATTGAATATCGAAGGCTGCCTTGTACAAACTAATATTAGGGAGGCTTTCGCTGAACGTTGACATAGGAAGTCTTTTCAGCGCACGCCGGTGTTTCCCAGAATTGATATGACAATCTTAAACAGGATATTTTATCATCAGAGTGTAAGATAAATGCAGAGACTGTCTAAGAATCCTTGAAACCGGCATCCTCCCATAAGATGGCTGCAGCCTTCAACCTTGGCGCTGCGGGTGGCGGTAAGCATGCGCTTAAGCTCCTTTGACGCCACGGTTCAACCGCAATAACTCTGCTGCTCAGAACATTGGGAGAAAGAAGCAGCTGTGTTAGAAATAGTCGAAATGGGACGCGCGTCCGTTTCTATTAAGACGGCAGCCTCCGTTTCCTCCGCAGGCTGAGTATTGCCAGAACCCCTATGGTCATCACAAGGGCCAGCACTCCCCCGCCACTGAGAACGGGTACAACCTTTGGAAGTTCCTTCTGCATCCAGACTTCTCCTCCAGCAGGGTTGCCGGTACCCAGATAAAATGGGCTCCCAACTATCATGGTAGCAATTCTTTCGTTACCCGTGAACCCATTTATAGGGACTTGGCTCCAATTTATGCCGTTGGTGGTGCGCCATAGCTGTCCTGTACCAGTGCTATTCCAAGTGCCAGCGTAGAGTTTTCCATTACTGACAACCATCGACATCGCTCCAACATTATTTGGAGACCCAAAACCATCAACATTCACCTGAGCCCAGTCTGTAAAGGGAGGCCCGTCCGCTCCCTGAGTGCGCCAAACCTGTGCCCCTTGGTTTTGATTTTCGGTACCCACGTAGAGGTACGCGTTGAAGACAGCCATCGACGACGCATGGTTATTGTCCGCGTCACCAAAACCATCAACATTCACCTGGGTCCAGTCTGTATAGGGAGGACCACCTGCACCTGATGTACGCCACATCTCAACACCACTTACGTTATTCCTGGTTCCCACGAAAAGAAATCCATTATAGTTCATCATCCAGGAGGCGATGGCATTTATGAAATTACCAAAGCCCTGTGTTCCCACACGTGTCCAGGTGGTCCCGTCGGCGCTCTTCCATATCTGACATCCTCTGTTGAAATTGGCCGTTCCAGCGTATAGTTCGCCACCGTATAGGGCCATTGAGGCGACCCGTGTATTATTATTGGGGAAGCCAAAACCGTCACCCCCCACTTGCGTCCAGTCAGTAAAAGGAGGTCCCCCAATACCGCCTGTTTGCCATACCTGACATCCATCATTGTCGTTTCTAGTGCCGGCATATAGCTTGTTTTGGAATACCTTAAGTGTGCGTATCTTGGTATTGTCCGCGTCACCGAACCCATCCTCATTCACCTGAATCCAATCTGTACCCAGCTGTCCTCCAATAATAGAAGTACGCCAGACTTCGCATCCGGTAGCTTCGTTATTCAGACCCACATATAGATGACCATTGTAGATGGCCATGGAGGCAACCCTGTCATTGTTGGGATCACCGAGCCCACCACCTATTGCTCTGACGAAAACCTCATCATTGCCAAAGGCTACACTTATTGATGCCACAAAAATTGAAAAAAGAACGATCACCATTAAGTTTTTTGCTCGTCGCGTCTTCTCCATTTCTGCCTCCTTCTTCCTAAAGTAAAATGATAGGATTTTGCCTTTGCAGTGATGAAATTTACCAGGACTAGCCTATCTCGTCAAGGATTTCTTGGTATTAGCATACCTAATTTCTCCTCGCTCTCCCGTAGACCCTCCTCGGCTTGCTTGCTCTATTTGTAAGCATCGACTTTTTCTCTGATTCCTGACCCATTGTTCCAATTCTTCATAAATTGGTTTTGTGGTCATCAGAAAATCCTCCAGATACCCTCAAAATGAAAAAACTCATACTCCTCTGTGCTTTAGACACCATGTATGAGCCTTTGCAATTCCCATTAAATCTCCCCTTCTTGCTTTAGATCCTGTCTTGAAGGGCTTTGTTTTCATCAGCAGAGACATTACATCAGTTTAGCATGATTTCCACTAAAATCTGGAACCTTAGTTACCGTGTCTTGGATTCATGTTTTCGTGCATTAGTCTTCCCGCTCATATCGCTCCAAAAAAGTGAAGAATACCGGCACAATTGTGGAAAAATCCCCGATTTAAATTTTCATCTGCAGTTATGAATAAATCAAGGGTCACAAAATGTCAAGGTTTCGTGCATTAGTTCTAACCGCCAAAACTCTCATTTTCATTGAAGTTTTGAGTTTGTAGTCCTAATATTACTCAGTTCTTGTGGCTGAGGTCAATTTATTTTTTATTAACCCAAAAACCAAAGAAGGAGGTACACAATGGAATTACTGGAAGCTACGAAATTTTTTTTAACTATCAGAGGATGAACGCCAAGAAAAGCACGTTAAAGAATTATAAATTTGTTCTAACCAGATTTGAAAACTATTTCGGGAACATCGAATTAACATCCATAACCACAGACGGTATCCTACCTTTTCTTACCAAAATATCTGAAGGGACAAAACAGTCAACCAAGAAACTCCGTTACGCTCTCATTTCCGCCTTCTTCAACTTTATCAAGACCTCTTATGATTCTAACCTTCAAAATCCATGCGATTCTCCGGCCCTAAGGCAGATTTTCAAAGAACAACGGGCTATTCATTGGAAAATCTTAGAAAAGGATGTCGTAGATGAAATCATCTTCAGAACAGAGAACCCCAGGAACCGTCTTATGCTCGAACTTATGGCCCGTGGTGGTATGAGAGTTGGTGAGGTCTTGAAACTCACGTCTAACGACGTTGAAGACAGGAAGATATTCATCCGAGAGCCCAAAAGCGGCAAAGAGACGGAGCTTGTCTTCATTCCACAAAAAGTGGCGGACAGACTCAAAGAATACATTCGTGACAAAGGAATCGGACCTGATGAAAGGATTTTTCCCATAACCTACTCGGCTGCAAGGATGACCGTGATCAAGGCCGGTAAACTGGTCGGCATCAAATTGAGACCACATGACTTGAGAAGACACGCTGCGACTTTTGCATCCCGCGCCGGAACTCCTCTCGAAATTGTGAGTAAGATCATCCTCCGACATTCAAATCTGGCAACAACTCAGAGATACTTAGGAAAAGTAAGTGATATTGAGGCCATGAGATGTGAGTGGGGGTCAAGTCTCCGTTTAGCTCTTTCTATTTTCAAGCAAGAGCTAAACGGAGACTTGACCACTTCACTTCATTGTTAGGCACCAGAATTTCACCCCTCGAAGGTGATTGTGTACACATCCGGTGTACCCTCAAACTTGTACTGCTCCAGCACGCAAAGCTGTGCCTCTATTTCTCGGTTTTCCTCGGAGCCGCCTCCCGTGTATTGGTTCTTGCTGATCGACGCCAAGTACCGCGAGAGCACAAGGTGGCCACGGACAAGTTTAATGCATGTTGCGACTGTGTCGGGTACTCCCGGGTATGCAGCGGGCGAAATCAGGTGATTGTGCCTGAGACTTTTCGTGGGCCTATCAACGCAGTGGCCGTGGGCGAAAGCGTTCCGCCAAGATGTTAGCTGTTGGATCGCGGTGAACGGATGCCTTCCCTTGACGTCTGGGTGGCCGACGATGGCCGATGCCACTTGGAGCTTTTCCGGAGGTGACAGTTTTTCGAGCGGTTCTGCAACAGCACGATGCAGATTGTAGACGCAAAAACGATTCAGTGCATCCTCAGCCGAGATCGCCGACATGAAGATAGCCGTATCAGTGTCAAGCTTAACTTCGTGCTCAAGGTCCCACAGCTCGCTGCAAATCTCCCCGAACTCTGGATCATCTTCCGCTGGCTCGGGATCCCTGCTGAAGTATTCGTTGAGCCGCTCGTCGGTCTTCTGATTGAGAGGGACAAGTTCAGCCAAGTTTTCCAACAGATGTTGCAGCGCTCGCAGGACATGGAAGATGGCTCCCCCGCTTCTCCAATAAGGCGGTGGCATTACCAACGGATCATCGGGTAGAGAACTTACATCTTCTGCCAACGGTGAACCCTCCTTCGCCTAACGACGCAATTAACTGGATGGCCTGAAACACGGCAGAGTGAAAGGCCAGTCCGCGTTAAATTGCATGTTAGCTCGACGTTGCTATGTTTTCACAAGTTTTCTTGAGCTTCACTAAAATATTCCTCTCAGGCTTAACATTAAAAATTTTGCCAACCGATGAAAATAACTGCGCACGCAGGGTAAAGCAAGAAACTTTATAGTTCGGCATAAGCATTCCATTCGCGAAACGTTCAATCCATGGTTCATCTCTCGCATCAAGTGGAACGTACCAAGCAGCCTCCTCGCCGTGGGCCAAATTGATTGGAAGTTTGCTACTCATCGATTCCTCGTATCGTTGAATGGCGTGTCGCTTATTTAGGAGGCCAACTTTCCAACCTATCTGAGAAATAGCAAGTGGCCGTTCGCCTTGGTTCACGATTCCGAAGACTATGAATTCAGGGTATGGCTTTTTGCTTCCGGGTCCGACGATGATTCGATGGCCAACCCAAACGCGAGCTTTCGGGCGGATAGATCGACTGGCAATGTATAGAGCTACTACAGCGGCGATAAATGTACCTGCCGCCGAGAACCATCCAGCAAAGGTGTTTATGAACTCCCAATCTGCACTCGATAGGTTAAACATATATAGTTCCTTGAGCTAACAAGTGATTATACCGACCCGGATATCATCTCGTTTGTAATGTTATCCGTCCAGATACGCGGCTTCATGTCAATTCGGGGTTGGTTTTTTCCTGGTGCTCTTGCATCACCCTACTGTCGCACATCCGCCAAAATTACGCAACACTGCCAGCACACATCCTCACATTTCCAGCTATTAGCCTCAGTACTCGGTAAGTACTAATAGCCTTTCTCAAAGACCTACCGTGTCACCAGATACTCGCTCTTAACAGTTCCGGCACTAATCCTCATTGACCTTACGGCCGTGTTTGATGTTCGGGTTGTGAATGTTGAATCCCAGCCTCCCTGAATGGTCAAGTTCTTGGGTTGATCGATGATAAGGGCCTCATCATAGGTCCCCTCAGTCACCCTTATCAAAGTGACACTATCTGCCGCATCAATGGCATCTTGTATCAAGGTATAGCAGGGCTCGTTATCATTACATACCCCGTCATGTGAAACGTAAAGGATAGTCATGGCGGTAACAGCCCCACTCTCTCCCTCAATGGGCACATCATTGCCCGATTGGTCAGATGCGGACGGTGCATTCCCTAAATCCGTTTGGCCCATGACAGCATCTGTTTTTATGTCGAAGACAACGTATGCAACCACACCATCACCGATGAGATTTTGATTAACACCCGAAACCCCCACTCTGAGTATGCCAGAAGAGATCTCATTGAAAACAACGTATTTCCCGGCAGCACTCCCTGCCGGACCGATTTCAGCCCTCGCATTTTCAAACACAGCAACATCATAGGAAACATCCGTTGACACAGCCGCAATCTCATAACCTGACACATTGGTTAAGGTTACAGGCACACTCACTGTTTCACCTGGTTTCCCGGATATCCGGGTTAAGTCTAAGGATGGTATGCCATTGGCCATAATCGCATGTTCCCCTGCAGCGCCAAAGGACTCAGATGCCTGAGCGGTTATCATCAAATGATTGTTGATAACCTTCTGGACCTCCCCAATCCCAACCTCTTCATCACCCGTGACATCAACAC
>Ga0208648_1002118_pt1 | contig 14441 bp, 9 predicted proteins | sample AntAceMetag02UKL_FD_184772 | JGI IMG/M metagenome (GOLD analysis project Ga0208648, IMG submission 184772) | Saline lake microbial communities from Ace Lake, Antarctica - Antarctic Ace Lake Metagenome 02UKL (SPAdes) (version 2) | ecosystem: Environmental > Aquatic > Non-marine Saline and Alkaline...
ACACTTAACAGAAAAAAATCGATATAAGTTGGAGGGATGTTTAGAAAGCAAATTACCGGTAAGAGAGATAGCTATAAGGCTAAATAGCCATCCAGCAACGATTTATAGAGAAATCAAGCGTGGTTCGACTGTAAGGCTAAAGTCAGACTTAACAGAGTATACAGTATATAGAGCCAATGTGGCTCAACGTGATTATGAATCCAGGGTAACCAATCGAGAGCGTTCATTGAAAATAGGTAAAGATAAGGATCTTGAAAGATATATTCGTAAAAGAATATTAAAAGGTAAGTGTTCTCCGGATGCGGTTATTGGAGAGATAAAGCAAAAAGGGTTAAGCTTCAAAGGAATGATATGTACAAAAACATTATATAATTATGTAGATCAAGGTGTTTTTAGCGGGATAAGCAATGCTAATTTATGGGAAAAGAGAAAACAAAAGAAAAAGAAACATAAACAAATACAGCGAATATGCTTAAGGAATAAAGGCTCAAGAAGCATAGAAGAAAGGCCTAAAGAAATAAACCAAAGGCTGGAATATGGCCACTGGGAAGGAGATTGCGTAAAGAGCCGGCGCAAGAAAAAATCCGGACTGTTTACATTAACAGAGCGTAAGACGCGAGAGCAGATAATACTAAAAATAAGGGCGCTGACCCAAGAATCAATATTGGAAGCCATAAACAAAATAGAAAGCAAATATAAAGGATACTTTAAGAATAAGTTTAAAAGCATAACCTTTGATAATGGTGGAGAGTTTTTAGACTGGGAAGGGATCGAAAGGAGCAGGTTTAGAGATGAAAAGCGTACCTTAGTATATTTTGCGCACCCTTATAGCTCTTGGGAGCGGGGCACAAATGAGAATCAGAATAGAATGATTCGTAGGTTTATTCCTAAAGGAACGGATATATCGAAAATATCAAACAAAGAGATCAAAGAAATAGAAAACTGGATGAATAATTATCCCCGTAAAATACTGGGATACAGAACAGCAAACGAAATGGTTTTAGAGGCCACGAATAACAGAATAGGGATTTTGAGTTGAATATTTTCGCAATATGAGTTACAATTCACCCCACTAAAAATCAATATAAAACTCTCTTTACAGTCTACAAAAACTGGATATAATAGTTTCTATCTTTATTTACGGGGCGTAGCGTAGCTCGGCTTAACGCGTCTGCTTTGGGAGCAGAAGATCGGTGGTTCGAATCCACTCGCCCCGACGTATTCATAAAATTTTGGTTAATGCGCCTGTAGCTCAATTGGATAGAGCAACGGCCTTCTAAGCCGTAGGCTGTGTGTTCGAATCACACCAGGCGCATATATGCTTGTAAACGTCTTGCAAAGGTACATTCTATCGCCGGTTTAGGTCAGGTCTAAATCGATAGGCTAAATAAAAAAGAGGAGAAATATATGAAGAGGGTAGTAAAAAGGATTTTGATTACAATAAGTGCAATAATAATTATTGTAATTATACTTCATATTGCGCTTTTTACTTTTATTAATATGAAAGGACAAGATCTGATTATCGGGGGCTTAAAGGATAATCTTGGCTTGGAAGCAACTATAGACTCTTTATCTCTTAAATTTCCTTTTAATCTAGAAGTTAATAATTTCAAATGTGAAGCTTTGTCTTTTAAGAAAGGAAATGTTTCTCTTGGATTCCTTAATCCTTTTACTCGCAACATAGGTTTAAGCAAGATTTATTTAGATGGCCTTGATTTAAGGATAGTTAAAGATAGAGATGGAATCTCTATAAGCCAATTTTCTAAAGATGAACTTAAAGATAAAGAGAAAGTGGTTTTATACCAAAATAATCCAGACCTTGATGAGTCTAATCCTGAAACTAAATCTGGGGTAAAAGAAGATAAGTCTAAGTCTAAAGATAAAAATTTTTCTATTGCTATTGGGAACCTTTATCTTAAAAATTCTAGAATAGAAGTAAGTTATCTTATAAAGAAGAGACCTTTTAATATTGTTTTTAGTGATCTTTCTTTGAGGGTAAAAGGCTTTACTTATCCTAATTTAAGTAGATTTTATGTAAATTTAGATACTGCCTTGAGTTCATCTTCTCAGGAAAGTGAAAAGATAAGTAAGTTAGGTGTTAAAGGATGGGTTGATCATAATAATAAGAATATGGATGTAGATATAGATATAAATGATTTTGATTATTTTACTTTTAGTAAATTTTACTCTCCTTTTTGGAGACCAAATAATTTAAGATTAAAAGAGGCAGTTCTTTCTTTTAAGTCAAATCTTAAATCTGAGGAGAATGAGTTAGCTATTGATAATTTACTAACTATAGAAGGAGTAGAGTTTATTGAAGAAGAGAGTGAGGAGGAATCTTTCCAAGCTAAGACCGTAAAAACAGTTATTTCTTTTCTTAAAGGAGATAAAGATAAGCCTACTCTTCGTTTTAAATTAATAACAAGTATGGATTCGCCTAAATTAGATTTTTCTTTACTTAAAGATAAATTCATGGAGGCAGCAGGTATTGGACCTTTAGGTGCAATAGAAGGGGCTGTTGATAAAATAAAAGAGAAAATTAAGGATTTAGAAAACACAACCGGAAATAGCGTTGGTGAAGTTTTAAAGGGTATAACTAAAAATTTAGAAAACATTTTTAAAACTGATAGCCCCGAATAATCTAAAGAAGATAAAGAAGATGCTTCTTTAGATGATGAAGCTCCTCAAGAATAGAATGTATTTATTTTTTGGTGTACTAAAATATTAAAAAGTTATTTCTATGGTGGCTATAGTGTAGCGGCAGCACAAGAGATTGTGGTTCTCTTAGTACGGGTTCAACTCCCGTTAGCCACCCCATTTCTTCGCTCTTCTTCGTCCTTTGGACTTCGAAGAGCTTCGAAGTGCAAGCGTTGATAATTGGCGGGAATCGAAGAGGTCTGTGAGCGAAGAAGTGACAGAGGGGACTGACAGAGGGGACGGTTCTCTGTCTTCAAAGTCATTACGTACCAAGCAGTTATGAATAGACAATTATTTTGTTATCTTTATAAATAAAGAAAAATGCCAATTGTTAATAGAATTGTAATTTATAATGGAGTGTTTATAACTCATTGTGCTGGTTAGTGATAGAAGCAGGAAACCGTCCCCCTTTTTAAATGCTGAAAAATTGAATTTCGCGTAAATAAGCTAAAAATAGCTCATAATCTTTCAGTAATCGAATTTTCTTGCTAATAGCTCATAATCCCATTATAATAAATGCTGGCATAGGGGAGAGGTTTTTCCTCGATTCATATTACAGGGACCCCCATTGTTTTTTGGTTGGTAATTTTTTAATTTTGTGAATATTTTTAAGTATATTAATATAATATTAAAATAAAGGATTAGTATAGTATGATTTGGTTTTTATTGATTTTAATTAGTTTAGCTGTGGTTTTAGTGATAATTGCTTTTTTACCGCCAAAGGCTAAAGCAGTAGATGATCTTGAAGTTAATTTTCAGAATAAGACTGAATTTGCTATTAGCCAATTAAAGGAAAGAGTTCTTTCTTTGGAGAGTGAGTCTAGTAGTGTAAACAAATTATGTTTGTCGATAAAAGAAGATTTATTCAATTTAAAATCTAATGACTTAGCTTCTATTATTAAGCTTTTAAAGGAAAAAGAAGTTTCTGAACAAAAAGTTATTTTACCGGTACAGCAAAACGAGAAACCCCAAGAGCAGGGAAAGGCAATAGATTTTTTTAAAAAAGAGATAGAGGAATTATCCCATAAATTGATAGATTTGACCTTAGAGATTAAGAGATTAGAAGAAGAAGGAGAGAAGAAAGATTGGTGTATTGATGGGCTAAAAAGAAAAGAGATACAGCTTAAAAAATTGCTGGAAGAAGTAAAATTACGATTAAAAAAAAGTATTAAGGAACTTAGTGATACTAAGACTGGAGAGCTAAAGTTAAGAGCTGATTTATTTAAGGAGAAAGTTGGATATTCAGATAATGAAAAAGAGCTCGAAAGATTAGCTAGAGAAAATGAGGAGTTAAGAGATGGGCTTAGTTATGAGATGCATAATTAAGTATATCTATTTTTTTTATGTTTCTTTATGGAAAAAATTCAGTTTTTGAACGTTTAAATACTAATCCTCAGAGTATTAAGAAGATATTTTTAGCAGAAAATTTTTCTGCTCCTCAAATAGAAGAATTAATTAAAACCAAAAAGATTACGGTTAAGCACGTTTCCAAAAAAGAATTATTTAGGGTAAAGCAAGCAGACCCTTTACAAGGTATCGTGGCTTTGGTGGATGAATTTAAGTATATCGACTTAGAAGATTTATTAAATAGTGCCAAGGATAAAGGATTGTCTTTAATTTTTCTTGATAGAGTGTTTGATCCTCAAAATCTGGGAGCTATAATTCGTACTACTGCTTGTTTTGGTAAGTTTGCAGTAGTTATTCCTAAACATAAAGCTTGTGAAGTAACTGAATCTGTTGTGCATGTTGCCTCAGGAGGAGAAAATTATACTCCAGTGGCTATGGTTTCTAATCTTACTAATGCTTTGATTACAGCAAAGAAGAAAGGTTGGTGGGTTGTTGGTACAGCACCATCAGGGGGAAAAGACATCAGTGGTGTTAGTTTGCCTTTTCCGTTATGTTTTGTGTTAGGGTCTGAAGGCAAAGGGATGCGTTATGGAGTTGAAAAACATCTTGATCTTAAAGTCCATATTCCGATGCAAGGTGCTCCACTTTCTTTTAATGTGGCTATTTCCTGTTCTCTTTTTTGCTATCAAATAACAAAGCAATCGAAAAGTTATAACCAAGGAATGAGTACATAAAGCAGAGGGTAATTTTGACAAAGAATATATAATATGTTATATTTAAATGCCAGTTAATTAGCTAATAAGTGTTATATGAAATTATCTAAAAGAGAAAAACAGATTGGTTCTAAAGACAGTTTTCTGAAAAAGCTGTCTTTTTATTTTTAAGAAAGATATGAAAAAAGAAAAATCAAATAAAGAAATGTTTAAAGAGTTAGAGAGCTTACGTCAGCAGGTTGCTGAATTTGGAATAATGAAGCGGCAGTATGAGTGGACTGAAAAAAGGCTGCGAGGGGAGAAAGAAAGAACGCAAAACTATCTTGATATTGCCCGGGTAGTAATAGTAATTATTGATAAGAATGGGAAGGTAGCCTTAATAAATAAAAAGGGAGCCGAGATCTTAGGCTATTCTCAGAAAGAGATTATCGGTAAGAATTGGTTTAGTAATTTTATTCCGAAAGGAAACAGAGACGAAATTAAAGATATTTTTCTGAGAAGTCTTCTCAGCGGCCAAAAGTTTGTGAATCGTTATGAGAATTTGGTTTTAACTAAAAAAGGCGAGGAACATTTAATATCTTGGCACAATACTACGCTTAAGGATGAGGAAGGCAAAATAATTGGTAGTTTGAGTTCAGGGTTAGATATTACCGAACGCAGAGAAATAGAGCGAAAGCTTAAAGAATCCGAGGAAAAATATCATTTCATTTTTCTTCAAGCAACAGTAGCGATTATCTTGCTTGACCTTAAATCCGGGGTGGTGGTAGATTTTAACGAGGCTGCCTGTATAAGTCTTGGGTATACCCGTAAGGAATTTGGAAAATTAAATATATGTGATATTGATACTAAGGAATCTTTTAAAAATTTTAAAGAGCGCGTTGAAAAACTTAAAATCTCAAACAACGATAGCTTTGAAACTAAATATAAGGCGAAAAATGGAAAATTAAGAGATGTTATTGTGAACTTTAAGGTGATTAACCTTGGAGGAAAGGATTGTGGGCACGCCATATGGAGAGACATTACTGCTATAAAGGAGGCAAAACAAAATTTTAAAGAGAGTGAGCAACGATATCGTGTCTTATTCAACCAGGGACCAGACGCTACTTTGCTTCTTGACCCAGAAACTGGAGCGTTAGTCGAGTACAACGAGAGGGCTTATAAAAATTTAGGTTATACTCGGAAAGAATTCGCAAAGTTTAGAATATCTGACTTCGAAATTACTGAATCCCCAGAAGACATTAAAAAACATCTTAAGAAGATTGTTGATAACGGCGGAGATATTTTTGAAACAAAACAGAAGTCTAAAGATGGAGATGTACATAATGTTTTAGTAAGTTCTCGTCCTGTGACTATAGGTGAAATGACTTTTGTCCAAAGCGTATGGAAGGACATTACTATTCGTAAAAAAGCAGAACATTTACTTAAAGAGGCTGTAAAAGCTTTAGGGGAGAGCCAAAAATTTAATAAAAGCGTATTAGATAGTAGTCCTTATCCGATGATAGTTATTGAGGCAGATGCTTCCGTTAAATACATAAATCCTGCCTTAGAGAAGGTAACTGGTTTTTCCTCCAAAGAGGTTATTGGAGTAAAGCCTCCTTATCCTTGGTGGACAAAAGATACAATACCCAAAACTGCTAATGATCTTAAAAATGCTTTTAAAAATGGTGCCAATTTCTTAAAGGAAATTTTTCAAAAAAAGAATGGAGAAAAGTTTTATGTTGAGATAACTTCCAGAGAGTTAAAAGGCGGTAAAAAGGATAAAAGGTACGTGGCGAATTGGGTTGATATTACCCAGCGTAAAAAAACCGAAGAAGAATTATCAATTACTAAATTTGTTTTTGATAATATGGCTGATGCTGCTCTTTGGATTAATTCTTATGGACAGATTTTTTATGTTAATAATGCCGCTTGCAAGTCATTAGGTTATTTACATCAAGAGCTTTTAACAATGAAGGTATTTGATATTGATAATAATTTTAATCCTGAGAATTGGTCTCAGCATTGGAAAGTAATGAAAAAAAACAAGATTGGTAAAATTGAAACTAATTTTATTGATAAAGAAGGTAAGCCATTTCCCGTAGAAATTCATGGAAAATATATGGAATATGATGGACAAGAATATGTCTGTGCTATTGCCAGAGATATAACTGAGCGGTGGAGAATAGAAAGAGCTCTAAGAAGATCTGAAGAAGAGAAGACTAGGATTTTAGATAGCTTATCTGAGATGGTTGTTTACTATGGCAAAGATATGAGAATTCTTTGGGCTAATAAAGTTGCTGGAGATTCTAGGGGTTTGAACCCTGTAGAATTAGTAGGGAAACGATGCTATGATGTTTGGCACAAACATAAAGAATTTTGTAAAAATTGTCCGGTAGTAAAAGTATTTAAAACCGGTGATTATAATGAAGCAGAGATAATTTTACCAGATGGTAGGGTTTGGTTCATAAGAGCTCATTCAATTAAAGATTTAGAGGGGAATGTTTCTGGTGTTGTTGAAGTTATATCTGATATAACTATTAAGAAAAAAATAGAGTTGGAACATAGACAAAGTATTGATAAATCTCATAGAATTTTAGAGGAAACAGTTATTGCTTTAGCAGCAACAGCTGAGAGAAGAGATCCTTATACAGCTGGTCATCAGAGAAGAGTAGCACGCCTAGCTTGTGCAATTGCTAAAGAAATGAATTTAGATAAAGATACAGTTGAAGGCATACGAATGGCTTCAATTATTCATGATGTTGGAAAAGTCTATGTGCCAGCAGAAATACTTAGTAAGCCTAGTAAATTGAGTGAATTAGAGTTTAGCATAATAAAGACTCACCCTCAGATTGGTTATGATATTTTAAAGCCAGTAGAATTTCCTTGGCCGATTGCGATGATTGTATTCCAACATCATGAGAAGTTAGATGGTTCAGGGTATCCTAGGGGGATTGCTGGTAAGGATATATTACTTGAAACAAAAGTTCTAACTGTAGCAGACGTTGTTGAAGCTATGGCTTCTTATCGTCCTTATCGAGTAGCTTTAGGTATAGATAAAGCCCTTGCTGAAATTAAACAAGGTAGAGGCATTCTTTACGATAAACAAGTAGTAGATGCTTGTATTAATCTTTTTAAGAAAAAACAGTTTAAACTTAAATAAAATTGTCCTTTTTCATAAACTTTAAATTCTAGACATCTAAACCTTGATTATTATTGAGTTTTATTATATGATTGAAGTAATATGAGGCTTCGATTTATAATAATAAGTTGCTTAATCTTGTTTTTTGTGTCTGGTTGTTTTTTCCTACCTGAAAGTTTAAAGACTCTAAAAAGTGTTGGTGATAGTCAAGACGAGATTGAAGTTTATTTAGCTAACCAGACTAAGCTTTTCAATAAATTATTGATTAATTTAAAGAAGGAATGTTTAGAGCAAGGTGTTTCTAAAGAAAGTTTTATGAATCTTTATGGTGAGCCTGTATTAGTTAAAGAAGTAATTGATCCTCCAGGCGGAGTTAGGTTACTTTATCGTCACCCCACAGAGTATTTTAAATCTGACCGAGTATATCTTTATTTTAATCAAAAAGAAAATTTAGTTCGCTGGGAGTATGAACCCTATAAAGATAATTTTTAATTATAAGACGTTTTTTCAATTAAGATTATTTATTAATTGATTTTACGATTATTTAGGTGTATGGTGGGTTTATTAGTATTGTCAAAAGAAGAGGAATACTTAATTTTTCTATATTTGCTATAATAATTTCTACCGGTTTTGTTGTTAGTTTTAGTAGTAGCACTTCCTGAAATTGTTAAATTATTCAAAGTGGTGGATAACATACGTAAAAGATAAATTGGAGAGGGTAGAAGGTAAAAGTACTAAAAAAGAAGGAGGTATTCAATGTCAGAAGAAACTAATGATGAAAAAGGTGAAGAAAAAAAGAGTTGTTGTGCAGGTCTAAAGTTAAATCCTAAAGTAATCTTAGGTATAGTGCTTATTATTATCGGTTTAGTATTAGCAATTAAGTGGAGATTGGACCTTGTAGTTTTGATTAAAGGGTGTATTGGTTTGCTATTGATTATGGCTGGAGCTATTGCGATAGCTATAGCTAAAGAATAATTTAATTTATTGCTATTTAAGGGGCAGGTTTTTATAACTTGTCCCTTTTTTATTCTTCTTTATTTTTCCTAATTTTCATGGTAAAATTGTTGCCGTGTTAAGAAAAGTAAACTTCACTGAAAATTCAAAATAAGATGTTAAAGAAAATATTCATTACCGGTTTAACTGCGATTATTCCTTTAGTAATCACTATTTATGTTGTTTACGGCCTTTTTCATTTTGCTGATGGAATTTTAGGCAAATATATAAATGATTTTCTTTATGATTCTGTGGGGTCCCAAGTCCCTGGCTTAGGAATTCTTATTGCTGTTTTACTTATTTTCTTTCTTGGTTTGTTACTTCGTCTTTCTCGGATGAAGATTTTTAGATGGGCCGAGAGGTTATTTTTTAGAATTCCTTTGGTAAACAAAATTTATTTTCCAGTAAAAAGAATAGTTGATTTTCTTTTCTTTCCGCCTCAGAAGAATTTTCGTAGCGCTGTTTTAGTAGAATATCCACGTAAAGGTGTCTATTCTTTAGGCTTTCTTACTAACGAAAATACTATAAAATTTAAGGAAAAAGGGTCTAGAAAACTTTGTAATGTTTTCATGCCTTCATCACCTTCCCCAATAACAGGTTTTGTTATTATTATTGAGGAGAAGGATTTAATAGCATTAGAAATAAGCGTGGAGGAAGCAATAAGATTAATTGTTTCTGGAGGATTAATCAACCCTTAAAGGTTTTATCTATGAGTAAAAATTATTCACTTAAAAGTGATGGTAGTTTTACTGTAAAGGGCTACAATCACACTCAACCATTTTCTAATTTTCTCCCTGGTATTTCTGGGGTTTGGGGAGTTCCTCTTTGGGTTTTTTATGTAAATCGTGGACAAGGAGTGGTAAGTTTTGGTATTAAAGACAAAGATCATGCGATTTCAGAGTTTTTTCCAGCCAACAAAGCTTATACTTTTGCTTCTTCTTTAGGTTTTCGTACATTTTTAAAGATTAATAAAAAGGAATTCATTGAACCATTTAAGGTAATTTCTTCTTCTGAAATCAAAAATTCAATGACAATAAGAAGCGATTCTCTAGAAATTGAAGAAGTTTTACCTCAGCAAGGTTTAAAAATAAAAGTTAAGTACTATACCCTAGCTAATGTTCCTGTAGCTGGATTAGTTAGAAAGGTAACTATAGAGAATACTACTAAGTCAGCTTTGGATTTAGAAGTAATAGACGGACTTAGTAAAATTGTTCCTTTTGGAGCAGCTAATTATTTTTTAAAAGATATGTCTCGTACTCTGGAAGCTTGGATGCGGGCTGAGGTTAAAGATGGCTTAGCTCTTTTTCGCCTGAAGGTTGATCCTAGGGATGTTAGTCAAACAAAGTATATTAAAGGTGCGAATTTTAATTATTCTTTTTATGAAGATAACGGTAAAAAGAAATTAGCATACATGATTGTTGATCCTAGAGCAGTATTTTCTCATGATACTTCTTTTTCTGCTCCAGTAAATTTTCTTAAAAAAAGTTTCAAGCTCCCATTATCTCAAATAAATTGTGGCCAAACCCCCTCAGCTTTAAGTTATTTTAAATATCAACTCAATAAGGGGCAAAGTTGCACATTTTATAGTATTTTTGGTTCAGTCTTTAAATATCAATTAATTGAAAGTTTTATTAAGAGGGTAAGCGCTGATTTTTTAAATAAAAAAGAATTAGAAAACCAAGAAATTGTTGAGGATGTAAAAAATAATTGCCTTTGTGTTTCAGGTTCCAAGAATTTTAGCCAATATGTAAAAAGTACTTATTTAGACAATGTTTTAAGAGGTGGTTATCCTTATCGGGTAAATAACTCTACTAAGACAGAGAATAATGGTAAAGGCATTTATTATATATATTCTCGTAAGCATGGAGACTTAGAAAGAGATTATAATCAATTTCAGTTATTACCATCCTATTTTTCTGAAGGTCAGGCAAATTATCGTGATATAAATCAGAACCGGCGCATGGATTTATTTTTTGAACCAGAGTTAGGAAGTAAAAATATTATTTATTTTCTTAATTTTCTTAAAATAGATGGCTATAACCCGTTAGTTATTAGAGGAGAGAAATTATATTTTGCTAAAGCTAAAGCTTCTGCAATTTTAAAAGAGTTTGGTATAAGAGATCAAAAACTTCTTTCCCTTATGGTTAAGGGTTTTTATTTAGGGGACTTTTTTAAGTTTTTAGATGAAGAAAAAATGGAATCAAAAACAAGAGACGAATTAGTTGCCTGTTTATTAAAAAGAGGTAAACGAGAACCCAATGCTATTCATAGTGAAGGCTATTGGATAGATCATTGGCATTATAATTTAGATTTAATAGAGAGTTTTCTTTATTTTTATCCTGATAAATTAGAAGAGTTATTTTTAAGAGAGAGATTTTTATTTTGGGATGATGAGTATTCGGTTAAACCAAGAAAGGCGCGATATGTGTTAAGGACTGGGAAGGTTTATCAGGCGGATAGTTTAGCTGTTGATAAAGATAAGAGAGCAGGTTTAAAGAAAAGAGATAGACCGAGAAATTTTTTAAGAACAAATAAGGGTGATGTCTACGATACCAATCTTATTTGTAAGCTTTTGACTTTAGTTTTAAATAAAGCAGCAACCTTAGATCCTGCTGGAATTGGTATTGAAATGGAAGCTGATAAACCGGGTTGGTGTGATTCTTTGAATGGCTTACCAGCTCTTCTTGGTTCATCTCTTTGTGAAACTTTAGCTTTAAAAAGGCTTTTGCTAATGTTAAAAAATGTTTTAGGAAAAGTTTCGGATAAAGTTGATAGCATATTAGTGCCTGTAGAGGTGTTTTTATTTTTTGAAGGGTTAAATTCTCTTTTGAGCAATTTATTTCAATCAGAGTCTAAGAACAAAGATTATTTATGGTGGGATAAATCTAATTTTCTAAAAGAGACCTTTAGAGAAAAAACTTGTAGATGTCTTAGTGGCGAAGAGCGAAAACTTTCTTTAAAAAAGCTTGATAAATTTTTAAGCAATTTAGTTATTAAATTAAATAAAGGAATAAGCAAAGCTCATGATAAGAAAACCGGATTGCCACTATCTTATTTCACCTATACTGTTAAAAATTACGATACTAAGAATGGAAATATTATTCCACGTGTGTTTGCAAAGAAAAATTTACCATTATATTTAGAAGGAGTTGTTCATGCTTTGCGGGTTGAAGCTAAAAAGGATTTTCCTCAAAGGATAAAAAAATCTGATCTTTTTGACAAGAAATTAAAAATGTATAAGCTTAATGCTTCGCTTAAAGAGGAGTCGTTAGAAATTGGTAGAAGTCGTGTTTTTACTCCTGGTTGGCTTGAAAATGAGTCAATTTGGCTACATATGGAATATAAATATCTCTTAGAATTGTTGAAGAATGGCTTTAATCAAGAGTTTTATGATTCTTTCTATAAATGTGGAGTCTGCTTTTTTGACCCTAAAGATTACGGAAGAAATCCTTTAGAAAATTCTTCTTTTATTGTAAGTAGTGTTTACCCTGATAAAAGTCTTTGGGGTAAGGGGTTTGTCGCTCGTTTAAGTGGAGCTACAGCTGAATTAATTAATATTTGGATTGTTCTTTGTTTGGGTAAAGAACCATTCTATCTTAATAAGAATAATCAACTTTGTTTACGTTTTTCACCAATTCTAAAAAAGGAACTTTTTACTACTACTAAAGAAACTATTGATTGTGGAGGTAAAAAAGTTACTCTTCCTGTAAATACTTTTAGTTTTAAATTATTTTCTAAAACTTTAGTTTGTTATCATAATCCTAAGAGAAAAGATACCTTTGCTAAAGATTGTCGGATTGAAAAAATAGAAGTTACCAATAACGCTGGGAAAGTGTCTTGTTCCTCAAGTGTTATTAAGTCTTTAGTCAATTTAGACTTAAGAAAACAAAAAATTGAAAGGATTGATGTTTATTGGCGATAGCGGTTACCTAAGTCTTTAGTCTGCAAGCAATTAGATTTAAAAAAAACTTAAGAAAAACCCTTGACAATGTGCTTATTTTTTGTTAAAAAAGGTATAGGTTCTTTGTAAGCGTTTTCAAATGAAGTTATGCATTCAAAGGTAATCTTATATTTGGCAAAAAAGGAGGTGATGACAAAGATTAACGCCGAAGATTATCACTAACATGAATGATATAACCTATAGATGTGTATATAACAAGGAATGAAAACCTTGAGGAATAGATCCTTTTACTGTAGTATAAGATTTTTACAAAATTAGAAAAGGAGGAGTTACAATGAGTAGAAAATTAATTATAGCTATGGCAATATTGTCCTTTGCATTTGCTGGGACAACTTTTGCTGCTGTAGAAAACATTAAAGTTAGTGGAGATACAACTGTCCAGGCAGTTACTAGGAATTTATCTTTGGGCTCGGAGGCAACTGATACTGCAGACGCTGAAGATTTTGTTCTTTCTCAAATCAGGCTAAAATTTGATGCTGATTTGACTGAAGGTATTAGCGCTGTTATTCGTATACTTAACGAAAGAGTATGGGGATCAGAGGACATACATGCTGACGAGACATCTTTTGCTTTAGATTTAGGGTATGTTGAGTTGAAAGAATTTTTTTATGATCCCCTAACTCTAATTGTTGGTCGTCAAAACCTTCGTTATGGCAGTGGTTTAATTGTTGGTGATCCTGATACCAATAGAATTGTAGCCACAACATCAACAGGTAATGTTGCTTTTGCAGATTTATCAATGAGAAAGTCTTTTGATGCCGTTAGAGGTATTTTGGATTTTGCTCCTTACACTATTGATTTGGTATATGCTAAGGTTGATGAAAATACAACTAACCTTGATGATGACATAACACTTTTGGGTGTAAATGTAGCCTACGATTGGGGTTCCTACAACGGTGTTACTGAAGGCTATTTTTTCTCTGTAAATGGAAGAAATATAACTGTTGACGCAGAAGAAGAAGATAGTACATGGACGGTAGGCGCCAGAACTCAATTCGACCCTAACGACAATTTAACATTGGGTTTAGAAGGTGCTTATCAAGGCGGCGATGTTGCTGCTGATGATCCTGGAAATAAAAGAGATGCTTGGGCAGGTATAGTTAATGCCGAGTACAAATTTTTAAACGATTATAATACAAAAGTAGGTTTACAATTTACCTATTTAAGTGGCGATGATGATGCTGATGATGCAGTAGTTAAAGAATGGGATGTCTTGTTTGAAGATCAGATGCCAGGTGAAATTCTTAATTTATTACCTAACTCTAATCTTCAGCTCTTGACTGTAACTACTTCTATGATGCCCAGAGAAGACCTTACTTTAGGTTTGCTTTACACTCATGCTAGATTAGCGGAAAAACTTAATTCTAGCACTTGGGATACACTTGGCGTTGCTGGTTCTTCTGTTGCTGGCAATACATATACTGCCAACACAAACAAGAAAACTGTTGGTAATGAGATTGATATGTATGCTGTCTATGATTACACTAAGATGTTCAGTTAAAGCTTAATGGAGCTTGGTTTATGCCTGGCAAAGTTTTTGCTAGCACTAATGACAATTCTGCCTATTCTATAAGAGGCGGACTTGTTGTAAGCTTCTAACCAACTTAGATTA
>Ga0208648_1002123_pt1 | contig 14411 bp, 6 predicted proteins | sample AntAceMetag02UKL_FD_184772 | JGI IMG/M metagenome (GOLD analysis project Ga0208648, IMG submission 184772) | Saline lake microbial communities from Ace Lake, Antarctica - Antarctic Ace Lake Metagenome 02UKL (SPAdes) (version 2) | ecosystem: Environmental > Aquatic > Non-marine Saline and Alkaline...
CATTACTGGAGATAGTCATCTTTTTCACTTCCGGCTGAACAGAAAATTAACCGGACTGGACTTTCACCAGCTAGAGGTACACCACTTCGTGACGCACCTGAAGGCACAGAAATGCACAGAAGGGGAAAATATACTCTTTAAGCAAATAATAAGTTCTTCTTTTACATTTTTCAGTGTCTTTCAGTGCTTTCAGTGATTGAAGCTCTTACATTATCCGTGTTAATCAGTGTAATCCTTGGCATCAGTGTCCTATAAATCCTATATTCCCTATCTCACCCATAACAACTTAGCACTATCTAACAAAAAAATGTCACTACGTGCTAAGTTGTTGTTGGCTGATATCACTTTTTAGTTAATTTATATGTGGGGGATGCTTGAGAAAGCATCAAGAAATAGTTTTAAATAAGGTGGAAAAGATGAAAAATCTATCAGGTAAGACTGTGATCGATTTCGTGCAGCGGAATTTTGAAGTGCATGGCGAATTTGAAGGCACTGTGTATCGCACCAAACGAAACGGCACACAGGAACATTATCCCTATGACCCGGTATCATACTATCAGCGTACTCCGCTGGTGATCAGAAATGAAGCTATCAGGCGCTTTGCTGCTATGGTTTCCAATCCAAGGCTGGCTGATTATAAGTCTGTAATCAAAAAACTCAATTATTACACGCCGTATATCCTGAACCCCGGAGCACAGAAATTCCTCGGTGAAACGGCGTTTTATGTACGTCAGCGGGGTGATTATGAATTACGCTGGCAGGGCATGCCAATGGGCTTTCATCAGACTATCGCACCACGCACCAGGGTGGAATTGAGCTTTCATGCAGAAGGCGAGTTTGGGCTGGATTGCTATTTTCAGGATGAATTATATTGCCAGCGAAATTTTATCATCACCTCCGGCGATCTGGATGCAGCTTATGAAATCTGGCTGACAGCAAATCTGGAACATATTCTAAGCCTGCCTGAACCCGAATATGAGAGCATAAAGACCTATCGCAGAGGACTGCGCAGCAAAGTGAACTGGATCACTGCCATGTCCGGGAAATACCATGAAGAAGTAGCCTATGAAGTCCCAGATTACAGCTATAAAGACAGCAAGCGTGAAAATCCCTGGCTCTATCACCGGCGAAGGTATGACCACATTGTGAACCCGCAAACACTCTATTTTAATAATAAGATAAAAGAAATAGCTATAGAATGGCAAACACTTTCGCAAAATGAGCGTGATGAATGGAATCAAAGAGCCGCGAGGTACCAGAAACAACGATTAACAGGCTTTAATTTATATACCAGGGAGGTATTAAGTTAAGACGGGCAGATTGGGAACTACGAGCACCAGCTCGTAGAAATTGAAGAGCTACGAGCTGATGCTCGTAGTTCCAGGAAAAACTGGAGCCCTGATCGCCAGAAGTCATGCCCGGAATACCGTTCATAACTTCTGCTTAGTTTGTGGTTGATTGAGCATGAATAATCTTATTAATGAGCTTTGAAAGGGACACCCGACGAAAAAGCTGCTGTGTATAATTACTAGATTGCAACTGATATGTGTGCTTTGTTGTTCTGGCACTATATTTCTTTAGCAATATTACCAGATTATAGGCAGGTCACTTTCGAGTCAATCCAAAGTTTATTTCGACTAAATTCGAGAGTTTTGATTGTGCTATCTTTATGGTGAAAAAGATAAGCAAAATTATTTGCATGATATCAAACATATAAGGTTGAAAGAATTAACTTGACTAATTACACTTAATTCAAGGTTGTAAATGCTAAATAAAGTTTCGGGGAGTATAAATGAAATTAAGAATATTTCTGGCAGCCCTGCTATTGCCAGCGGCAGCCTTGATGTGTATTACTATTGATATAACCGATTTTGATCAAGCAACTAATAATCCTGTAATATTGCAGCCAGGATCACCATCATTACCTTATATAAGCGTAAAATACCTTTTACCTATGGGCGAACTCGCTGATAATGTAACTGTTAATTATTCGGGTGAGATACAAGAACTTGAGCGGAATATTGAGCCTGTTCAACAGCCTCAGCCATTTTCTCAGGAATATGTGGTAACCACTCCGGCAGACCAGTCAATTTATGGCAGATCTGCTATCTATCCCTCTACTGGTTATAAGATGGTGGGCAGTCAACGTCAAAATGGTTATGATATACTATATATTCATTTATATCCCTGGCGTTATAATCCTCAGGCAGAAACAATTACCTGGCAGGAACAGGCAGAAATTGAGATCACAACTCATTTTGATGAAGCTGTCTATGAAGCTCAGTCAAGAATGCTGCTGACCAAAAATGAATCAATCTTCCAGGGACAGGAGATCTATAATACTGAAGCCAGAAGCAGTTATCAGAAAACCGAGAGTTATCTGAGCCGATCTCTGGCGGACCCATCTGAGCCTTACAGCATGGTCCTGATCACCAGTATGGAAACCAGTGAATGGTTTACAGATTATCTAAGCTGGAAATTAGATCATGGACTGGAAACAGGCGTTTTCTATACCGAAGATATTTATGACGAATATGAAGGTGCAAATAACCAGGCAAAGATAAAAAACTTTATTAATGATGCTTATATGACGTGGTCTATGACCGATAATCCTTTGGAATATGTGATATTAGGTGGTGATGATGAGATAATTCCCATACGCGGTATTTATATCAATGCCGGCGGAACAATAGATAACAACCTGCCCTGCGATCTTTATTATTCCTGCCTTGATAATGACTGGGATGGTAATGAGAATGGAGTTTATGGTGAAGTGGAAGACGATGTTGATCTGGTTCCTGAGCTTGCTATCAGCCGATTACCGGTAGATAATGCACAGGATATGATAAACTGGTTAAATAAAGTAACACATTACGTGGATGATAATACCTATTCCAATAATATCTGCACTATGGTAGGAGAATTTCTTTGGGGAAATCCTGACACCTGGGGTGGAGATTCCATGGATCTATTACTGGAAGATATGGATGAGCCATTTCACCTGCAGACCTTATATCAACGTGATGGCACCTATAGCGAGTATGGCGTAACAGTTGCTATTAATGAAGGATTAGGATTTTTGAATCATCTGGGACATGCTAATGAAGGATTTGTTTTCGGGCAGACTCGTCCCAGTGCAGCAGATTATTATAATACCGAGTTTGGTTTTGGCTATTCACAGGGCTGTTATCCGTCAGCATTTGATGAAGCTACGGGTCAAGCCAGTGAAAGTATAGCGGAAAATTTCATCATCAGACCCGGTGGATTCTTTGAATTTATAGGCAATTCACGTTATGGCTGGGGAATACCCGGTCAGCCGGCGAATGGACCTTCACAACGCTATCATCTTCCATTTATCCAGGCAATATTTACCTATGAAATCCGTGAGTTTGGCAAGGCGCTGGCATATAGTCGCGATGTGATGGCTGATGCGGCAATTGAATATTCGCATTTGCGCTGGGTACATTATGAATTGACCTTGATGGGAGATCCATCAATAACATTGAAAGTGCCAGACCCTGATTTCCCCTTTATTCAACCGGAAGAACCTGTATATACAGATACAGAGGGTGATGGCGATGGAGCAATCAATCCGGGTGAAACAATTGAGATAACCATACCTCTTACAGCAAATGCTGACTGGGCAGATGCTCAAGATGTGACTATATATATCCAGTTTGAAGATACAGCAGTAACCACTGAAACTGAATCTATATATTATGGAACGATAGCCTCGGGAGAGACTGTAACTTCTGAACCTATAATTGTGTATGTACCATCTGATTGCAGTTATGATGCCTATCCCTATACTATCACAATTATGGCACCCGTGGGAACGGATAGTGAATTTGAGAAATCATACAGTTTTGATTTTGAAGTATCTATCCAGCAGACGAACTGGCCCTGGTTTCTGGCAGAACGCCTGAGCGTGGCACCAATAATCACTGATCTTGATGATGATGGACAGTTTGATATATTAACCACCACCATGGATGGAGATATGTATGGCATTAACCTGCTTGCTGAAGAGATGGATGGTTTCCCCTGGGCGACAGGTGAAACTATTGAGAATCAAACCTCATTGGGTGATGTTGATAATGATGGTGAAAATGAAATTGTGATGGCAACACGTGTCGGTAATATTTATGCCCGTAATCTGGATGGCACACTTGCTTTTGCCTATCAGCATGATGCTGATCAATTACTCACACCAGTACTTACTGATATGGATGGTGATGGTCTTCTGGAAACCGTTAGTTATGGCATGGATGGAGAATTGATAGTTTTAGATGAGAATGGGGAACTGGAAAATGGCTTTCCACTGCCATTGGGCGTACTTTGTTTTCAGGAAATGGCAGCCGCAGATTTTGATGGAGATGGCGGAACTGAGATTGCCCTGGTTGGATTGGACGGACAACTGCATCTGATCAAATATAACGGGCAGGAGATTGTCGGCTTCCCGGTTGATCTGGGCAGCAATCCCTGCAGCGGAGCTACTATTCTAGATAATCATAATCTGGCATTGGGAACAATGGACGGCAGATTACTGGTGATCTCCCCTACGGGTGAGATAATTGAAGACAGGCAACTGGAAGCCAATATAGTATCAGCACCAATTGCAGCAGATTTTGATGGAGATGAGGACTTGGAACTGGCATTTACAACCGCTTTCGGAGTTGTGTATATCTGCGAGCAGGATGGAACTGATCTTCCTGGCTGGCCCCTGGATATTGAATGCTCAATTTCTCAACCACCTCTGGCAGTTGATATTGATAATGCAAATGGCATTGACCTGATCTGGTTTTCAGCCACAAATACAATTTATGTGTATAGTAATGACGGAACTGAGATAGATTTTTCACCGGTTCCCATAAATTATAATGATAATTTCCCGGCATCAATTGCTGATCTGGATAATGATCTGGATTATGAGATAGTATTCAGCACCAGTAATCGCGTGATAGTGATAGACAGCAAGCTCCGCAAAGGCTCTGATGCCCCCTGGTCAACCTATCGTGGAAATCTTTGCCGCACTGGATATTATGGTGATAATTCGCTTACTGATAATGATGTGGCAGAAGTTGTACCTGCCAGTGATGTACTGCTGCCTAATTATCCTAACCCCTTTAATCCTTTGACGGTGATAAGTTTTGAACTGGCAGAAGCTGCCGATGAAGCTGTGATAGAGATATTCAATATCAAAGGACAAAAGATACTTGATCAGAAATTTGCCAACCCAGTCAGCGGAAGACATCAAATGGTTTGGCAAGGGAATGATAAAGACGGAAAATCTACAGCTTCCGGAGTTTATTTTTACAGGTTAAAAGTTGATAATAAAACTTGCGGCATTCAACGCATGCTGCTCTTAAAATAAGATAAATTTCTTTCTTTCCAAAGAAATAAACCGACCGGACAGGTAACTGTCCGGTTTTTTTTATATTCAATTAACAGCAGGTGATGAAGGAATTTATTTATGAAAAACGAGGATAGACCAGAATCTAACTATTGCACTTGACAAAATTTCCATTAATATAATAATTTAGTAAGAAGTAATGTGAAAATATTCAATTGTACTGACAAAGAGTTTCATAATTTCAATGAATATTTTTCTACACTAATATTATTAATTGCATTAGAAATTCGGCGTAGGTAATAATATTATGCAAATTACAGGAGGAAGAATGAGAGAAAAAATGTGGGGATTACTGATCATACAATTAATTGCAATGTTTATTTATGGAGAGACCTTTTATGTGCCGGAGGATTACACTACCATTCAGGGAGCTATAGACGCTGTGGAAAATGGAGATGTTATCATATTAAGCCCTGGTACATATTATGAAAATATAGATTACAATGGGAAACAAATATTAGTGAGTTCTTTGTTTTATGAAACCTCAGACCCACAATATATATCAGAGACAGTGATAGATGGAGGAGGGAATGATTGTGTGGTTAGAATTCTCGGTGTTGGTGGGTATAACAGTGGATTATCAGGTCTCACGCTATCTAACGGTAATTATTCCCACGGTGGGGGAATCTATCTTTGGGGATCACCAGTAAATCTTTCTAATTTGATAATAACCGGCAATGTGGCGGTGGATGGAGGAGGAATACATTGTGACTGGTCGATGGGAGTATTTATTGATAATGTAATGATCACAAATAATGAAAGCACAGATGACGGAGGAGGAATTTATATAAATTACTCAACCGTAACAATAAACAACAGCATGATTTATAATAACAGTGGCAATAATGGTGGAGGTATATATATAGAAGACGGAATTTTAAACATGAATAATGATTCTGTTTGTTATAACCAGGCAGAGAGGGGAGGAGGAATTCATATACACTGTTCGGATTCAAATATGAATGAGGTAAAGATACTGGGTAATCATGCCACAATAGGGGGTGGCGGGATTTATACCTGGTATTCTGATCCTTATTTAAGCAATGTGATAATTACGCAAAACTCTTCAGATGGAAGAGGAGGAGGCCTGCGTTGTCAGTGTGCATTAACGCCGGTTTTCAGTTCTACGGAATTGTGTGATATTTACCTGAATAATACCAGTTGCAGTTGCTGTGGTAATGATATTTACTCGGATTCTTTTACTTCTGTAATATTAGATACATTTACCGTTATGAATCCTACTGAGTATCATATTCAACCCAGAGATAGTACGCAAATAATAATTCAAAGCGGGAAAATAGAGCAGTACAATCAAGATCTATATGTTTCCACAACAGGGAATAATAGTAATAGTGGACTAAATCCAGCAGATCCCCTGAAGACTATCCAGTATGCATTATGCTCTATCTTACCAGAAGATGGAGATACTTTAAATATCTTTCTGGATGAAGGGTTGTATAGTCCTACAAGTAATGGGGAGCATTTTCCTATAATGCTTCCCAGTTATGTGCATCTGTGTGGGACAGGAATAGAGGAAGTTGTGTTGGATGCAGAGGAAAGCAATCGGGTGATCTGGGAATGGTACGCAGGCAATATCAAGCTTTCAAATTTAACAATTACAGGTGGTAACCAATATTTTGGAGCAGGACTCTATTGCGAAAATACCAGTATAAACCTGGAGAATGTATTGTTTTGTGAAAATATGGCATCTTATTGGGGTGGTGGAATAAATGGAGAATTTTCTGAATTATTTATAAAAGATGTGAGAATTGAGAATAACTATGCAGGAGATACGGGTGGGGGGATATGTTTGAGCCATTGCGTTGAAGTAGAAATGAGCAATGTTTCGATAACAAATAATGAATCTGAATATGGTGGAGGAATTTCAATGTTCTCCTCAGAGCCTGTTTTGAGAGGAGTGAAAATAGCAAATAATCTTGCTACAGCTTATGGTGGGGGAATAAATAGCTACAATTCAGAAGCGATAATGCAGAGGGTAGATATCTGTGGTAATATATCCGAATATACAGGTGGTGGCATGTATTTAGTCGATGATAACTCGATTATGGTAAATGTGACGATCGCAGATAATGAAGCATTTGCGAATGGCGGGGCAATGACCTTAAATCAGGGCTCTCACATAAATATTGTGAATGGAATTCTATGGGGTAATACACCAGATGAAGTATGTTATTGGACACAAAGTGATTTCAATGAAATAAATTTTGCCTATTGTGACGTGCAAGGCGGTATGGAAAATATATTCACTTATGATCATGGACAGGTAAACTGGTTAGGAGAAAACATTGATGCAGATCCTATGTTTTTAAACCCTTTGACAGGAGATTATAATTTGGATTTAGGGTCTCCATGTATCGATACCGGGATTGCATATTTTGAGTATAATGGTCAAATTCTGGCAGATTTGTCAGAAGAAGATTATGAAGGGACAGCACCTGATCTGGGAGCTTATGAATATGGGATGTCTGCAATAGAAACTGATTTTATCATGAAACCTGGATCAGTTATGTACGCTTATCCTAACCCTTTTAATCCACAGACAGTGATAAGTTTTGAGTTGGTAGCACCAGCCGATGAAGCTGTGATAGAGATATTCAATATCAAAGGACAGAAGATACTTGATCAGAAATTTGCAAATCCAATCAGCGGAAAGCATCAGATGGTTTGGCAGGGAATTGATAAAGACGGTAAAGCTACTGCATCAGGAGTTTATTTTTACAGATTAAAGGTTGATAATAAAACTTGCGGCATTCAGCGAATGCTGCTTTTAAAATAAGATAAATTTCTTTCTTTCCAAAAGAAATAAACCGACCGGACAGGTAACTGTCCGGTTTTTTTTATATTCAATTGACAGCAGGTAATGAAGAAATAAATTTTGCTTAATAAACTGTCTGCCTGTTACTTGTACTACCAGACAGACAGCGAGTTCCAGAAATTTCTGAAAATCTTAAAACCACAAAAAACTATGGAGGTTATTTTGAAAAGGATAATAGGTTTAGTGCTTATAGGCTTATTTAATAGCCTATATATCCAATTATGTGGGCAAGATTTGGATTTAGAAAAATCTGACAGTGGAAATAATACAAAATACGAATATCTATTCAAGCTATCATCGGGTATTATGATCGATGCTTCAGGTGGAATAGGTATAAAGTATTCGCAAAATGAAGACTATCAGGAATCAATATTGAACCTGCATTATGGAAAAGGAGGATTCCTGTCAACAAACGAATTATGTGGGATATATTATCAAGGCAATTACTTTGGAAAGAGAATGTATAAAGGGATTTATGGATATTTTCAAATCGGTTTAGATTACATAGTATCACGTGATTTAATCAATTCTATTATACAGAATGGAATAGATGTAAGTTCTATTCATTATAGATTAACAGGCGGTATTGGATACAGCTATATAATTAGTGAAGATGTTTGTTTAAGAATTGATATTGGTGTTGCTAATCGACCAAGTTTAATTAATCTTAGTTTAACAATAGTTTTTTTAGGAGGAAGTGCGTAGAAGCTGTGATAGAGATATTTAATATTAAAGGGCAGAAGATACTTGATCAGAAATTTGCAAATCCAATCAGCGGAAAGCATCAGATGATATGGCAGGGAATTGATAAAGACGGGAGAGCTACTGCGTCTGGAGTATATTTTTACAGATTAAAGGTTGATAATAAAACTTGCGGCATTCAGCGCATGCTGCTATTGAAATAAGATAAATTTCTTTCTTTCCAAAAGAAATAAACCGACCGGACAGGTAACTGTCCGGTTTTTTCTTTATATTTAGGCATCAACCAGTTATTTATTTAAGATTTAGTAAAAGCCCTTATTGATAAATGTAATTTTCAAATTATTCTTTTTCTCATACTGGGAATGATTATTTATGCAGTTGATTTGAATACTGATATAAGTTCGGGTTGGGATACTATCTAAATATTATGTCATGTTAATAAGGTGTTTAACACAATCAATCTTAGTGTCATAATTAGTACATTAACTGAGTTCATTTTATAAACAGAAAAAAACAGTTTATTGTTACATTATTGACATAAATCATATACTGTAATTAATTAAATATAAATATTATATGTATCAAGAATATAAAAGAAAAATAAATGCAAATGTATTTTATTTAATTTAAAAGAGCTAAAATAAATACATAAAAAATTATATAAAATACAAAGAAATATTGCGTGGTGTTGTCACATTTTAGCATTTTCGGGGACTATATATATGGAGGAAAGGATGTCTATTAGCAAATTTATTAATTATACTTTTATGGAAGATGGTAAAAAAATTATTAAATATCCATACTTGTTCAGAGATCACTATAAAAAATTTGATAAGGGGTTTCCTCTCAAATATCCTTAATAAACTGTCTGCCTGGTACTTCTACTACCAGACAGACAGCGAATTCCAGAAATTTCTGAAAATCTTAAAACCACAAAAAACTATGGAGGTTATTTTGAAAAGAATAATATATATACTGATCATGTGCCTTTTTGTTACGGCACTGATGGCAGAAGAAGAAATCGTCTCCCGTAGAACCTTTTTTAGCAAAACCTATGATGTAGAAAATAATCAATACAGGACAAGATTACATAGTAGTCCGATTCATTACCTTAATGAAAATAATAGTCTAATTGATATAGATTTTAACGATGAAAATTGTGATTCGCTGGTTGCCTTAGCTTGGCGACAGTCTTTAGGAAGAGATTATGAATATTTTAATCCTTATGATTGTGATCAAGATAATGGATCAATACAGGCTGGATACTATACATGTAATGATTTAAGTGATTGGTGCCATAAATATTCAAATGGATATTTTGGTCTAATACAAAATTCCGATTATTGGGACGTTGAATTGACTGATCCAAATTATCAAGTGCATTACGTTATTGAAAGAGAATACAATCAATATCACCTTTGGGATGATACCTTATTCAATTATGACGGTTGCTCCATATTGTTCTATAACACTTGCTTGAATATTACAATGAGCCAGGCAACACCCGTTGGACATCTTACTTATGAACGCCTTGAGAATAATAATATGTTTGATATGCCCCCTGTTTTTGCGTTCGAAAATGTTATAGGCTATGGAGATACATTGTTCGTTACCGATGGAATTAATGTAGAATTTGGTCCATCATTTGATAGTAACGATACATTCACTCTGGATTTCGTCCAAGATGTTATTCAAGATAGTAACTTTTTTAACATATCGATTGTTAATGATCAAGCAGGAACAGGTTTAGAAAATGAGCCTAACTATTGCGAAACATCTATTGATATTTACTACAATGTATATTTTTCTGTGTCTGGTACTGTTTCTAATCTACCATTAGATAATTTACCTATTATTCATCTTGAATCTGGTAATTGGTATGACACTGAGATTGTTTCTGAAGATAGTACATATTTTTTTGATAATATACCTTATATATCTGGTGGACGTGACATACATATTTTTTTAACTGATCCTGACTACCCATATCTCTATACATATGAAGATCAGAATTATTATGATGTCACAACTACTCTTACTGATTGTAATTTCGAAGCTATCGATCCAGTATCTATCTCAGGAAGTTTTACCAACTACTCATCAACGCCCATAGAAGATTTGGATATAGGCTTTTATGATGAAGAAGACATTCAACTTAATGAGACTTCAGTGACAAGTACTAACACTTATGAGATTCTTGTTCCGAGTGGCTGTTCAGGTTCATTAATTCCTGATGCTTCCACTTTCAATGTATATCCGGAAGAGCGTACCTATGCAGATTTGACATCCTCAATAACTGGAGAGAATTTTGAGGCTTACCTTGAATCTCAAATATCGCAGATAAGTGGTACTGTTACTTTAACTAATGGAAACGGTAATGTTACTGATGTAATATTGAATATTGCTGATAATGATGGACCAGTTGTAACCTGTAATATTGATGATTCTGGAAACTATGAATTTGAATTAACTCCTGTTAATTATGATGGAAATCCTGAATTCCATTTGAACTTTGAATTGATGCCATTGAATGGAGAAGATTCAGATTATTATAAAGTCCGAAGAGAACTAACTATCGATAATGGTGACGATCATTTAATAGATGTTACTATGAAAGAAATTGATCTAAATAATATTATTGTTGATAGTGATATAATGGTAAATGGGTTTCATGATTTTATATCAGCTATGGATTATGTTCAAGATATAAATCAAGCAATTCTGCCAGATCCAATAAGTTCAAAGATTATCATGTTGAGTGATACTTATGCTGATGAAATGGGAATTCACGGTTTGCAGAGCGCAGATTTAGAAATCATTGGAATTGGAGATTGTGTCATTAATGGACAGGGAGTTCTTGAGCATGGGATTGCCTTTTATGACTGTGATGATGTCAGTTTAACGCTTGATAATCTGGAAATATGTAACTGGGTTGAAGGTGGAATTGTGGAAAGTAGTACTGAACTAACCGATTGTTACCTGACAATACAAAACTGCTATATTCATGATAACATAAGAACAACTCCGGTTCGAGGTGAAAACGGTGGAGGAATTGCTATATTTCATCCTTCAACTATAATTAATAATCAGATCACAAATAATCAGGCACCGATAGCAGGTGGTGGAATTTATATTTCTTCAACTGCAGGTACTTCAATTATTGAAGATAACGAGATAGAAGGAAATATAAGCGATATCGGTGGAGGTATTTATCTCCAAGCTCAAACAGGGAATGAGGATTATGTAGATTACACCATCGAAGGTAATACTATCACGGGTAATGAATTGAACTCAGACACAGCCTCATCTCCTTTAGCTGCGGCAGTATTTGTTCAAAATTCTGCCAATATTTCATTCAAGCACAATATAATAACTGAAACCCCGGGACTTGGTGATATGACCATTGCCTGCGCTTTTCAGCATGTAAATGATCTATTCTGTCATAACAACACTTTCACCGACAACACAACTGTAGCTGCATCTTACTGGGATTTTACTTATCTGGATTTCCGGAATAATATCATTTCCGATAATATCTTCAACTATTCTGAGCCTTATCCGATTCGTATAAATGATGGTGCTTCAGATCCCTACTTGGTAAGATATAATTGCCTATATGGAAACACAAGCAATGAGTTCAATTCCACTATTACAGTCAGCAATACAGTAACTGAAGATCCACACCTTAATACTCAGTTTTATCCTGAATGGAATGCTTCTGTTAAATCATCCTGTATTGATACAGGGCATCCGAATCCTGATAGTGATTCGGATGAATGGTTCTTCGATCCTGATGATCAGGATCCAGACGGATCACGTCAGGATATTGGGGCAAAAACTGCTGTAGAACACTGTAATTCAATTGCTACTCTCCAAGAGAATTTGGCTTACAACTGGATATCCATTCCTGGGATTGATAACTTTGCTGAATCAACTCGCACTAATGATATCGTTAGCTATGTGTTTGATGAATATGAGGATAATGGGCTTTTCGACGTTAGTCCAGAATATTACATTTTAAACAACCTGGAATGGAAATATAATGGAGAGTATGGAAGATTTTATTGGGAAAATGGTCATTTTAATCCAGTTCCAGCAAATGTAATGGATTTGGATGTCCGTTCACAGAAGGGTTATAAGATCCAGATGAGTGAAAATGCTGATTTTTATCATTTCATTGAATACTCTGGATTTCTCCCCGGAACTTCAGGTAATCCTGAAGATAACATTCATATAGAACTACCTGTTCAAGGAGAAATAAATTGTACTCTAAATGAAATCATTGATGATTATGAGCGTGAGATTTGGCTGGGATATTTTCTTGAGGGGAGTTTGCATCCGATGGAAGCACTGGAACCAATACTGGAAAACCTGATCATGATAAAAGCACGGGACTGGGCTTTAGCACGTTTACCGGTTGCCGGAACAGGTTCAGGTTATACTGATAACTGGATTAGTTGTGCTGAATATCCGGATTTAGCTATAAATTTCGGTGAGATGGTCTCTGTAATCTATATCGGTGATGATGATGTTGACTTCGAATGGGGAGGTGATGATCCTGAACCACCCTACGTTGATTATTATAAGCGTGATCTTGCTGAATATTTTGAATATGAAGATCAGGAAGATTATATCCCAATCTTCGTAGAAATTGACCTGGATTGTTATGAAGAAGGTGAAAAACCCATTGAAATTGCCATCTTTGTGGAAGAAATCTGCAAAGGAGCAACCGTGATCAAAGAAAGTCAGGTGCAACTTAATGCATATATCCTGAATGATCCTACAATTGAGTTAAAGGATCTGGAATTTCAGCTCTGGTTTCCTCAGAGAAACGGTGCTATGCCGGTAGAACAATATGCATATAGGGATAATAAAACTGGATATTTTAAAACTGAGAAGGCAATAGTTGCAGATTGTGGAGATTTCTTGAAGGTTTCACTTAGAGATAAAGATATAGAGAATGGCAACCTACCTGAAGCAACTTGCCTGAAAGGAAACAGTCCTAATCCCTTTAATCCCGAAACTAAAATAGAATTTGAACTTGCCAATAATTCTTTGGTTAAGTTAGATGTCTTTAATATCAAAGGGCAACACATACGTAGCCTGATCAAAGGAAGTCTCCCTGCCGCCAGACATGAAGTAATCTGGAATGGAGAAAACAACAGTGGACAGGAAGTAAGTTCCGGTGTTTATTTCTATGTATTGCAGGCTGATGGATTGACATTATCACATAAGATGTTATTGTTGAAATAATTATTACGTGATCCGAAACTCGTCCTCCTTCGTTACAACTACGGAGGATCTTCGATAACTCGTGATTTGGAAAATATGAATGTAATACCTGTCGTCCCGAAAGGGACGGCAGGATATTTTGGAAGGAAATGAAAATATGAAGGTATTATTCTTATTAATTTTAATGGTGTGTTTTCCCATATTACTGTTTAGTGATATTCTGGAAGT
>Ga0208648_1002124_pt1 | contig 14406 bp, 19 predicted proteins | sample AntAceMetag02UKL_FD_184772 | JGI IMG/M metagenome (GOLD analysis project Ga0208648, IMG submission 184772) | Saline lake microbial communities from Ace Lake, Antarctica - Antarctic Ace Lake Metagenome 02UKL (SPAdes) (version 2) | ecosystem: Environmental > Aquatic > Non-marine Saline and...
CGCCCAATTTATTCATAAAAAAAGGCTTCCACATGAAAGCCCATTTAATCCAACATTTTGATACTTTTAGTCAATATATTTTGAAAATTTTGTCCCTTTTCTGTCTATTTTATTGCGGCAATTAACAAATGGAATCCTCCATAGTTGGACCGCTGTTAATGTTGTCTGCCGCAGTCTTGTTCACCTTGATGAGCACCCTTGTGAAGCTCATGCCCCAGGGATATACCGTATGGCACTTGGGGTTTGTCCGGTGTTTCGGCGGTATGGTGGTATTACTTACCTTTTTTGCGAATAAGAAAAATCCTTATAAAGGCCACAATACTCCCTTGCTCATCCTTCGGGGGGCTTTTGGGGCTATAGCTTTTTTTGCGGTGGTTACGGCCGTGCGCATTCTGCCCATCTCAACAGCTATTGTTCTGTTCTATTCCTACCCCTTGTTTGCCGCTCTTTTTGGAGTTATGATTTATAAGGAAAAGATCTCTCTCTACCAGGCGGGATGTATGGCCTTTTTAATTGCAGGTGTGGCGGTTCTCTTTGATTTCCAGCTCACGGGAAATGTTTATGGCCAGATCATGGCCATTGCAGGGGCTTTCTTTGCAGGGATTACCGTCACCCTGATTCGGTCCTTGATGGAAAAAAATGGGCCTGTGATTATTTATCTTTATTTTTGTACTGTGGGGACACTTTTGACCCTGCCTAAATTTCTCATGGAACCTATTATACCAACTTCAGCCCTTGAATGGGCCATGATTTTCGGAATCGTTGTCTTTTCTGTTTTGGCCCAGTTGCTCATGAACAAGGGATTTTTCTTTTGCAAGGGCTTTGAGGGAGCAGCCTATATGTCCGGTGAAACTGTTTTTACAGCCATTGTGGGCATTCTCTTTCTCAATGATCCGGTATCCTGGCGCTTCATTGTCGGCGGGGTCCTTATTGTGGGAAGCGGGTTTGCTCTGAACTGGATAGGCAGGATGAAAGCAAAATAATGTCCCGGATAAAATATTTTTGATATATTAAGAACATTTTGGGGAAACGCCTTTGAATTAAGGGCTAACAGCGACTGTAGATAGAGATAACCGCTTTGTGACTATCCAAGTAACCTACCAAAAAGTGGATTAATTTTGTAAGGACGAATCACCTCGAAACACCTTTGATTTCTATGATTTTATTTTTGACAGTCACAGGAAATATTGCCCTTTATAATCTCCTGCCAGTTTTCAAGAACATCGTGTGTCCAACAATCATCCGCACCTGCGGCTTCCCGCATGACTAAGGCAAGTATATAGGACAACTCTTTTACGGTTGCACCAGCCTCCAAAGCACCTTTGAAATGTTTCAGCACACAAGGTTTTGACCGTGCTTTAATAGATAAGGCAAAACAGATAAACTGATAGGTCTTTTCATCTATGGTTCTTTTATCAGCATACAGTTCATCCATAGTATCCAACATTTCGGAAAATTCCGGGAAAAAATCAGCCAGCATTCTCATGATACTTCCTCCTTTTACGTAGGTTTTTTAAGTTAACAGTATAATAAAAAAAACAGATAATACAAAAAGATATTTTACAGTTCAAAAACTTATCAATTAGATATATTTCCCGAGACATTAATTTTTATTAATCTTGGAGGCGATAAGTCAGGTTGTATTGTAATCATATCAAAGTATCGACCAGGAGTTTGTTTTTTATTTTGAACAGTCAAAACAAAATAAACACCGGCTTTGTTTTTTATTTTTTCAAGGCTAAAAGTTATATCTTTTCCATTTTTTGCAAAAGTCTTTAGAATATTAAAATCTTGAGCTATAGTAGGTGTAATTTTCATTTGTGTAACAATTGAGTTACCTGCCTTTCCTTTTAAGCTGATTATTTCCGGCTCAAGGAGAACGAATTTTCCAACATCGCCTGTCATTAAGAGCTTAATAACAGGATTTTTAGTGTCATTGGTGTGTATTTGTATCGCTTTTTTGAGTTTGATACCACCGTACCCATTTGTTGATAATACAACTTTTATTTTTCCTTCCTTACCTGGAAGAATCAGCCTATCGCTTGAGGCTGCTGTACACCCTCAGCCCGACTCTATTTTTACAATTTTTAAAGGAGCCGTGCCACCATTTCTAATGATGAAATCATGAAAAACTCGGTCTCCTTCTATGACAGTTTCAAAATGATAAGTTTTTTCTGCTATTAAAGCTGAAGGGATATCTTCAGAAAACGCAGTCGTCGTAAATAACATATGAATACAAACAAAAGAGAGTATAATTCCAAAAAAATAATTTTTCATTTCGTTACTCCTGATCTACCTATGGGCATTTTATGTTTTTTGAAAACAAACACTACAAGACTGAAAGATAAGCATAAAAAAAATATGTCCCGAATAAATGTCAGGAAATTCATACTTGCTTCTGCATTGGTTGAAAAACACCCACATCCCACATCCAATCCTCTTAAAAGATTAAATGTTATGGTACTCATGAATATGAACATTAAAACGGCTGTTAATGTTGAAGCACCAGTCATCCAAACATTAAAGAATAAGCACAGTCCCAAAATCAACTCCATCCAGGGCAGTACAACAGCAAATATATTAATCAAAATTCCAGGTAAAACCTGGTGATTAAACACGGCCTGTGCAAAAGATTGAGGATGTATGATCTTATCAATACTGGCATAAATAAACACGACTGCCAGAATGATCCTGATCATATGATAAAAATAATTTTTATTAAAAATCATTTTACAGGAAACTCTTCTATTTTATTACTGCTAATTTGAGATTGAAGGACTGCTTCTAAAATAGATTTGAGATGTGTCACATGGTATTGAATTCCCTTATATTTTGTAAGATTAATAACATCAGAAACCATTATCAGGGGCAATTTGGCATCATCAGGGTGATCGCTGCCATGAACAGTTCCATGTCCGGCATGGTCACTGGTAATTATAATAAGATAACTCCCCTTTGATTTCACCTTTTCAATTAAAGGGGCAATACTTTCATCAATAAAAAACAATTCCTCCATATAACCCGGAGATAACCAGCCTTCGATAGGCCCTGTTCGATCAAGCCCACTGATGTGAAGAAAACAAAATTGTTTCTGATCAGATGCTTTGAAAAAACTCATGGCGTTTTCTACTGAAAAATCTGAGTCTAATTTATGTTGATCAACCGCTTGATTTACAAGATATCCTAATTTTTCTTTTGAATAAAAAAACCCCGTGGAAAAGCCTTTAATTTTAGCATCATTAAAAATGGTTCTTTCCTTTATCCCCGGTTGCCCTGTTTGCCATGTATTATCTGTTCTACCACCCGTTTCAGGCCCTGTCCCTGAAAACATAGCCGCATGTGATAATAGTGTCAGTGGTGGCTTTGTACTAAAGCCGTCTAATGTATAAACGCCTTGTTCCAGTAGTTGCTGGATATTGGCGGATATTTTTGGATTGATTGCTTTTGGATGTAGAGCATCTATGGAAACGATCAAAACTGTTTTAACTTCGTTGGCAGATGAGAGCCGGGGGGTAACAGAACAGATTATGAAACCTATGAGCAGATACACAACCCAATATATTTTTTTAATTTTCAATAGAAGCCCCTTCCACAGGAAGGTTCATTTCCTGCCAGACCGTCCAGCCGTTAACCAGAACCTTTACATTGGAAAATCCCATTTCTTTTAGGAAAAGAGCCAGTTCATGACTCAAATCACAGGTCTCTCCATCACAATAAGTGATGATAAGGGTATCATTTGCAGTACCTTCAACTATACCAATAAAGTGATCATCAACTGAGTGCCAGGGAAGAGATTTTGCCCCTTTTATATGCCCTTGATCAAAAAGCACTTTATCCCTTGCGTCGAGGAACACAGCCTGTTTTTTATTGAAGGCTGCTTTTGCTTCTATACTCGGAATCACAAGAGACGATCCATCATCAGATGACAGACGACCTTCAGTGGACCAATCACCAATGACAGGGATACCACTGGATCGAATCATATTCACAGATAATCCAATAACAGCAGATAAAATTAAAACCAGTATCATCTGGCGAAGGGTTACTTGTGCATGTAATCGAAGGGTAGAACGATTTACCATTTCGATGTTCCTTGCTTTATATATTCACGAACAAAGGCAGATGTGTAAAGATCAAAAACAGTTGATGGGATATATTTTTTTTGGACAGTTTTTCCACCATTAGTGCCCCAATTTCTTGAACAGAAATGTTCTTACCTTCCTGTTCAATTTCTTTTAACACTTCATCAATGCCTATAATGCCCGTTTGATGTTTGCCCACTTTGATTTGAAAATTTTTTGTCATTTCTTTTCTCCATATCGTTAAAAAGGAATATAACGATATGAAAATAAATTGTCAAGCATGTGAATAATAAAAATCGTGAGAGATTTGGCTGATCCTCCCCCAAAAAAATTATTGAGTGAATATCCCGACCAGATTGATGGTTTTGAACGTTTGGGTCAAGTCTATGAAGCCCGAGGGGAAAAACAGGTTGCTGATTATTATTACCAAAAGGCTGCTGATTTTGCTAAAACAATGCCTGGTTTTGATCAAGAAAGTGTTGAAACTGAATCTTGCCGAGGAGGCCGGGGCATGGGTTGCAGGGAATGGTCCGGGAAAAACAATCATTATCAGGATAAAAGCTTATAGACAATAAGCTCATCTTTCTTGCCTTTGACTTTTACGGGTGCAAGCTGCACCGTGTTATATGATCCGGTTAAAAGGTTGTAAGTGGTCTGGCTCAAAATAATATCACACCCGTAATCTTTAGTAAGCCCTTCAATCCTTGATGCAGAGTTAACAGTATCCCCGACCAGACCATATGACATTCTCTCAGTGCTTCCTATATTACCCGCAAGCACGGCACCCGAATGGATACCGATACCATGTGCCAGGGGTTCAAATCCATCCTGCTCAAGTTTTTTGTTTAAAAGAGCAAGCCTGTCCCTCATCTCAAGAGCTGCTTTTACAGCCATTTCCGGGTGGTCATCAAATCCTATCGGTACACCAAAAGCCGCCTCTATTTCATCTCCCACATATTGAAGGACAAAGCCTTTATGTCCTTTTACGGCTAAAGTCATTTCATTAAAATACTGATTTATAATTTCCACAACTTGTTTGGGATGATTTTTTTCCACAAGACCTGTAAAATTTCTTAGATCTGCAAACAGCAGGGTTGCTCTTTTCATTTCACCGTCAAGGGAAGGATTCCCGGCAAGTATTTCATCCCGGATTTCCTTGCTCACATATTTCCCAAAAGATTTTCTTAACTTCTGGCTTTCCTTTAAACTGTTAATCATCAAATTAAATCCTTCAGCCACATCTCCAAACTCATCGTTTGATAGAATTTTTACCTTGGTATCCAGATTGTTGTTTTCAACATCTTTAATCGCTTTTTTAATACCAAGAAGCGGAACCAGAATGCTTTTTGATAAAAAATATGCCAGAATCAGGGTAATGACCAGCAAATCCAAAGAAATGAATCCCAATTCCCAGACAAGCGAATCCATGATATGCTTTCGTGTGATGGCATCTGACATATTCATTCCCCGGATACTGGCATAAATGGTCATGCCCATTATGGGCAAGGGGATAAGGATTATACTTAAGAATACGATTAAAAATCGTTTTCTCACACTTAATTTAAATACGTGTTTTACTCTGCTTAAATGACCTTCCGGGAAAAAATTAGGGATATATGATCGCCATGAATTTTCCATAACAAAATACAAAATCATTGGGGTAATACCACCCCCCAGAAGAGAAATCCCTAAAAATCGTCTTATACAAAAAACGAGATCCAGTGTTTGAACATTAAAAATCCTGGCTTCGATCAAAGGTTCTAAAAAACCGAAAATAAAACCGGCCAGTATCCAGATCATAAAGGAAATAACTGCAACAACCATTGGAAATTTGAGTGCTTCCCGCTGAAGGTAATAAATTTCCGATTCTTCAAGGGAATGAATCTGTATCTTATCAAACGCCACATCAAAGATGCTTCTTAAGGATCGCCTGAAACTTAAAACCCCTAATAAACACAGCACTGCAGTTCCGATTGCAGCAAAAAGTGGAGAAAAGTAACCCGGGATATCAGCCGAAATTTCATGGGGAGTCAAGATGAATGAAAAATAAAAATAGGTAGCCATCGCACCCAGCATATTGATCAAAGGTATTAAAACAACAATTCTGTTCATCCGTCCTCCTATAATTTTTTTTCAATAATTTTGAGCAGGATACAATAATCCATAATAAAACCAAAGTATTTTTAAAGTAAAAATCAAAACTTTGTGAAGTCGCTGCTCCCGCCATCCTGCTTCCACTAAAAATCCTTTAAAGAAAGGTTGTTAAAATGTGTAATTTTAGATCTGACTGCGGGAGTTCGTCTTGCATCATAGGTTACTTCTGGGCGAAATTGGTTATATAGTGTTTGAACGAAAACTCACCCATCTACTGCGTTGCTGCAAAATCTTGAAATCCTCATGTACAGTAGTACACTCCGGTTTCAAGATTTTTTGCGCCTTGTATATGGGCAACTTTTCGCCCAAACACGGGGTTTTCGGTCAAGCACTATATAAGTTGTGTCCACATATGCCTGGCGCCCTGGAGGACATCTTCCTCAAAGCCTTCCGGGATCACAATAGCTGCACTGTAGCGACCTGAACCGATCTCCTTTTGAACCCTGTCACGATAATCATAAACAACAGTATAGTGTTGTAAAAAAATCAGCTGATGAAATCTTTCAAAACAAGCTTGGCTGTTTCCCGTCCTGCCATCATCACGGGTGTGTAACCTCCTCCATGGGACCATGCACTGGCAAGATAAAGTCCTTTAATGGGTGTTTTCGCCTCTAAATGAGGCATGTCCCGATCAAACCCGTAAATAGCGCCTTCAGGATTGCTGGTATAAAACATATTGGTTAAGGGGGTACCGATTTCCATGACCTCTATATAATCTGACAGGCCCGGGATCAGTCTTTGTTCAACCCTTTTAATAAAGACCTGGGCAATTCTTTCTTTCTCTTTGTCATAGGCATCTTTTTGATTATTAAAATAATCTTTCTCAAATTTCTTCCAGGGTGCGAAATCCGACAGGCATATAATGGAAATCGTCGATTTACCAGGAACGGAATAATCTTTGAAAAGGTTGTCATACAGAGTGATGCCTATACCGGAATCTGCCAGATCATTTTTTGAAAAAAGCCCGGCTTCATTCATATTTGAATTTTGTGACAAATCAATTTCATAATCTTTGATTCCATCGATTCTTTTGTTCAAACCAAGCCAGACAACAAAGCTTGAAAGAGAGGGGGTTCTCTTCTGGATCTGCCGAATAAAATCCAGGGGAACACGTTTTTTCGGCACCATTTTATTAAATAAAGCAATAACACTGCAATTGGCTATGACTGCTTTTGCAGGATATTTTTTTCCCGTGGAGTCCATCACAGCGTCTATGCTATTGTTCTGATCAAAAAGGATATGTTCAACTTGGGTGTTATAATGAATATCCCCATTATTTTTTTCAATGCAGTCTGCAAGGGTGTTACTCAAATCCTGGGACCTGGTTTTATAATATTGCCCGCCATGAACAAGGTATTCGCCCGTGGCAATGGCATAAAAAAGAGCATTGATTTTGGATGGTAAAACCCCGTAATATCCCGAGAAAATAGCCATGCAGTATTTCACATCAGGATCATTGACATGTAAGGACATCCATTGTTCAAGGGAAAGTTTTTCAAGTTTTCCCATCATGGAGGTTTTAAATCGTTTGCCGCCCCAAAGTTCTGAAATCACCTGTTCCATTTCAGTATAAAAATTATATATACCCTGTTTTTCATGGGGAAAAACCCTGGATACTTCTTTTTTGACACCTTCAGGATTTTTTGCCGGCAGGGTCAAATCAAAATTCGGGGTTATAATTCGTCTGAGTTCAGGAGTGTACGCAACCTTTAGTTGATCCCAGATGCCAAGGTCAGTAAGGATCATCTGGGGCATGGCATGTTCGGCAACCGTTGCATGCAAAGATACATCAAAGGTAAAATCACCCCGGTCAAAAGAGGTGGCATATCCGCCCGGGATGGAATGCTGTTCCATCAAGGTGACATCAAACCCATGCCTGGACAGATAGGCAGCCGAGACAAGCCCGCCTAGTCCCGCACCAATGACAACAACTGGAAAAGCTTTTTTATCCTGGATGCTGTCTGCAAGTGCACCAAATCCTGTCCAGTCAATGGCTGCAGCACTGGATGCCATTACCAGGGTTTTTAAAAATTTTCGTCTATTGAATTTGCCTGGCAATTTATGGGTTAGGTTATCAGAAAATTCCATGGTAGTGTCCTCCTTTTTTGATTATTTATTGTATGGTAATGAAGATTTCTTTTTTGGGAGAATTTAAGTTAAAAGCAGCCTCATCATATTCAGGTGGCCCAAATGTTCCCCTTACATTGTTTGAAAAACCATATCGTTCTTTTGGAATGCCGAAAATCCGGGTATCCAGTTCATTGTTACCGTTTTCATCATGAAAGACTTTAACTGCATACTCACCATAGGGAAGAGTTATGGTTTTAATGACTTCATTGTTGATAATTTCAAAATTAAACCCTTTGAATGGAGTATCGGCTTTATAATTCTCCTTTGAATTGACAAGTGCCACCTTTGCAACACCTTTTGAATTATCAAATCCTGTAATATGGATGCTCAGATCTGATGAATTGATCTGGGCCTGACCTGCCAATGCAGTCGAGATTGCTATGGTCATCATAAATAATGAAAGAAAAATAATTAAGTATTTCATTGCTGTGATCTCCTTTTTGTGCGTTAAAAACAAAATCCGTTCTTTTATTTTTATCCTATCAGTCTGTTTTTTTAATGCAATTTCATTGAGATCAATGGTAAGAAACAGCGATGAACAGACAAATTTGTGGGATGAATGGTATTGCAAAAGCATACCCGTATTAGTATTATCGTAATCCTTAAAGCAACTATAAAAAAGGCAAGAGAATGCACACGTTCAAGTCAAAAGGCAGCATTTATTCTTTCATTATTACGGCCATATTTAATACTATCATTGCAATAGTGTTGACCTACATGGTTCTGGACGAACATCATTTTTTTGATGTATTTATTATTTCCCAGCTTATGGGTTTGTCCATATGTCTTTGTGTGAACATTGCCGTTCATTTTGCCGATGGGAATAAATGGAATGTGGCAGGTAATGTTATAGGCTTGGTAATTGGTATTTTTATGGGTTCGTTGTTGAGCTGGGGTTTTTTATCTTATTTTCATGGTAATGATTTTACCTATTTTTTTAAACATGTATTATCATATGTTTTTGTTTTTGGTATTATTTTTGGTGTTCCCATCAGCTATTTTTTTTCTTCCAGAGAAAAAATTATTGAATCGGAAAAACTGATTCAAAAAGAAAAAATCAAGCGCCTCACCATGGAAAAAGAAGCCGCCATGACAACATTGAGGCTTTTACAGGCCCAGATAGAACCCCATTTTCTATTTAATACACTTGCAAACGTGATTTCTCTTTTTGACATTGATATTGAAAAAGCCAGGCAAATGCTCATTGATCTCAATGAATATTTAAGGATTTCTTTGCAAAGAACCCGGCAGGAAATGATCACACTTGCCCAGGAACTGGATCTTACCCGCCAATACCTTGAAATATATAAAATAAGGATGAAAGGCAGGCTTGCCTATGAAATCAATGATCAGACCAATAAATCAGACCTTGCCTTTCCGCCATTAATCATTCAGCCCCTTGTTGAAAACAGCATTAAGTACGGCATTGAACCTGACGTTTCCGGCGGAACAATTACTATAGATTGCTGGATTAAAAAAAATATTCTTGAAATTGTGATTACAGATACTGGTAAGGGGCTTGATGAAGATGCAAATAAGGCAGGCATAGGTATAAACAATGTGAGTCAGAGGCTTGAAAATATCTATGGAAGTGACGCAAGCCTGATATTAAAACAGAACCATCCCAGAGGGATAAAAGCCATTATTCAGGTGCCATTATGAAACAAATCACTGCCATTATTGCAGATGATGAAGAAAATTTAAGAACTGGCCTATGCTTATTATTGGAAAGGCTGTGGCCTGAATTGAAAATTCTGGGGCAGGCTCAAAACGGAATTGAAGCGTTATCACTCATAGAACTTGAAAAGCCGGATATTGCATTTCTTGATATTCAAATGCCGGGGATGACCGGTATTGCAGTTGCAAAACAAGTGTCCAATGCCTGTAAAATAATCTTTATTACGGCTTATGATCAATTTGCTGTTCAGGCATTTGAAAGTGAGGCTGTGGATTATATCCTGAAACCTCTGACCCAAAACCGCCTGGAAACAACCCTTTCACGGTTAAAAAAACAATTGGGCGGGCAGGAGCAACCCCTGGAGTTTGATTTAAAAATAAAGAAAATTATCCAGGTGCTGGAAAATAAAGAGGTCCATGAATATTTAAGGCTGATAAAAGTTAAGACTGGATCAGATCTCAGATTTGTTCCCGTTTCCCAGGTGCTGTATTTTAAAGCAGAGGATAAATACACAATTGTACAGACAGCCTTAAATGAATTTTTAATCAAAACCCCCATTAAAGAGCTTGAAAATGATCTTGACCCAAAACAATTCTGGCGGGTCCATAGAAGCGCCATTGTCAATATCGAAAGAATACAGGCTATAAAGCGCTCTTTTACAAATCAAATGATCATTGGGTTTGACGAGACAACCCAACACATTGCTGTCAGCAGATCTTATGAACACCTGTTTAAACAGATGTAGACAACCATAAAAAACCTTATCGAGGCTGATATCCTCTGTCCAAAAAATATTCAAGATTACAAATAGAATCCTTGATGATTACAAACCCGGTAGCATCTTCCAACCGAAGTAACAAAACCCCACTATGTTTCATTGAAGAATGGTAAACCAACTCTCCGAAATCTTTATCCATGGTTATAACCATACCATTCTCTAAAAAGGCGGTTCGAATAATTTTCTCATCTTCCATACAGGGATCGATGTCCCGAACACCTTTTATGTCATAGCCCTCTGCATGGAGATAATTTTCTATTCCTTTGCCAACGCCTATGCATCAACAAGGAACTTTAGTCCTATTGAATTCATGCGGAAACTCAAGATAACTTGCATGAATCTGGATTCTTCAAATGATCAACAATTCAAACGGTATCATTAAGATTTTCAAGAAGTAATTTTTTGAATGCAACCCTGGAGAGAACTATAACGTTTAGCCCTCGGATTCTCAGAATCAAAGATTGTTTTTGTATCTTTGAGAATTCCGGCATCCCAATAGTTAAAAACAGGGATAATCTTTAGTTTAAAAAATCGATATCTTTTATTTCAGAATTGTTTTAAAAGTTTAGCTCCCCACCGTCATAGACAAAAGCATTCCTTTTTAGTATTTGTCACTGCAACGGCATCAGAAATAATAGAGGTTATAATGAAATTTGAGAAATCGACTTTACACACTGCAAGACCTTCAGATGCATCCTCTCTTGCGAAATTCGCAGAAAAAACATTCAGAGAAGCATTTGCATCATTAAATAAAAAGCAGGATTTTGAAAAATATGTGGCAGAATCCTTTACAGAGAAGAAAATCAAATCAGAAATTTGTGACCGAGAATCTTTCTTCTATATTGCTAAATTAAAAGATCAATGGGTTGGGTATGCAAAACTTTGTCAAAGTCCAGCTCCGGATTGTGTTCGCCCATTGCCAGCAATTGAGCTATGCAGGCTATATTCATTGCAGAAATATTGGGGTTATGGAATTGGACCCTTTCTGATGGGGAAATGTTTAGAACATGCCTGTAACAATGCATTTAAATCCATTTGGTTGAGTAGTTGGAAAAAAAATAGTAGAGGAAATGCATTCTATAACAAAATGAAATTTGAGATTACTGGTTCAACAACCTTTGCTTTAGGATCTGATATTCAAGAAGATCATATTTTTTCTAAATTGTTGGTGTAATATTTTTTCACATTTTTAGAGAACAATGACGGTATTATTAAATAATAATTAAGTATAGTTTTTATATCCTTGATAGTTCCGGCATCCAGATAGTTAAAATAGGGATAATTATCCTTAACTTCAAGAGGGACTTATTTTCAACCAAATATATTAAAGAGTTGAATATCGGAAAAGACTATTTATGAAACTTGTCAGTGGATAAAGTAGAACACCAGCATCAACCTTTTTCCCCAGAGTCTATCTGTGGGGGAAATCGGTGTGAATGCATTTGTTGGACTGGGGGCAATTGTAGATTCATCTCAAATCTCTCATAGTAGCCGACAAGTTCTCCCTCAGAACTTTTTACCGGTGATACATAGACTCGCAGGTTACGATCAGTCACCCCAAGAAAAAACTCTTTGGCATCCTTTTTAAACTTTTCAATAGCAGCCTTAATTTGTACTTGTGAGGCAGGATTTAAGTGACAATCGAATATGGATTTGCCAATTAAATTACCATGTCCGCGCTCTGTGTAATAGTGATACTTAGCGGCTGGATTCATGTACTGAATCACATGACAAAGATCGACAAACACAACCGGGTATGGCAGTGAAGAAATGATGCTTTCACAGATGAAATGTGTGTTCATTGTATCTCCATTCTAAATCGTATATTTACAGCCCGATAAATAAATGTACAAGTCAGTAAATATTGTAAATTTGAATCCGGCCAGTTCTTTAAAATCGAACATAGAATTCGTAACAAGATTTTAAAGAGCTGTAAAGGTGTTTCAGCAATTCAAATTTTCTGAAAATATAATTGAATCAGGAAAATTTTGTCAAAATATTCTTTATTGGAGATACATTTGACAGGCATTTTAATTTTTTTTTCAAGCCGGAAACTCAAGATAACTTACCACTATCCTTGAGCTTTTGAAAATTCAACAATTCAAATGGTATCTTTAACAAGAATTGATGGCAATATAAAATTATTCTGGGCAGATCATAATCTTATATGAAACTAGAAGAATTTCTCTGATTTATCTTGAAGTAATAGCGTTTATAGATGGTATTATCGATCAGGAGTCAAATAACAGAAAATACCAATGGCTTCTTTCACAAGCCCTCGCTTTTAAAAACAATTATAGACCACCACATCTGGTATTGACAACATTTCTTCTTTTCATTTGCGCGGCAAGGTCCGGGAAAACAATCATTGTCAGGATAAAAACTTATAGACAATAAGCTCATCTTTCTTGCCTTTGACTTTTACCGGTGCAAGCTGCACCGTGTTATATGATCCCGTTAAAAGATTGTAAGTGGTCCGGCTCAAAATAATATCACACCCGTAATCTTTAGTAAGCCCTTCAATCCTTAGGGAAAGATTCCCGGCAAGTATTTCATCCCGGATTTCCTTGCTCACATATTTCCCATTGCAGCAAAAGATGGAGAAAAATAACCCTGGATATCAGCCGCAATTTCATGGGAAGGCATGATGAATGAAAAATAAATAGACACTGCTCAACGCGAATTTTCAACACAAATTAAGGTCGCCGTGATGACCAGTCTTGGCATCCCTCTTATTCGTATTGCCCAGCGGTTAAATATCCACAGGGAAACTATTTTAAAATATACCCCAAAAAACCAGGAGCTTTTTAAGAAAATTCATCAGGATTTTAAAAGCGGAACCCCTATCCCTGATATGGCTCAAAAACATGGTGCTCCCCAGCCTCTGGTATGGTCTGTTATTCTTCAAGAAAAACAGACCAGGAACGATTTAAGGCTTTAAACTGGGGATTGCGGGCATGGGATAACTGGTATTTCAATGATGTGGATCACAGGTTCGGCGATCCCTGGCCCGGAAGAATCCCGGCTCAGCTCGTTGCTCATACGCTTTTTTACTTTACAAAAGAAAATGATCTTGTGCTGGACCCCATGGCCTGCGGAGGCGTGGTTGCAGATACCTGTCTTGTCTTTAACAGACAATGCTGGTCTTTTGATCTTTTAGACCGGGTTAAAACAAGACCTGAAATAGAACCTTTTTTATGGGACCATGAAAACCTGGCCTGGCCGCTTCCTTCAGGCAAAAAACCCGATCTGATCTTTTTTGATCCCCCTTATTTTAAAAAGATGGCAGCCCATTACATGAAAGGCAGTATTTCAGATTTTTCCAAGCCCAAATATTTAAGCTTTTTTAGAAATATTTTCAGTCTCATGAGAGAACAGTCAAAACCCACCACCCTTATGGCATTTCTCAATGCAGACTTCAGGGATTTCCAGAGCATCCCGGCCGTTAATGAAAACCCGGATAACGCCATCCTGATGTTTACCTATGCAAAATTGCTTGAAACCTGCGGATGGAAGATCACGCATTTAATGGATTGTCCCCTGTCAACCCAAAGATTTACCGGAAATATGGTAAACAGAATGCA
>Ga0208648_1002126_pt1 | contig 14402 bp, 10 predicted proteins | sample AntAceMetag02UKL_FD_184772 | JGI IMG/M metagenome (GOLD analysis project Ga0208648, IMG submission 184772) | Saline lake microbial communities from Ace Lake, Antarctica - Antarctic Ace Lake Metagenome 02UKL (SPAdes) (version 2) | ecosystem: Environmental > Aquatic > Non-marine Saline and...
CCAAATAGGATATCTTTTTGTACTGACTTGTCAACATAAATCCGAAGACGACCATTTCGCTGTTGGCTCCCCCCAGTTTGACAAGCCGATACAGCTTAAATTCCGATATAAGGATCAAAAAAAATTACGAGCCCATCCCTTTAAATGCAGTAGTTGTCAAAACAATCGAAATAAACTGATTGTCTTTGTGGACCAGCACTTCGGGATTTTTCCATCCCATGAAGTCTTCATGTTGGCCAATGTGCCGGTTCACGATATCGCAAAAGAACTCAATATTAACCGAGAGCAGGTCTATGCCAAATACACTGAGGAACTCGTAACCGAAAAATCTTGACCAGGAGCTTTAGGATTTTCTTAGGCCACACAGTTCCTTGTTTAATCCTTATATCGGAATTCCAGACCCAAGATTTTTTCTCCTTGACTTCAAACTACGAGTTGTCTATATTATCTAATTCATTTCTTTATTATAAAGGAGTATGGGTTATTATGTATGCGGTTATAAAGACTGGTGGAAAACAGTATCGGGTTGCCAAGGGTGACGAGGTCAAGGTCGAGCAGTTACAGGGCGAGGTGGGGGATGAGGTTGCCTTTGATCAAGTTCTCCTGACCTCAAACGGTGAAAACGTTGAGGTGGGCAAGCCCTTCCTTGAAAATTCTAAGGTTGTCGGCCGAATTGCCAGGCAGGGAAAAGATAAAAAAATCGTGGTCTTCAAGTACAAGAGAAGAAAGGGCTATCGCCGGAAAAGGGGACACCGGCAGTGTTTTACGCTTGTCAGGATCGAGGAAATCGGAGAGTAAATGCAGGTTCTTTCTTTGAACGAGAGGTAGATACCATGTCACATAAGAAGGCAGGCGGAAGTTCCCGGAACGGGAGAGACAGCGCAGGGCAGAGGCGCGGGGTAAAGAAGTATGGTGGCCAGAAGGTGGCAGCCGGAAATATCCTTATTCGCCAGAGAGGCACCAAGATACACCCCGGAAATAATGTGGGAATCGGAAGAGACTACACTATATTTGCCAAGATTGACGGAATCGTTGCCTTTGAACGTTTGGGCAAAGATCGAAAAAAGGTCAGCGTTTACGCCACCTGACATAAAAAATGGTCTTTTTGGATGAAGCGGTCATTACGGCCAGATCAGGAGACGGGGGAAAGGGCTGTGTCAGCTTCAGACGGGAAAGATTTGTGCCGAAAGGCGGGCCTGACGGGGGTAATGGCGGAGATGGCGGCAGTATCATTATAAGGGCCACAAAGAGACTTTACACCCTGAGAGACTTCAGCAGACGCAGATACTTCAAGGCCAAAAATGGCGGGCCCGGAAGAGGAAAAAGCCAGACCGGCAGGAACAGCCCACATTGCATCATCGAAACCCCTGTGGGGACCATCATCCAGGACGATGAAAGTGGTGAGATCCTTGCAGACCTGATCGATAACAACCAGGAAATAGTCCTTATCTCAGGAGGAAGGGGGGGCAAAGGAAACCAGCATTTTGCCACGTCTACCAACCGGACCCCGAGGATGGCCCAACCCGGTCTTCCAGGCCAGGAGAAACGATTAAGACTTACTCTAAAGCTCTTGGCCGACATAGGTTTGATAGGTCTCCCCAATGCCGGCAAGTCAACCCTCCTTTCCCGCCTCACCATGGCGCGTCCCAAGATAGACAACTACCCCTTCACGACCCTTATTCCCAACTTAGGCGTCATAAGCTTTGATGATGAAAAAACCCTGGTCATGGCAGATATCCCCGGATTAGTTGAGGGTGCAAGCTCAGGCCGGGGACTCGGGGATCGTTTCTTAAGGCATATTGAACGTACGAACCTCTTGTTGCACATCTTAGATATCACCTACAAGCCAGGCCAGGATATACTCGAAGATTTTCTCACGCTCAGACACGAGATGGGGACATTTGCCCCTGCATTAATCAATAAACCCTTCTTTGTGGCCATCAATAAAATCGATCTTTACGGCCCGGAACATAGGGATCTCGAAGAACTGCGCAAGGCCCTCGAGGAGAAAGGCGCAGAGTCTTTTCCCATTTCAGCATTAACCGGGGAAGGACTTGAAGAACTAAAGGGGGAGATCCTCCAGAGATGGGAAGCGTCAAAAGAGGCATAGGCCTCAAAAGTTCATAATCATACTCGTAATCTTAATCATAATCTTTTACAGTCCATTTCAGGGATGTTCGATTAAGATTACGATTAAGATTGATGGTCTCGTAAAAAGTCTCCAAGGCCGTCACTCCCGCGAACGCGGGAGTCCAGAAGTGGCTGATTTTCCTGGATTCCCGCGTTCGCGGGAATGACGAAAACGGGTCATTTCTGACTTTTTACGAGTTTGTCAAGATTATGAGTAAGAAAATAATCTAATAGCCAAGGTTATCCCTTATCATTTCTGACACCGAGGATTTTTCAGTGGAAAAAGTTAGAAGACAACTCCTGAAACAGGTCAAAAGGGTTGTAATCAAGGTAGGAAGCGGTGTCTTGACCTCGGCCGGTGGCCTGAACATGACCGTTATTGACGGCCTTACAACAGAGATATGCGCACTGAAAAATAAGGGCCTTGAGGTCCTCTTGGTTTCATCTGGGGCCATTGCCGCAGGTCTTAAGAAGATCGGCGTGTCTAAGAGACCGCAGTCCGTTTCTCAGCAACAGGCCATGGCAGCGGTGGGTCAGAGCAGCCTGATAATGGCCTATGAAGATGCCTTTGCGCGACACGGACATAAGGTTGCCCAGATCCTGCTCACACGGGATGATCTAACGCATAGACGCCGCTATCTCAACGCGCGCAACACACTGTTTACCCTCCTTTCATGGAACATCATCCCGATTATCAATGAAAACGATACCGTTGTGGTAGACGAGCTCAAATTTGGCGACAATGACAACCTCAGCGCCATGGTGACCAACCTGACCGAGTCGCAGCTACTGATAAATCTCACCGATATTGATGGGCTTTTTGATAAAGATCCCCGGAATCACGACGATGCTAAACTCATTGAGGTGGTGGAAAAGGCGGACAGAATGATAATGAGATACGCTAATTCTATCCCAGGTTTTTTGGGCACCGGCGGCATGGCCAGCAAGATCAAGGCGGCCCGGAAGGTTACACTGCGCGGCGTGCCGGCTATCATTGCCAACGGGCTGAAACCAGGTATCCTTAAGTTGATATTCTCGGGAGAAGAAGAAGGCACGCTGTTCCTGCCTGCGGAAGCGACTCTGTGCAGTCGAAAGCACTGGATCGCCTTTACCAAGTCTCCGAGAGGTGAAATAGTCATTGACAGGGGTGCTGAAAGGGCTATCTTGAAAAAGGGAAAAAGCCTTCTCCCCTCAGGTATGATAGAGGTGAGGGGAAGGTTCAGTCTCGGCAATTCCGTGCTGTTGCTGAATGAGGCAGGGGATCAAATTGCAGTGGGTATGGTAAATTACCACTCAGGAGACACGAGGAAGATCATTGGGGCAAAAAGCTCTGAGATAGAGTCAAGGCTCGGCTTTAAGCATGATGATGAAGTGATCCACAGGGATAACCTTGTTTTGGCTGATCAGATGGAGGCAGGAGACGATCAATGTCCATTATAGAGATGATTGGGGCAATGGCCGAAGACGCCAGGGAAGCCTCAAGACAACTGAGAAGATCGAAAAGGGATCAGAAAGACGATGCTCTGAAGCTTATGGCTAAAAAACTCTTAGATCGTCAGGAAGAAATAGTAAAGGAGAACCAGAAAGACCTGGCCAAGGCAAGAGAGGCAGGTCTCTCCCCGGCCATGATTGACCGTTTAACCCTGGATGAACATGTGATCAGGGGCATGGCAGATGGACTTATGGAGGTTGCTGCGTTATCGGATCCGGTGGGCGAGATCAGAGGGATGTGGAAAAGGCCCAACGGATTGCAGGTTGGGCGGATCCGGATACCACTCGGCGTTATCGGATTTATCTTTGAGTCAAGACCCAATGTCACAGTAGATGCGGCAGGTCTCTGCCTTAAATCGGGGAATGCGGTGATCCTTAAGGGTGGATCAGAAGCCATTTACTCCAACATCATCTTGGGTAACCTGTTAAGTGCGGCCCTCAAAGAGACCGGACTCCCTCCAAAGGCCGTTCAGGTCATACCCACAACCGACAGAGAGGCAGTCAATATCCTGATAGGCCTTGATGAGTATATAGATATCATTATCCCCAGGGGAGGAGAGGGGCTGATCCGTTTTGTCACAGACCATTCTCGAATTCCGGTGTTGAAACATTATAAGGGAGTGTGCCATATTTATGTGGACAGATCCGCTTCCCTCGATATGGCGAGGGAGATATGCTATAATGCCAAGGTCCAGAGACCAGGGGTGTGCAATGCCATGGAGACCATGCTTGTGCATAGGGATGTGGCTGCAGATTTTCTCCCTGAGATGGTAAAACAGTTTCGCAGTGCAGGCGTTGAACTCAGGGGGTGCCCTGAGAGCGTTGGGCTCATCCCGGATATGAGGCCTGCTGATGAGTCTGATTGGCCCGCGGAATTTCTTGACCTGATTCTTGCCGTTAAGATCGTTTCCCATATGGATGAAGCACTTGATCATATTGAAAAGTATGGTTCCAACCATACAGAGGCCATTATCACCAACGATTATAACAGGTCCCAGCGGTTCTTGACCGAGGTAGATTCTTCCGTTGTCCTCATCAACGCCTCTACCCGGTTTAATGATGGCAACCAGTTGGGCCTTGGCGCAGAGATCGGGATAAATACCTCTAAACTTCACGCATTCGGCCCCATGGGATTGGAAGAGCTGACAACCACGAAATTTATAGTCTACGGGCAGGGACAGATCAGGGATTAGTGCCTGAACGAAAACCCCTGTTCAGGCAAAATCCGAATATCGAAATCCGAAATCCGAAACAAATTCGAATATCAAATGACGAAAGTACCTAAACTAACAACGCCTTATGTGTGGGAGAATACGATGTTTTTGTCATTTGGACATTGGTATTTTGGTCATTGTTTAGTATTTCGTGCTTCGGATTTCTAATTTCATGAACGAGAAGGCAGGGTTTTCGGTCAAACACGAGTTAGGGAGGGTTTCCTTGAGAATAGGCATCTTAGGTGGGACTTTTGATCCGATTCATTTGGGTCATCTGCGCTGTGCAGAGGAAATATGCCAGGAATTGAACCTGGAGAATGTATATCTGATCCCTTCCGCATCTCCCCCACACAAGACAAAAATGCCTGTGACCTCATTCAAGCACCGACTGGCCATGACCCGGTTGGCTTCCGATAGTTCTCCACTGCTTGAGACCATGGATCTCGAGGGAAGACGAGCCGGGCACTCCTATTCCATAGAGACACTCAGGGAGTTTCACAGGATATTCCGCCCGGACCCGGACCTTTTCTTTATCATGGGAATGGATGCCTTTTTGGAAATCAGTACTTGGAAGGAATACGAATATCTCTTTGACTATGCCCATTTTGTTATCATCACCCGCGCCGGGTTCCAATCTCACGACCTGAAGTCGGTTCTTTCAGAGTTGGATGTGGGAATAAAGAGAAAAGAGGATGAGCCTGATCTATTTGTTGCCCCGTCGGGTAAGACTGTTATGCTTATCAGGGCTGCCATTATGGATATATCCTCAACACGTATCAGGGAGATTGTAAAGGAAAACAGGTCAATTCGCTTTTTAGTCCCCGAGTCTGTCAGGACTTATATCGCAGAAAAAGGATTGTACAGAAATGATGCAACCGATCGATAAGGCAAAGCTCTGTCTAAAGACCATCAGAGAACGAAAGGCGGTTGACCCTGTCCTCTTACACGTGGAGGATCTGACTTCGGTTACCGACTATTTTCTCATTACCAGTGGAAATTCAACAAGGCAGGTCCAGGCCATTACGCGGCATTTACAAAAGACGCTGCGTGAGGCAGGGTTCAGGCCTTATGGCATCGAAGGGGAGCAGGAAGATCACTGGGTCCTCATGGATTACGGGGATGTGGTAATCCATATTTTCTACCAGCCTCTCAGGGAGTTTTATGACTTGGAGGGCCTCTGGACTGAGGCCCCGGAGGTAAAGACAGGCGATGAAGCCTAACCCGGCGAAGCCGGAATTGACTATTGACTATTGAATATTTATGGAAGTCGTTTCGCTCCGTCATTTTCTTGATAGGTCTTTTAAAAATTTAGAGAATTCCTTAAATTCAATCTGACTATAGCGTAAATCATGTGCAAACATGATGTGATTTGAACAAATAGGCACTAATTTAGGATGTAGCCTTGAACAACAAATACCACTCTCATTTTAACAGAATACAGGATACGGCTGCTCATTCATTTCCATACGCCTTGCGCCTTGCGCCTCGCGCCTTGCGCCGTTTGATCACCCTCATATGCGCCCTAACGTTCTTATTGTGTGCCTCACCCCCTTTGATAAGAGATGTGTCTGCTCTTTCCATCGAGGACGAACGTAAGATGGGCGAGGAATTCATGGCCCAGGCCCTGGCACATTTTCAGCTTGTCGAAGACCCTTTTGCCAATCAATTTATCAATGATCTGGGCCACTATCTCATAGTCCCTTTAGAAACGAAGAATTTTCCTTTTCATTTCTACATCATCAAGGATAACTCCTTGAATGCCTTTGCCGCACCAGGGGGGCATATCTTCGTCTTTTCCGGTTTAATAGAAGCCATGGATAATATCGATGAGTTGGCTGCAGTAATCTGCCATGAAATTGGCCATATTTCGGCAAGACATCTATCCAAACGAATTGAGCAGAGCAAGTATATCGGGCTGGCCACATTAGCAGGAATCTTGGCAGGGATGCTGCTTGGAGGGGAAGCTGCCGGCGCCCTAATCACGGGTTCACTGGCTGTAGGGATGCAGGCACGGCTTAACTACAGCCGCGAAGACGAGCGCCAGGCAGACCAACTCAGTTACAAGTATATGGAGCCTGCGGGCTTTGATCCCGGTGGAATGATCAGGGCGCTTAACAAGATCACAAAGGGGAGCTGGTTGGGCACGGACAAGATCCCGGCTTACCTCCTGACCCATCCCACTGGCCCTGAAAGGATGGCTAACTTAGAAGCCATGTTATCCAGGTACACACCGAGGTCCCTGTCTAAAGAGGCCGCCCTGTTAAAGGGCCGGTTTCCAGTCTTTAAAACCGTGGTTGGGGCGAGCACCCTTGATCCTCGCGATGCGAAAAGGCTGTTTAAAAGGGAGTTAGAAGAGAATCCAGATGCCCCTTTGCCCCATTTCGGTCTCGGGATGATCTATATGAAGGAAGGAAGATATGACGAGGCCATACGCGAGCTTGAGAAATCGCTCCAAGGGAAGCCTGACTTCATCCCAATCATGAGGACCTTGGGAGAGGCCTACCAGATGAATGACCAGGACAAGAAGGCCGTGACAGTGCTGAAAAAAGTCCTGGAACTGAATCATCTGGATGTGGCTGCGCTCTATCTCTTAGGGATAACCTATGAAAGCTCAGGTAAAAACAGGAAAGCCCTCAGACTTTTCGAAAAGCTCTCCTACCTCAAACCTGTAAGAATTGATGTTTATTATCATTTGGGTCTTTGCTACGGGAGAGAAAATAAATTAGCGCTTGCCCACTATAACTTTGGGCGCTATTTTAAAAGATTAGGCCAGATCCAGAAAGCTCAGTTCCATTTTCAAAAGGCAAAGGGCCTGGCGGGAAACAATCCGGTCCTCCAGAAAAAAATAATCAAGGAGATGGAGGGCCTTGGGCAGAGAAATGCCTAACCCGGATGAACCGAAATCGCGAATTTAGGGGTTGAGGAATTGAGGAATTAAAAAAAACCTCCTTAACCTAACTTGGATAAGTCGGAACCAAAATCCTATGCAAACATGATGGGATTTTGAAATTTAGGTAGTAAAATGCCTAAAGTTGATGTTTGTTTTTCATTCGATGTTCGGCGTTCGATGTTCGATGTTCGGCGTTCATCTTTTTCCACAAGATTTAATTGCTAACTCTTTAGAAATCAAAGGAGGTCTGTCATGTCTTTAAATAGAGAGAATACATCTTTGGAATTTGAAAAGGCGCTCGATATCGGTCGTCCGCCCAATATAGTTGAATTATTCCCCAATTCAAGGGGATTAATTGTAAGTGGCAAGGTCATAGACCGGGCCATGATTAAAAAGGGAAAGGCTATGACCATAGCTGCCAACGGCCGGAATCAGTTTGTGATCCGTGGAGTACTCAAGGCTGCGCAGCGGGCAAACGCGGCTATTATCATAGAAATCGCGAAATCCGAGGGAGGCGCCGCCGCCTATTGTGCTGTCAATTACTGGAATATTGCAAGACAGGTGGATGCAGTTATGAATGAACTCGGTATCACTGTTCCTGTTGCAATCCATGCAGATCATTACGGTATAAAGGGGAGTCAGGATGTTGAAGCGGCAAGGACTGAAATCCCCTCCATGTTTGATGCCGGTATGACCTCTATTGCCATCGATGCTTCACATTTACCTGATGAGGAAAATCTCTTAGCAAACCTTACGCTTAACCCTTATCTGCCCAAATGGGCAGGGTATGAGACCGAGGTGGGTGAGATAAAGGGGAAAGAGGGCCTTTCCACTTCAGCGGAGGCACTATTTCTAATCCAGGGACTTAACGCACACGATATATTTCCTGACTGGATAGCTCTGAACAACGGGACCACCCACGGCATTGAGGCGAGCGATAAGGGTATTCAGGTCCCCTTGACAGCGGAGATTCACAATGCCTTAGCTCAGTATGATATATCGGGCGCCCAGCACGGGACATCCGGTAATAATTCGGAGCGTCTCAGAAATATTGCTCAGACCACCAGAACCACCAAGGCCAATGTGGCCACCGCCCTCCAGATGATTTCGTGGGGTGTCAAGGTCAATGAGTTTGGCAATGCGCTTTTAGATGAAAACGGTGAGTTTGTTAAGGTGTCGGAGGATGGCATGTCAGACCCTATGTGGAATGAAATAGTCGCCTTTGCAAAGTCCGAAGGTCTTAAAGGCGGTAACTACAAGAAGCTCAACCTTTCCTTTGAGAACAAGCTGTTAAGCCTTCCCCGCGATTTTCGTGACAGGATGTCAAAAGGGGTGGAAGAGTTTGTCTACGATCTGTTGACTGACGTATTTAACGCCCGGGACACGGCCCCCTTAGCCATTGAAGCAATTATCGAGGCAGGCTCCTATGACTTGGGTCCGAAGGGCACGCGAATCGAGGATCCAGACGAGTGGACAGAGAGCAAGATACATGAGCGGGCGGCCTCAGTAGACACAGATAAAGGCCCGGCAGGGGACTTTGATGATTAGCATGGCCGGAAACTCAACGATTGGGCCTACGCACCTCTGGATAAAAGAGATACAGGAGGAGGAGAGGGTTTCAGGTTGCTACTTAGTCAAAGAAAAGAGGGTGTTAAAAACCCGCAACGGTAAATCCTTCCTAAGCCTGACCCTGGCAGATAAAACCGGTGAGATCCCTGCCAAGGTATGGGAAAGGGCTGAAGAGCTTGCGACACTCTTTCAAGAGGGTGATATTATTCAGATTGACGGTCATGCCGGTTCTTACCGCGATCAGATCCAGATAACGATATCAGGGCTTGATCCGTTAAAGGAGAAACCAGACCCTGAGATCTTTTTGGAATCGACCCTTGAAGATCCATCCCAGATGATGCGTTCTCTGAGAGAAATCCTGAGAGGGGTAGAGGACGTTAATTTAAAGGGACTGGTTGACAGCTTTTTGGGAGACAGGAAGTTTGTGGCCCGGTTTAAGAAGGCGCCGGCGGCCAAAAGTTTTCACCACAGCTATTTGGGCGGTCTTTTAGAGCATACCCTGTCTGTTTGTCAGATGGCGATACAGGTGGCCGCACATTACCCGCAATTGAACAGGGATCTGCTGATCACATCAGCGTTTCTGCACGATATAGGAAAGATAAAAGAACTTGGATACGACCTCCAAATCGACTACACGGATGAAGGGAGGTTGGTCGGGCATGTTGTGTTAAGCGTGACCATGGTGGATGAGAAATTGAAGGGATTAAATGCATTTCCCGAGCCCCTGGCAATTCGATTGAAACACCTGATACTGAGTCACCATGGACAGTACGATTTTGGTTCCCCCAAGGAACCAAAGTTCTTAGAGGCCTTTGCCCTTAACCTTATTGATGACTTAGATGCAAAGATAAACGGTCTGAGCCGATTTATGGAAAGGGACCGGCACGAAGGGGTTTGGACCGAATTCAACAGGATGTTTGGGAAATACTTCCTGAAGGGAAACATTCAACCGATCCAAAAAACTCCAGAGAAGAGCACAAAAACAGACAACAAGCAAAGGACCCTGTTTTCTTCAGATGCAGACACCTAACCTGGAAAAGCCAGAACCAAAAAGGTCTCTCGCAAAGGCGCAGCAGGAACGGCGAAGCTCGCAAAGAAAAACAAAGAAAATTTTTTGTACTTTTTGCAAAGGATTTAATTGATAACTGTCTAATGCTGACAAACTCGTAAAAAGTCGGAATGACCCGTTTTCGTCATTCCCGCGAACGCGGGAATCCAGGAAAATAAACCACTTGTGAACTCCCGCGTTCGCGGGAGTGACGGTCTTGGAGACTTTTTACGAGACCATCAATCTTAATCGTAATCATAATCTAATAGGCTCTCATGATGTCTAAAGTTTTTTATCATGAAAAACTGCATGTGTACCAAGCATCCATCAAACTTCAAAAAACAGTCTAAGAACTCCTTACCCGTAACCCTGTCAAATTATGTCAAAAAGATCCGTGCCCGTCTCCCACATGTCATGCAACGGGACCGGCATCCCTTTGCCAGGCGGCTAAAGAATATCCTCAAAAAGAGTAAGGGGCGCGATCCGGACGAAAGGGCAATTCAGCAGCTCAAGTCTCTAAAAAAACGGATCGATGCCTCCATTTCGGAAAAGGATCTCCGTTTGCAGGAGCTTCCAAAGGTATCATACCCCGAAAACCTGCCTATCACGGCCAAAAAAGACACCATTGTCGATGCCATTCGGAAACATCAGGTGGTCATCATTTCCGGTGACACAGGTTGCGGCAAAAGCACCCAGATACCCAAAATGTGCTTAGAGGCAGGGATGGGGATTGGAGGCAAGATAGCCTGTACCCAGCCCAGACGGATTGCCGCCACCACTATAGCCAGACGGATTGCGGAGGAGCTCGGAGAAGAGATCGGGCGGTCGGTGGGGTATAAGATACGTTTTAAAGATCGAACCAGTCGCTATGGTTATATAAAGGTTATGACCGATGGGATGCTGTTGGCTGAAACGCAGCAGGATCCCCACCTCAATGAGTATGACACCATCATTGTGGACGAGGCCCATGAGAGAAGTCTCAATATCGATTTTATCTTGGGTATTTTGAAAACCCTCCCCATGAAACGGAGAGATCTCAAGCTCATCATCACCTCCGCCACCATCGACACGGAAAAATTCTCCGAGGCCTTTGACGGAGCCCCGGTTATACAAGTCTCCGGCCGTCGATATCCGGTGGTTGTAGAATATCTGCCCGTAGACCCTGAACAACAGGACAGGGGTGAGACAACCTATGTGGACATGGCCATCAAGGGTGTTGAAATGGTGAGAAACAGGGGACAGGCGGGAGATATCCTTGTCTTTATGCCCACTGAGCAAGATATCATCGAGACCTGTGAACGCCTTGAGGCCCGGAATCTGACAGGGACCAGTGTATTACCCCTCTTTGCGAGGCTTCCCAATGCCCGGCAACGCCGGATTTTTGCGCCTTTTGCGGGACAGAAGATTATTGTCTCAACCAACGTTGCCGAGACCTCCCTGACGATTCCCGGCATAAAGATTGTAATTGATACGGGGCTGGCTCGGATCTTGCGGTATCTGCCCAGGACCCGCACCACCAGCCTCCCTGTGAGCCCCATTTCAAGGAGCAGTGCAGATCAGCGTAAAGGCCGGTGCGGCAGGCTGGAAAATGGGTTTTGTATCCGGCTTTACTCCCAAGAGGACTACGATGCCCGTCCCGAATTTACAGACCCTGAGATCTTGAGATCGAACCTTGCAGAGGTCACTCTCCGCATGATCTCTCTGAGGTTAGGGCACATCGCGTCCTTTCCCTTTTTAGACAAACCCAATCCGAGGAGCATAAAAGACGGGTTTGACCTCTTGGTGGAACTCGGGGCCGTTGTTCGAAAGAACGGGGGTGTGTCTCTGACCGAAAAAGGCCGTATAATGGCTAAAATGCCCATTGGCCCTAAAATCTCCCGGATGATACTTGAGGCCCAGGAGGAAGGCTGCGTCCATGACGTTGCCGTGATAGCCTCGGCGCTGAGCATCCAAGATCCCAGGGAAAGGCCCCTTGAAAAGGCAGGCCAGGCCGATCAGAAGCACACCCGATTTAAAGATCCGGATTCCGACTTCATAACCCTGCTCAATATCTGGAACTATTATCGTCGCTCGTGGGAGACACTCAGGACCCAGAATAAGATGAGGAAATTTTGCAAGGAGCACTTCCTTTCCTTTGTGCGCATGCGTGAATGGCACCATATCCACCAACAGCTATCGAGTATATTAGAGGAACAGGGCATTAAGGACCAAAACCGATATGCAGACCGGCCTGGGGAGGATAGATATGCCTGCATTCACCGCTCCATTTTGAGCGGATATCTGTCCAATATAGCAGTGAAAAAAGACAAGAACTTCTATCAAGCGGCCAGGGGGAGAGAGGCCATGGTTTTTCCGGGGTCAACACTTTTTAACAAGGGTCCTGAGTGGATCGTGGCGGCAGATATGGTTAAGACTTCCAGGCTTTTTGCCAGAACCGCCGCAAAGATCAACCCTGAATGGTTAGAAAGACTGGGTGGCGGTCTGTGCAAGTCCTCTTATTCCAATCCACATTGGGAAAAGAAACGGGGAGAGGTCCGTGCCCACGAACAGGTAAGCCTGTACGGATTGGTCATTGTGCCCCAAAGGTCTGTATCTTACGGATCTATCGACCCCCTTGCCTCTCACGATATATTCGTGAGATCTGCCCTTGTGGAAGGGGATGTGAAGAACGACTTGCCTTTTCTGATTCACAACCAGGGGCTAATAGAAGAGATTAGAGGGATGGAAGAGAAGGTCCGCAGGCGGGGGATGTTGGTCAGCGATGATGTGATGGCAGCGTTCTATTCAGAAAGGCTGGCCGGGGTTTATGATATCCGGACCATGGAAAAAAGGATCAAAGATCGGGGCAAAGATGACTTTCTCAAAATGACCGAGGCGGATATCGTGATAACCTATCCGGATGAAACAGAGCTTGCCCAGTATCCGAATGAAATGACCATTGGCCGCAGCGCCATCAAATTCTCCTATAAATTTGCGCCGGCCAAGCCCGATGACGGCGTTACCATGAAGGTTCCATCCAGTATGGCATCTCAGGTTTCACCGGATCAATTAGACTGGGTGGTCCCAGGGCTTTTCCGGGAAAAGATCACCGCCCTTATCAAAGGGCTGACCAAACAATATCGAAAACAGCTTGTCCCTGTTTCAAAGACCGTGGACATTATTATGGCGGAGATGGAAAGGAGATCAGAGCCCCTCCTTTCGACCCTCGGAAGGTTCATCTATCACCGCTTTGGCGTAGATATCCCTGCCTCCCAGTGGCCTGTCTCAGAGATTCCAGACTATCTGAACATGCGTGTTTCCATCCTTGATCATCAAGGCCGGGAAATCCGAGCAGGAAAAGACGCTTCCATTCTCAATGGATATGCCCCCTGCGCATCACACGCACAAGTCGAACCGGAAACTTGGGAAAGAGCAAAGGCAAAGTGGGAGAAAAAGGGGATTATGTCCTGGGATTTCGGAGACCTGCCTGAGACCATTTCTATGGAAACCAGTCTGTTGGCATATCCCGGCCTCGAGCCGGCAGCAAGAGGGATTAACGTCCGTCTTTTCAAGAACAGTGCAGAAGCATCAGAGACACACAGAAAAGGTGTTAAGGCCCTTTTTATGATTCGCTTTAGAAAGGATCTAAAGTTCCTGAAAAAGGATCTTAAACTCCCTGAAACCAGTTTTGCGAAAGCCGCATCCTTCGGGGGGGGGCGCACAGTTGAAAGGGGAATGTATGACAACATTATGGACCGTTTTTTCCTCCTGAATATCCGAACCGAAGAAGGTTTCAGGCGCCATGCATCTGCAATAGGCCGGTCGATTTTACCTGAAGGTCGTTCATTAATGGAACGGACCGAAAGGGTCCTGGATGCCTACCATGATGTGAGGCAGAATCTCTTTATGATTCAAACGGTAAACAGGTCCAACCCATGGCTCCAGGCATTTAGTTCCAGGCTCACAAGAGAATTGGAGGGGTTGGTTCCAAAGGATTTCTTAGATCGATATGCCCCGGATCGTATCGCCCATCTCCCCCGTTATCTGAAGGCATTGAAGATCAGGGCGGAGCGTGGGGCCT
>Ga0208648_1002127_pt1 | contig 14400 bp, 13 predicted proteins | sample AntAceMetag02UKL_FD_184772 | JGI IMG/M metagenome (GOLD analysis project Ga0208648, IMG submission 184772) | Saline lake microbial communities from Ace Lake, Antarctica - Antarctic Ace Lake Metagenome 02UKL (SPAdes) (version 2) | ecosystem: Environmental > Aquatic > Non-marine Saline and...
TAAAGGAGCAATAAAAATGCTCGACTAATAAGTTAGTAGAAACGGAAATCAGTAATTATTTTTGGGTATAATATACCCCAAAATTTTACTTGACTTTCCACGGATTAACTGCCCCGTAGCTCCGGCAGATGGTACTGGGGTGGTTGAAATCTTCGCCGTCCTTGAACTTAAACAAAATTGAGCATTTTTCAAAGGTCTCAAAATATCAGAGGGAAAACATGGAAAAACAATTTCTAATTGACGACTTTAAAGCAGGCGAGGCATGGCGTCTTTTTAAGATTATGGGTGAATTTGTTGAAGGGACTGAAACTCTCCATGATGTCGGGGTTGCTATCAGCATATTCGGGTCGTCAAGAATAAAGCCCGTTGATCCTGTTTATAAAAAAACCGAGGAAATCGCATCTCTTTTTGCAAAAAATAATTTTGCGGTAATTACAGGCGGCGGCGGCGGAGTAATGGAGGCAGCCAATAAAGGAGCGGCAACAGCAGGCGGCGCTTCTGTCGGTCTGAATATTACTCTTCCTTTTGAGCAAAAACCAAACGAATATTCCAACGTTAAACTCTCGTTTAATTATTTTTTTATCCGCAAGGTGATGTTTGTCAAGTATTCTACGGCTTATATAATAATGCCCGGTGGTTTTGGAACACTGGATGAATTATTTGAATCAATTACGCTGATTCAGACTCATCGTATAAAACCTTTTCCTGTAATTTTAGTTGGTTATGATTATTGGTCAGGACTCGTTGAATGGATTAAATCCCGTTTGCTTGAAAACAAAATGATATCAACTGAAGATCTTGATATTTTACAGATCATGGATGATCCACAAGAAATTGTAAAAGCAGTAAAAAAGGTAGTAATTGTTTAAAAAAAGACAAATGGCTTTTAGCAGGAAACATTTTTCAAAGATTTCTATTATGCTTTGGCTGGTGGCATTTATATGTTTATCAGCAAGCCAGTGCCATGCTGATGTATACAGGTATGTCAGCAGCAGCGGTGTCCTGCATTTTACCAATGTGCCGACATCATCCAACTATAGAATTTACATCAAAGAAAGAAATTCAAGGTGTTCAAGGGTCTACTCTAAAAACAGGTATGATGAGATAATAGACACTGCATCGAAAAAACACAGTATTTCCTTTTCCCTGCTTAAAGCTGTAATTAATGTTGAGTCGGATTTTAACCCAAAGGCTGTGTCAAAAGCAGGAGCTATCGGGCTTATGCAAATCATGCCGCAGAATATCACGAGCCTTTGCATAAAGGATCCATTTAACCCCGCAGAAAATATAATGGGAGGAGCCCTTTATTTAAAAAAACTTTTAGAACGATATAACGGGCAATTGCCGATGGCGCTTGCCGCTTATAACGCCGGCCCAACCATGGTTGACCGTTACAGGGCTATTCCACCCATTAATGAAACAGAAGATTATGTTGAAAAAGTGATGAACTGTTATAATAATTATAAAAAAAACAGTTATTAGACCTGAAATACAAAACCAGATCTGGATTTGTAGACTGATGAAGTCATTATTTTGCAGGGCTGCGAACAATCAGAACAGAGCATGGAGCTTTATGCGCCAATCTTTTTGCTACGCTGCCGAATAAGACCAGCCCCATACCTGAGAGCCCGGATGCGCCGACCACTACGATGTCAATATGTTTTTTTTCAAGAAAGGTTAATATTTCAGAAGAAATATGCCCGGTTAAAACAATAATTTCATAATCAACATGGCCATTGAGTCTGCTGCCTAATTCCTTCTGCATGCGTTCTTCTATGCTCAGTATCAGTGCCTTGCTGTCCTCTACCGGCAGAACCCATTCAGGATCACTTGTTAGAGGATTGATCGCCGGGGGTATTACATGAATCAAAAAAAGTCTGGCCTTGTATTTTCTGGCTAAATCAAAGGCTTCAACAAATGCTACTTCAGCATTTTTTGAAAAATCTGTACAAAAAGCAATTTTTTTTATTGGCATGGCATCCTCCTTTTGATGTTTACTTAACTGTTGACAAACTTGTCTCAATTTCTCTTGCAATATCAACAGCCGTCTTTTTGGGATCCTTTGAATCTCTTATAGGTCTTCCGATAACAAGATAGTCTGATCCGTTTTTTATTGCCTGGGCAGGTGTGGTTATACGTTGCTGATCGTCTTTTTTAATGTTGTTTTTAGACGGACGTATTCCAGGAGTGACTGCGATAAAATCTGCTCCAAATTTCTCCTTTATCATTTTAACCTCTAGCCCTGAACACACAACACCTGAACAGCCTGAATCTTTGGCAGCAGCAGCTCTCTGCATAACAAGCATTGACATGCTGGAGGCAAATTCGGGCCGCAGGCCTGCAGCAAGGATATCTTTTTCAGACACACTTGTTAATACAGTTACTCCAAGCACTCCTACTTTCCCTTTGCTTCCGGCAACAGCGGCCTTCAGCATATCTTTGCTTTCTCCGCAATGAACAGTTGCAAGACTGACGCCTGAATCGGCAATGATTTCCATTGCCCGGAAGACAGTTTCCGGGATATCATGAAGTTTTAAATCCAGAAATACCTTTGCTGATCCGCACTTGTTTATATATTCTATTATTTCAGGCCCTGAACTGATAAAAAGTTCCAGCCCTACCTTAAACATGCCCACATCTTCTGAAAGAAGTTCAACAAAATGTTTTGCTTCTCTTAGAGACGGGACATCCAGCGGGAAAACAATATATTTTTTTGCCTGCTTTACAGTTGTCATGATAATTTTTTACCATAAAATTTGTAATTAAAAAAACCAGCATCTTTTACATATCATACTGCTGCTTAATCCACGACATATATTCGCCGCTTTTTATTCTGTTTGTCCAATCAGTATTATCAACATACCATTTAATGGTTTTTTTTATTCCGGTTTTAAACGATTCAGCGGGAACCCAGCCGAGTTCTGTCTCAAGCTTATTGAAATCAATGGCATATCTTTGATCATGACCCGGTCTGTCCTTTACAAAAGCAATTAAATCCTTTTTAGGGATATTGTCTGCCTCTGGATACAGTTCATCAAGCGAATCACATATCATACTTACCACATCTATATTCTGCATTTCGCAATTTCCGCCTATATTATATGTTTCTCCGCGTCTGCCCTTTTTCATAATAAGCCAGACAGCCCTGCAATGATCTTTTACATATAACCAGTCTCTTACATTAATGCCTTTTCCATAAACCGGAATAGGTTTGCCTTCAAGCGCATTTAAGACAGTAAGCGGAATAAGCTTTTCCGGAAACTGGTATGGGCCATAATTGTTTGAACAATTCGATATGGTTACAGGCAGCCCGTATGTTTTTCCATAAGATCTTACCAGGTGATCTGAGGCAGCCTTTGAGGCAGAATAAGGGCTGTTAGGGCTGTAAGGCGTTTTTTCGGTAAAATACCCGCTTTCTCCAAGTGAGCCATAAACCTCATCTGTGCTGATATGATGAAAAAGGATTATCCTGTCCTGATATAATCTGGAAATTTCAAGCAGATTAAATGTTCCAATAATATTTGTTTTAATAAACTCATCTGGTTTTATAATTGATCTGTCAACATGTGATTCTGCGGCAAAATGACACACAGCATCGATGTTAAATTTTTCAAAAATCATGCGCATTGTTTTTTTGTCGCATATATCAGCCTTTATAAAATGATAGCGTCCCGGGAACAGCTCATCAATTCCAGCTAAATTTTCAGGATTTCCAGCATAGGTTAATTTATCCACATTAATTATCCTGCCTGTAAAATCTGTCTCGCCAAGCAGATAATGAATAAAATTTGCGCCTATAAAACCACATCCTCCTGTTACAAGAATATTTTTCATATTTTTTAAAGGCCTCGCTATTTTGCTCTAAAAATTTATTTTGGCCATTCTCTGCTTTGGATTTATAGAAATCAAGAACACTAAATCTGATGGCATCGTAAAAAGCTGCATTATGCCGCTCTGCAGAACTTGAAACCAGAACAACTTTAAACAATCAGTCTTCAGTTGTGATTAAATTAAAATTAGAAAACTGTTTGAATGTATTAAAAATCGTTAGCAAAGAACCTGTTGATATATTGTTATTAATAAAAGATTAAATTATCAGCACAATTGCTGTTTTTATTATGGCCGGTTCTTTGTTTACTATTTGTTATACATGAGTTTTTTCTGGTTTTAATTTAATTATAACTGTTGCGATAACCGGCAAAAACTACGCCTTGTATATGGACTCTGGTCGCCTCCGGCGCCGCCAAAGGCGGGTAAGCCTTTTTACTTAGCCATCTGCTTGATATAATTGACAAGTTATTTCCGGTTACAGTTTCGCGAAGCGGCATAATCTATTTTTTTACGACGCCATCAAATCTGATTTAAGATCTTATATCAAATTTTAATATAAAAGTATAATTTTTAAAGCTGATGAACTGTTATTAAAAAAATATATTGAAATGAGATATAAATAGATGATATAAAATGAGTTTATGTGTTTATTTGAAAAAATTTTTACTGAAATACATCAAAAATATAGGATATTGAAAAAACCGAAATGCAAATAAATGAAAACAAGCAATCGTTTTTGAAAAAGCTTCCTGGTGTTGATCATATTCTTGAAATAGCAGGCTCTGATCCGATATTCGCAAATATTCCAAAATCAGTTCTGGTGGGCTGTATTCGTTATGTTATTGAAGATCTTCGCAGGATGATTATTGACGAAAAACAGGAAATTAAAGAGGCCGATCTTTCTGAATCTTATATTATTGAAAAAGCAAAGGCTTTAGCACAAAAAACCATAACTCCAAATCTTTTGCATACTATAAATGCTACCGGAGTAGTAGTTCATACAAATCTTGGCAGGTCAATACTTGCCGATGAAGTTGTTGACAATCTATGCCTTATTGCCGGTGGCTATTCAAATCTGGAATTTGATTTGTCAAAAGGTGTCAGAGGTTCACGATACAGTGCGGTTGAGGATATATTATGTGAAATCAGCGGTGCTGAGGCAGCAATGGTGGTCAATAATAATGCCGGGGCTGTTCTGCTTTCTCTGGATACAATAGCAAGGGGTAAAAAAGTTATTGTATCAAGAGGAGAACTCGTTGAAATAGGCGGTTCCTTTCGAATCCCCGATGTAATGGCAAAAAGCGGAGCAATCTTAAGGGAAGTGGGCACGACAAACCGCACTCATTTAAAAGATTATGAAAATGCAATAGAAAGCGATACAGGACTTCTGTTAAAAGTACATAAAAGTAATTACTGCATCGTTGGTTTCAGCTCTGAAGTTGATTTTAATGACCTGGTCGGCATTGGCCGAAAATATCATATTCCTGTTATGGAAGACCTGGGAAGCGGAACCTTTATTGATTTTTCACAATATGGTCTTTTAAAGGAACCTACTGTCCAGGATTCTGTGGCAACAGGCGTGGATATTGTTACTTTCAGCGGGGACAAACTCCTTGGTGGTCCACAGGCCGGAATTATTGTAGGCAAGAAGGATATTGTTGATCAGATCAAACAGAATCCCCTTACAAGAGCGCTGCGTATAGACAAACTAACTCTTGCGGCCCTGGAAAGCACACTGCGTCTGTATATGGATAAAGATAAGGCTGTTTCCGTAATCCCTACGCTGCGCATGTTGACTCTTCCTTATAGTTATATTGCAGAAAAAGCATCCAGACTTGGCGATATGCTGAAAAACATTAATGATGTCCGCCTTTACATTAAACTCCTGGATCTATCTTCACGTGCAGGAGGAGGATCGCTTCCGCTTCTTGATTTGCCCAGCAGGTGTGTTGGTATTAAAGTGGAAGGTGTTTCTGCCAATGCCATTGAAAGATACATGCGCGGCAACATGCCTCCTGTAATAGGAAGAATAGAAAATGATTTATTTATTATGGATCTGAGAACCATACAGGATAATGAACTGAAATTTATAGAATCTGCTGTCTCCGGCATACTTAGAGACCTTTGAAAAATGCTCAATTTTGTTCAAGTTCAAGGAAGGTGACCAAATTTTAAATCAGGTTTAAACGCAGGAATACATAAAAAATTATTAATTTTAAATGTTGGATTTTAAATTAATAATGGTTTTTTCTTCATTCAAAATTCAAAATTATTCTTAAACCTGACGCAGTAATTGGGCAAAAGGGGGTATTTTGCAAAGGTCTCACTTAGAGACCTTTAAGGAAAGATATACGTTTATGAAAAACAATCAGAAAGAACTATTTCACAATCGCAGTCTAACCCGTCAATTTCTGTTTTCAAAAACAGAGTCCATGCAGGAATATGATAAGACAAGCAGCAGGTTATCTTTTGATCCAGGCAGTCTGAAAAAAGAATTCCCCAATATTTTAAAGGATCAATCCTTTATTGATTATGCTGTAAAAAAACTTGATTCTTCATCAAAATTCGGAGCAATTATTGCTCAAACTGATGAATCATCTCGTAGTCTTCAAAATAGTCTTCAAAATAGTCTTCAAGAATCAGAAACTGATCAGTCCGCAGATATCTTACTCGATGTTGCCAGAACAATTGACCTTATATGCAAAAGCAATAATGGGTTTTGGGGACAGATAGGAACAGACATGTTTGGATGTTTTTTCCCGGAAGCAGACAAACAGATTTGTCAGGATATCGCGAAAAAGATTAAACGTGATGTTGCAGACAATAATAACAGGACAATTACGATAGGAATTGCATTATATCCAACTGTTGATTTTGATAAAGACAGAATTCTTGACAACGCGCACAAAGCACTTCATCATGCTGCTTTTTTTGGCCCCGGCAGTTCTGCTTTGTTTGATACAGTAAGCTTAAATATCAGCGGCGACCGGCTGTATCAGAACAATGATATTAACGGAGCAATTGAGGAGTTTAATACCGCTCTTTTGCTCGATCCTCTGAATATAAATGTTCATAACAGCCTTGGTGTGTGCTATGGGGTTTTGGGCGCCTTTGAAAAAGCCCTGGAACATTTTAAGCAGGCAATGCAAATTGACCCCAGGGAAATCATGGCATTATACAACGCTGGAATTGTGAATGTCTTGATAAACAACAAGGACGAGGCTCTTGATTTAATTCTCAAGGCTGAAAGTGAAGGAGAAGATATATTTGAGGTAGTATTGGAAGCAGGCAAAATTTATCTTGAAAAGAAAAATTTAAGCAAGGCAAAAGAGTTTATTGAAAAGGCTGTAAATCTAAGGCCGGAATCAGGAGCAGCCTTTAGATATCTTGGCGAGTGTTATCTGGCTGACCAGATAACAGATAAGGCGGTTTCTGCCTATAAAAAAGCAATAAAGCAGAATCCAAATGATGCACATTCCTTGTCAGCCCTGGGTTATCTTTTTGATCTTCAGGGTGAAAATCCTGAAATTACCACGATACTTTGTCAACAAAGTGTAGAAATTGCGCCCGATAACGGCTTGTTCAGAAACAGGCTTGGCAGACTTTATTTAAAACAAAATCAACTGAAAGAGGCTTTAATTGAATTTGAAAAAGCACAGGATCTTGGACATGATTCAATAGAATTTATTGACAAAATAAATGATATTCTGATGGAAAAAGAGGCTAAATGAAAAATATAGTTTTAAATATACTTGAAGAAAGCATTAATATTAAGAGCAAATTTATCAAAAACAATATTGATCTTATTGTCGAAGCTTCTGAGAAGCTTGTTTCATGCCTTTCATCTAATAAAAAAATACTTATTTTTGGAAATGGTGGCAGCGCTGCAGATGCCCAGCATCTGGCGGCAGAATTTGTCAACAGATTTCAGATTGAACGTCCTCCGCTCGCGGCAATGGCTTTGACGACCGACACTTCTGTAATTACGAGTATTGGCAATGATTACGGTTTTGATGAAATATTTGAAAAACAGATAAGAGCGCTTGGCAATAAGGATGACATTGCCTGGGGTATAAGCACGAGCGGCAATTCGCCAAATGTAATAAAGGGTATGAATGCGGCAAAAGACATGGGACTCTTTACCATTGGTTTTACAGGGCAGGGCGGAGGCAAACTGGCTGAGTGTTCTGACATGCTGTTTGCAGTAGAATCTGATAAAACAGCGAGGATTCAGGAAACCCACATTACACTCGGACATATATTTTGCGATCTTACAGAAAGGATACTTTTTCCCTGATATGCTCTCGCATCAAACCCGATTAACTTAAAAAATTTAAAGGAAACTATAATGCCGATTTATGAATATCATTGTAATGATTGTGGAAAAAGTTTTGAACTTCTTTTATTCGGCAATGAAAAGCCGGAATGTTCTTTCTGCAAAAGCGAAAAAGTAATAAAACTGTTGTCTGCCTGTGGATTCAAAAGCAAAGGGAAAAACGGCGCAACAGTAAAAGCCTCTGCTGCTGATTCATCATGCAGCGGATGCACAGCTACAAGTTGTTCAACATGTGGTTCTCGATGAGAGAAACAGTCAAAATAGGAACAAGAGGAAGCAAACTCGCCTTGTGGCAGGCAAACTGGGTGCAATCGGAGCTTCATAAAAAAAATCCTGATCTGTCTTTTGAAATTGAAATCATAAAAACAAAGGGAGACAAGATACTTGATGTGCCTCTTGCCAAAGTTGGGGGCAAAGGACTTTTTGTTAAAGAAATAGAACAGGCTCTTTTAGACGAAAGCATTGATCTTGCCGTACACAGTATGAAAGATATGCCTGCTGAAATACCGGACGGACTCTGTATAGGTGCAATCCCGCTTCGTGAAAAAGTAAATGATGTTTTGATATCTAAAAACGGTCTTTGTTTTTCAGACCTGCCCGAAAAAGCTGCAGTAGGAACCAGCAGCCTTCGCCGCAGTTCTCAGCTTTTGAATGCAAGGCCGGATATTATTATAGTCCCGCTTAGAGGCAACCTTAATACCCGCCTTAAAAAACTTGAATCAGGCGATATGGATGCGATTGTAGTTGCTGCGGCAGGTGTAAAAAGGCTTGGATTTGAAAACAAAATTACCGAATATTTCGATGATAATATAATGCTGCCCGCAGTCGGCCAGGGAGCGCTTTGCATTGAAATCAGGGAACAGGATACAAGGATTACTTCACTTGTTGATTGTCTTGATCATTATCATACCAGAAGAATAGTTTTAGGCGAACGCGCATTTTTACATCGTCTCGAAGGGGGCTGCCAGGTTCCGATTGCAGCTTATGGTCAAATTGAAAAAAATGTTTTTACTTTAACCGGTCTTGTCGCAAGTGTTGATGGTAAAACTATAATAAAGAATGAAATGTCAGGGGCCGAAGAAAATTCGGAGAACACGGGTATTAAACTGGCTGAAAACCTTCTTGCGGCAGGTGCAAAGGAACTGCTGGAAAGTCTTAAAGAGAATATAAATGAAAACTAAAGGCAAAGTATATCTTGTTGGCGCAGGCCCCGGTGATCCAGGGCTTATTACAGTAAAAGGCATGGAATGTATAAAAAAAGCAGATGTAGTAATTTATGATTATCTCGCATCTCCAGGTCTGTTAAAACATGCCCGTAAAAATGCCGAAATTATTTATGTGGGCAAAAAAGGAAGCAACCATACCTTGCCACAGGAAGACATAAATACACTTATAGTAAAAAAGGCAAGCCTTGGTTTAACTGTTACGCGGCTGAAAGGAGGCGATCCTTTTATTTTTGGTCGTGGCGCTGAAGAAGCAGAAAAACTTATTAATGCCGGTGTTTTATTTGAAGTTGTACCCGGCGTAACTTCAGCTATTGCCGCTCCTGCCTATGCCGGTATTCCTCTGACTCACAGAGATTTTACTTCTACTATTGCATTTGTCACGGGCCATGAAAATCCTGAGAAAGAAAAATCAAACATCAACTGGGGTGCTCTTGCAAAAGGTATTGGTACGATTGTGTTTCTGATGGGAGTTAAAAATCTTCCCAACATCAGCAAACAGCTTTTAAGCCAGGGCATGAATACAGATACACCTGTAGCACTGGTTCAATGGGGAACAACTTCCAGACAGATGACTGTTTCCGGGACTCTTGATAATATTGTTCAGCGAGTTAAAGAGGCCGGCCTGAAGTCTCCTGCAATAATAATTGTAGGCAAGGTAGTAAAGTTAAGAGAAACAATGAAATGGTTTGAAAACCGGCCCTTGATGGGGAAAAAAATCGTGATAACAAGAGCACGGGAACAGGCAAGCAAACTCGTTGAACTTTTATCTGATCTTGGCGCTGAGTGTCTGGAATATCCTACAATAAAGATTGTTCCGCCAGACGACTGGGAACCGCTTGATACAGCCGTAAAAAACCTTTCTTCGTATGACTGGCTTATTTTTACAAGCGTAAATGGTGTTAACTTCTTTTTTAAGAGACTTTTTAAAAACAACATGGATGTGCGTGCTTTGAATAATCTTCGCATAGCATCAATAGGTCCTGCCACAGCAAAAAGACTGTTTGATTTTGGATTAAAAAGCGATATTATTCCTGAAAGCTACAGAGCTGAATCAGTTATCGAAGCATTTGCCGGTGAAGACGTAAAAGGGAAAAAGATACTTCTGCCTCGCGCAAAAGAGGCAAGACCGATTCTTCCTGTAGAACTGCGAAAAATGGGAGCAGAAATCGATGAAATATCTTCGTATTTCACAGAAGCGGTTACTGATAATGTTCAAGTTCTGATATCAGAACTTGAACAGGGAAGCATTGATCTTGTAACATTTACCAGTTCTTCTACTGTAAGAAATTTTTATGCATTACTGCCGCCTGAAAAAATCAAAGCATTAATGAAAGGCGTCACGATTGCAAGCATTGGCCCCATAACCTCGGATACCGCAAAAGAGCTTGGGTTTGATGTTCATATTTCTGCTGAAGAGTTTACAATGCAGGGATTGTGCGATGCCATAATGAAGTTTTATAAAATTTAATGGCTTCGTAAAAAGTCGAAAATACACATTTTGTCATTCCGGCGAAAACCGGAATCCAGTAAATTCAATACGTTCTGGAGGCGCCCGTATCAAGTACGGGGCAGGCTTATCAAGTCCGGCATGACGATTTTGGGACTTTTTACGATTTCATAAAATTTAAATTGAGCTTTTTACATAATCAAGCGCCACTTTTACTGCCTTTTTGACTTCTGATGACTGGGGCAGAGTTGATGCTATTTGCTCTATATGTTTCTGGTTTTGAACAATCCGGAAAGATGGGGCAAAATTCAGATCAAATACCCACCCTATCTGGAGCAGTTTAAAATCATTTAATGTTTTTAAATCCTCTATCCTTGCCAGCCTTTGTTCTAATAAAGCCCGCAGAATTTCAGGTGAGCATGTATCGTTATCAGGAAGGTCGAGCTCTATGGTTGAATTGGGATTCTTTTCCCTTTCATGGTAGTAATCAATAACAACCTTCCATATATCGAGTTTGTCAGCATCTCGAAGAAGTCGCATAAAAAACAGCATATTTTTATCTTCTGATTCTGGAAGGACAGCAACATTATGATATGCAATAGCTTTTGCAATAAGTTTCTTCTCGTCTTTTGGCAATGTATTAAGAATTTTATGCTTTCCGATTTGCCGTAATCCCAGCATGGCATGATTTTCAGAATTCATATCACTGAATGTGCCATATACGGCATACTGTTTAAACCTTCCAATGTCATGCAGCAGAGCCATTGTTTCCGCCAGCAGCATTCCCTGCGGAGAAACCTTAAGAGCCTTGCACAGCATGACAATATTGCTGCACACCCGTTTTGTATGGTCTTCTTTCAGCCTGACAGCGCGGTTACATGAAGAGTCGTCAGTGTAATAACCAGCCACATAATCGCTAAACCAGGTTTTTAATTTTGTAAGATCGCTGGTTTTCATAAATACTTTTTCTCTATAAAATCTACCAGGCCATCTATTTCTTCCAATCCAAATTCAGGAACTTTCATATCTATATTCATGTCACTCACAAAGGCTATGAGATTTTCATCTCCCAGACAAAGAGGCTTTTGGTGTGTTGATGTGCGAAAAATTTCTATTTTGGGGTTATTTTCCCTTTTATAACCTTCGACTATAACAATATCCATGTCCTCAAAATATTTTTCAAGGCATTCCAGCGAGTCGTGTTCATTATTTTTTACCATAGCAATTCTATCCAGCGAGGAAACTATCACCATATCTGCTCCAGCCTCCTTATGCCGCCAACTGTCTTTGCCTTTCTGGTCAAGATCAAATCCATGATATGCATGCTTTACTGTTCCGACTTTATACCCGCGCTTTTTTAACTCGGGGATTATTTTTTCAATCAGCGTGGTTTTGCCTGATCCGGATTTTCCTGCGATTGATATAATTGGCGGCATCAAAAATTACCTCTTGATAATAAGGTTAATAGTTAAGGTTTTTCTACAATACTTTTCTGCTATACTTTTTTTCTTTTCACTCGACCACTTGAATCCTTGACCCCTTGCACCCTCTGGGATCAGATCCGCTTAATTGGAGAAAATACGAGGTTCAGTCTGATGGAGCTAAAAAACTCATATAATATTTTATCAGCGGGATCTGCTCCATATATTCAGAATTGTTTTCTGCTGCGAGTATTGTTTCTATAAGATGCCCTGATATTTCTCTTGCTGTTTGATTTTTTCCACTGTCTGCAAGTTTGCGAAAAAAATAGTCATAAACAGATGCTTTGGCAGAAATATCACTGTCAAAAAATTTAATAGCAGCTTCATCCCAGGCTTTTTGATCCACTAAATACCTTACACCGAGTTCCTGAAAAATACGGCTGTCATAATTGTTTTTATAAACTATTGAAAACGCTAACTTGTCATCAATATATTCTTTGAGTTTTAACGGGCTTTCAGGACTACAGTAATAATACGGCTCAAGGTATCCTTCTGTTTTTTTCCCATATAGATGTTCAGTATTTTTCTCTGCGGAAGCAAGGCGACAAAGCCCTGTTCCCTGATATATTCTTCCACCTATTGTGTATTCGTATCTTCTTAAAGGATTTGGTGAAAATTTTATCATGTTTTTAATATTATGATCAACTGTCTGATATGTTTCTCCAGGAAGGCCAAAAACAAGATTTATTGTGCAGTCCAGATCAAATTGACTGCATAATTCAAGCGCAGTGATTATATCTTTTTCACGATATGATGTTTTGTTTATTTTTAAAACACTGTCTGCAAAGCTGTCACAGGTAAGTACAATGGAAAAACCGGCTTTGGCAAGAAGCTTTGCAAATTCATAATTAAAAGGTCTGGGCAGAAATTGAGAGGAAAATCGAAAATGTTCATTCAAGCCTGCGTCAATTATTTTTTGGACTAAAAGCATGCAATATGTCAAATCAGGTATATTAAACTCAGTATCTATAAAAAAAATATTTCTGATTCCATCATAATTTTCAGCTATTTCTTTCAGCTCGCAAATTACATCTTCATGCTGTTTGAAAGTAAAGCTCCTGCCCTCTATCAAAGGCTCAACACAGTAAGAACAGTTTTGATTACATCCCCGTTTTATCTGTATCGGCATGCCTGAACTTTCATAAGAATAATTGAACTTTTGTTCCCTTTTAATAATTTTTTCAGCCTTGCTAAAATTATAAGGCTGTTTTGGGTTTATCTTATAACCATTCTGATGTTGAAATACCATATTAGGAATCCTGGATATTTTTTCATCATCAGGAAAAGCTTCAAGAAATTGTCGCATAGCCTCTTCACCTTCTCCGACAATACCGTATTTAATACCAAGCATTTTCATGATTGCTACAGGAGAAATGGTAAAAGCGCCTCCACCGGCGATAATAGGAACATTCGGCATTTGCATTTTTATAATATCAACAAGTTGTTTAACCTCTGGAAGAAAATAAAAGGTCTTGTATCCGGGACCTTCATGATTTCCATATTTTTCGCATGCCATGCAAGTATCTATGTTCCTGAGTCCAAGACCTATAATGTCCGGCTTTTCGCGCTTTAAAATCTTAAAGAGATTGATCTCAGGATCGATTTCAGGGAGAAAAGGAAAATCAATGCTTACATAATAAGAATGTGAGCGAAGATAACTTGCAATAAGGTCTAATCCAAATGGATATATCTGTTTTATAAGATAATATTTGTCGGTATATAAAAGCAGAACTTTTTTAGACATAAGTTGCATTAACTTGATTCCTTATTAACTCTGAACCCTTTGAAAGATGGAGCATCAGCGCTCAATTGGAGAGCTTTGCAGAACCCCTCTAATCGTCATTCCGGGCTTGACCCGGAATCCAGGAACTGCTTGATAATACTGGATCCCGTGTCGTGCTTCGCGTACACGGAATGACAAAAAGGCAAGTTTTATAAGGTTCTGCAAAGCGCTCAATTGGACAGAAGGGGGTATTTTGCAAATGCCGCACCATGATTGATATTTTTTATTGACTTGAGTGTCAAGCAGATTTTAAATGCGCCAGGGCCTGCTGTAAAAATCATAAGACAGACTTATTT
>Ga0208648_1002133_pt1 | contig 14392 bp, 14 predicted proteins | sample AntAceMetag02UKL_FD_184772 | JGI IMG/M metagenome (GOLD analysis project Ga0208648, IMG submission 184772) | Saline lake microbial communities from Ace Lake, Antarctica - Antarctic Ace Lake Metagenome 02UKL (SPAdes) (version 2) | ecosystem: Environmental > Aquatic > Non-marine Saline and...
CTGGATACCCGGTTGTGATACCGCTACACTCTTCGCCACTACCTGGCTGGGTCTGGGACTTGCATAACCTATCAAAATTATGATAGATTATGCGCACCCTTAAGAACATGTGCCGTGCCCGGCACACAACCATTTCATGCACAGGACGCTCATAACTTCGCGCCTGTGATGAATACGTTAACCGCTAAAGGCCATAAAAAAAATTTCTTGAAATCAAGGCCGGTATGATATATTATCATACCGGAGGTGGTAAAAATGGCAGCTTCAAAAATAGCAATTACATTAGAAAGCAATATGGTAAAAAGGCTAGATATGCTTGTGAAATCCGCTTTTTTCCCAAACCGAAGCAAGGCTATTCAGGCGGCGGTTGCGGAGAAATTGAAACGCATGGAAAAAAGTCGTTTAGCTCAAGAGTGCGCTAAACTTGATCCTGAATTTGAACAGTCTTTAGCGGAAGAAGGTTTCACATCGGAGTTGGAAGAATGGCCAGAATATTGAGAGGCGATATCTACTGGGCTGATTTAAATCCGGTAATAGGAAGCGAACAGGGCGGATTACGCCCTATTCTCATTTTAAGCCACAATGTTTTTAATGAAAGGTCCGGAACTGTTATTGCTGTTGCATTAACAAGCCAACCACAAAGGGCTGGATATCCTCTGACATTTGAACTAGAAGGCGCTAAACTCCCTAAAAAATCCTGGGTGAAGATTAGTCAGATCCGAACTCTTTCTGTGAAACAAATCCGTAGGAAAATTTCAAAGGCATCTGAGGAAGAACTCACCATAATAATCGAAGGATTAAATGAAATCATCGGCGGTTAACAAAGGAATTAACCGGCCACGATAAGGCTGTGCCGGTTATTCCCGGCGTTCGACTAATCAATAAATATCTGAGAGTTTTGCTTTGATTCAGCCGCTCTGCCCAGGTTTTGCTGGAAGCCACACTTAAAAAGGGAGGTACAGCATGTATAATAATTTGTTTTCTGAAATTACCCTGAAGGGCCTGACCTTGAAAAACCGTCTTATCATGGCACCGCTCTACCTGGGCTATGCCGGTGAAGGCGGTACGGTTACCGATATGCTGCTCGAGCATTACCGGCTGATGGCCAGTAGCGGCGTGGCCATGGTCGTGGTCGAAAATGCGACAGTGGACCATCCCGTCGGCAGCGGCTCCAACCGAACCCTGCGGGCTGACACCGACGACAACCTTGACGGGTTGAAGCAGCTGGCCTCGATCATCAAACAAGAGGGTGCACTGGCCTGTCTGCAGATTAACCACGCCGGCCGTTTCGCCCACGCAACCAAAGAGCCACTGGCGCCATCTGCGGTGGAAACCTTCGGTCGGATGCCAAAGGCCTTGGAAAATGAAGAGATCGACCGTATCATCGACAAATATGCCAACGCCGCGGCCAGAGCAAAAAACGCAGGGTTCGATATGGTGGAACTGCATGGCGGCACCGGCTATCTATTATCCCAATTTCTTTCCCCAAGGACCAACCAACGCACCGATGAATACGGGGGTATCCTGGAAAATCGCCAGCGGTTTGCCCTTGAGGTACTGACGCGGGTCAAAGCGGCAGTGGGTGTCTTTCCGGTGGGGTATCGGTTTCTATCCGACGAATGGCTCCCTGACGGCTTGCAGCTGGGAGAATCACGTCAATTCGCTAAAACCCTGGACCAGGCGGGTATTGCCTACATTTCAGTCATGGGTGGCACCTATGAATCCTTCTTCCTGCCTGAAATATTGAAAAAATCCAAACAGGAAGGCTACATGCTGAATCTGGCCGCAGAGATCCGTGCGGGAGTCGACGTGCCGGTCATTGCCGCCGGCCGCTTCGCTACCGGCGCATTTGCGGAGCAGGCCATCTCCGATGGGAAAACCGACCTGATCGGTCTGGCGCGTGTCCTCTGGGCCGACCCACAATGGCCGAAAAAGGTCCGGAATGGCCGGGAGTCTGATATTATCCATTGCAATCCGGATTGCGCCGATGGCGGCGCCTGCATGCAGATGGTCATGAAAGGCCATCCTGCATTTTGTGTGGCGTGGCCGGCGGAGAAGATGAAAGAATGGAAGACAAAATTTGTTTAAAAGCGGAGGAACTTATAATGATCATTGATTTCCATACCCACATCTTCCCTCCCCGCATCAGGGAGAACCGGGAAGTTTTTTTTAACGGCGAGGAGGCCTTTAAATCCCTTTACAATTCTCCCCAGGCCAGGCTGGTGGGGCCTCGAGACTTGATTTCGGCAATGGACGAAGCAGGTGTTCAAAAATCGCTGGTGTTTGGTTTTTCCTGGGAAAATGCCGAATATTTCAAGCTGAATAACGATTATGTGGTTGAGGCTGTAAACCGGTATCCCGATCGACTGGTGGGCCTGGCCTGCTTCTCTCCTTTTTCACCAACAGGGGCGAAGGAAGCGGAAAGGTGTTTTAACCAAGGACTCTCGGGGGTGGGGGAACTCGCGGTTTACGGCGACGGCATAACAACAGCGGTGGTTCAGGCCCTCAAACCGGTGATGGACATGTGTTTAGAACAAAATGGTCTTTTCATGCTTCACACCAACGAACCGGTGGGACATCCATATCCCGGCAAAACGCCCAACACCCTTCGTCAGATTTATGATTTTGTCAAGGCCTATCCGGAAAATCGTATCATTCTGGCCCACTGGGGCGGAGGGCTCCTGTTTTATGCCTTGATGAAAAAAGAAGTTAAAACCGTACTTCAAAACGTGTGGTTTGATACGGCGGCATCACCATTTCTATACCGTCCGGAAATGTATAGAATTGCCGGTGAGGTGGCGGGTTTTGACAAAATACTCTTTGGCAGCGACTATCCGCTTCTAAAACCGCAACGGTACTTCAAGGAGATGGGCACTGTAGGACTTACCACTGATCAGATGGACCAGATCACGGGGTTAAACGCCCAAAACCTGCTGGCCCGGCTTTCGCAAAATGGCAGCCTTTAAAATTCCGCAATCCGGAATCCCCACTCCGCAATCGAATCATCCCCCGATGGCTGACATGCGCCCATCAAGGGACATGTCATCTTCCGAATTCAAGTGGTGAGCGCGGGGTTTACGGTCAGCCGCTTCCGCAAAAATATTTTCCAGATCACGGTCCGTGGCACCTGCCCTCATGGGACCTTTCAAATCCAGTTCCTGATTGGAAAGCAGGCAGGGCCTCAAATGTCCTTTGGCCGTAAGCCTCAGACGGTTGCAGACCTGACAGAAATGATGGGTCAGCGGGCTGATAAACCCGATTTCCCCTTGGGCGCCTTCAAACCGGTGACGCACCGTGGGGCCGTCAATGGCCTTCCGGGGAAGCTGAATCAGTGGTTCTATGGCTTCAAGTCGTTCCCGGATAACGGTATTTGATACATAATGCAAAGGCTCGTTATGGAGAAGAAGACCACTGGGCATATATTCAATGAACCTCACATGAAAAGGATAGCGCACCGAAAGCTGGGCAAAATCAACCACCTCATCGTCATTGATGCCTTTGAGGACCACCATATTGATTTTAATAGGGTAAAAATCCAATTTGTGTGCCAGTAAAATGGCTTCCCGGACGCGGTCGAAACCGTCAAAGCCGGTAATCCGCCGATACCGGTCCCTTTTGAGGCTGTCAAGGCTGATGTTGATCCGTTTTATGCCGGCTGAGCGGATGTTCTCCAGATGCTCTTTCAAATAGATCCCATTGGTGGTAATGGACACATCTTTGAGTCCGGGTATGGACATCAACTCGGGCAGCAAAAGGGGGAAATCCTTTCTTACAAGGGGCTCACCCCCGGTCAAACGGATTTTATCCACACCCAGACGGGCGGCGATGCGGGCCAGACGAAGAATTTCTTCATAGGTCAGAATATCCTCGTGCCGCAATTTTTTAATGCCTTCGGGCGGCATGCAGTAGAGGCATTGAAGGTTGCATCGGTCCGTGATGGAGATACGAAGGTAATTGAGACGTCTTTCATAGTGATCAATTAAGCAGTGATGTTTGGTTTCCATTGAAATCATTTCTTGTTTAGGATATGTTTCGCAAATTGCGTCATCATGTTTTCATTCAAGCGCTGCTATCCATAGCGAAATAGCGGCGCTGAGTCAACTATAATACCCACATTGATGATTGTCAAAGCGCTTACGCGAAAGTAAGAAGGTTATTGAATCCTCGAATTCAACAGGTTCAGGGAGGTCCCGCATGACAAATACGATCCAACTTGAAGAAAGAGAGGGCGTTGCAATGGTTTACCTGAATCGCCCTGAGGCGTATAATGCCTTTGATCCGGATATGGTGCAACGACTTTCGGAGACACTTATTCCACTGGCCCTGGACCGGAACATTGCGGGCGTGGTCATCTCGGGAAAAGGGAGGGCCTTTTGCGCCGGTGGTGATTTGCGGTGGGTAAGCGATCATCAGGATAATTTTCCAAAAGCCTTTCACGAACTGGCGGCGCAATTCCACCAGGCCATCCTTGAAATCCGGCGAATGCCCAAACCGGTTGTGGCGGCCATTAACGGCCTGGCTGCGGGGGGCGGTTTTTCAATGGCCCTTTCGTGTGATTTCAGGGTCATGGCAACATCCGCCATTCTGAAACAGGGCTATACCAGCAATGGCCTCAGCATCGACGGCGGCGGTTCTTTCATGTTGCCACGGCTGGTAGGAGCGGCAAAAGCGCTTGAAATAGCCGCATTTGATCTGCCGATCAGTGCGAAGAAAGCCTTTCAATGGGGTCTCATAACCGAAATGGTGGATGATGGAAAAACTGTTGAAACGGCGTTTGAGCTCGTCTGCAAACTGAAGAAAAGGTCTCTTGACTCCTTTGCCGCATCCAAAAAACTGATGACCGATTCGTTTGACACCAGTTTTGAAACCCATTTGGAAAATGAGCGGAATCTATTATCTTTTGTGGCAGGGCAGCCAAATGGCGTGGAAGGCGTGACGGCTTTTCTGGAGAAACGGCCGCCGGTGTTTGAGGCACCTTCCGGAAAATAGTGCCCCATATCATTATGGTAACATTTTATTTTTGATTGGAAAGCCATGTATATTTCATATTTCGGGCTTACTGAGAATCCCTTCGACCTGACCCCTGATCCCCGGTTCCTTTTCATGAGCCAGCGACATCGGGAGGCCCTGGCCCATCTGCTGTTTGGAATGGGCGAAAAAGGGGGGTTTGTGCTGCTGACCGGCGAAGTGGGAACGGGAAAGACCACCCTGTGCCGCAGCCTGCTGGAACAGGTTCCCGAAGGGGTTGAAGTTGCGCTGGTCCTGAATCCCAAACAAACTTCCCTTGAACTGGTGGCGTCTCTCTGCGACGAATTGAAAGTTTCCTATCCGACACCCACGGAAAGCCTCAAGGTACTCATCGACCACTTGAATCGTCACCTGCTGGATATCCATGCCAAAGGGCAAAGGACAGTGGTAATTATTGACGAAGCTCAGAATCTCAGCACCGATGTATTGGAGCAGGTTCGATTGTTGACCAACCTGGAAACCACCACCCGGAAGCTGCTTCAGATTCTTCTCATTGGTCAGCCGGAACTCCAGGGCATGATGGCCAAACCGGAATTACGCCAGTTGGGGCAGCGGATTACGGCCCGCTACCATCTTACGCCCCTGTCCCTTGAAGAAACCGCCGCCTACATTGAACATCGCCTTGAGGTGGCAGGGTGTAAACGCCCATTGTTTACGCGGAGCACCCTCCATCTCATACATCGTTTGTCCGGTGGCGTTCCCCGGCTGATCAATACCATCTGTGATCGGGCATTACTCGGCGCCTACGGCAGGAAATGCATGGTGGTTAACAGAAGTCTGGCCCGCAGGGCCGCTGCTGAAGTCATGGGGAAAAAAGCCCTTGTTCGGAGCCCAGGCGTCAAGGGATGGCTGTTGGCGCTGCTGTTTCTGGTTATCCTGGGGGCGGGATGGCTTTTCTTTCAGAATCCGAACCCCGGCCAATGGTGGTCGCAATGGCAGGAGGATTCGAGCAAAACCGCCACAAAGCCGGCGGTGAGCGCTGTAAAAAAGAAGGCTGGAGAAGCGCCCGGAACCCTTGATGACGTGTTTTATGGGGAAAAGACCGATACCCATATTAAAAACGCCTTTCAATCCCTGTTGAAGCACTGGGGGTTGGCCATTCCAAACACAGATGGGCCGGCCATGTCGGGCATGGGTGTTTGTGAATGGGCGCCCAACGTGGGTTATCGCTGCTACAGCGACAGGGGAAACTGGACCACCCTAAGACACCTGAATCGCCCGGCGGTTCTGGAACTGATCGACAGTCGGGGGCGCAGGCATTATGTTGCTGCCATGCAGATCAAAGACCAGGAGGTACTCCTGGATTTCGGGGACAGCCGACTGTCCCTGTCCAGAAATGATCTGGACCCTTTCTGGTTCGGGGACTTCACCTTGATCTGGAAACCGCCACCCATCAAAAGTGCCATCCTCAAGAAAGGGGATTCGGGCCCCGATGTGCGCTGGCTGAAAGCGCAGCTGAACCGCATAGAGGGCGTGAGCAATGTGTCGGATGGAACGGAAAAAGCTGTATTTGACGATATTCTGGAACAGCGGGTCATGAATTTTCAAAGGTCCTATGCTGTAGAAGCGGACGGCATTGTGGGAGAACAGACCTTGATTCAGCTGACGAAAGCGGAACGTGAACCGCCTTCCCCGGCGCTGGATCGCGAGACCCCCTAATCGGGCTGACTCCGCCAAAGTAATGCTACGACGGCTGTAAAGGTATCCACATGTCATTGATTCTAGACGCCCTGAAACGCGCTGAACGGGAGCGAAAACTGGAAAAGGCACCTGATTTGAGTGCCATTTATCAGGAAGGACGTCTGAACCGCCGCAAGGTCAATCCGTGGCTCTGGGCGGGTGGCGCTTTTCTGGCTGTTTTCGTGGCCGTGGCCATCATATTCTGGCCGAAAGAGCCCTCCGAGGGCAATCTTAAAGACAAAGCACCGCAGGCTGCCCTGGCCGACTCCGCCAAAGTAGCGAATGCTACGGCGGCCGGGACGGCATCGACGGAGAGAAAGCGGTCGCTGCCCAAAGACCCGTCCAAACCCTTATCGGTGGCAAAGAAAACCGGGAAAAATGCAGCCCCGACGTCGTCTGCTCCCCCTGCTGCTGAAAAACCCTTGCCCGTGTCTCAGGAAAAGGCCAAACTGAAGACTGTTCTTGTGACGGTATCCCCTGAAAAAGCGCTCGAATCACCCGCTGCCCCGGCTCCGCCACCAAAGAAAGATATTGCGGACCCAAAACCGGTTCCGGAACCGGTCAAACAAACCATGGCCTTAAAGAACACAGAAAAACGTTCGACGGCCGCCGTGAAAGTTGTCCCTAAAGCGCCGCCAAAAGAGACCCTACCCTCGTTTGATGACCTCCCCGAAGACATACAATCCGTTTTGGGTCCATTGGAAATCAATGTCCACATGTATTCCCCCAACCCTCCCGAGCGTCGGGTTTTCATCAATATGCAGGGCTACAGAGAAGGGGACACCATTGGGGAGAGCGGGTTTCGACTGGTGGAAATCACGTCCTATGGGGTTGTTATCGATTACGGGAAAGGGAAAGCGCTGCTTGAAGTCAAGAGAAAGTGAAAATTGGACTACGACTGGTCGTAGTGACTGAACTGCATGGAAAAGGTTCCCCTGCCCTGGGAAGCGGACCGCAGGGCCGTGGAATAACCAAACATTTTTGACAGGGGAACATTGGCGGTTATTACCTGGGTCGATCCCTTGCTGACAATCTGGGAGATTTTTCCCTTGCGGGCATTCAGATCGCCGATCACATCCCCGGTAAACGCTTCGGGCACCAGCACTTCCGTTTTCATGATCGGTTCAAGAAGAATGGGGTCCGCTTTCAAAAAGGCCTGCTTGAAAGCCATGTTGACGGCAACCCTGAACGCCATGGCATCGGAAGACTCTTTCACCTGAACATTTAAAAGGGTTGTCCTGACATCAATAACCGGATAACCCATCAGGGAACCGCCCCCTTCAGCTTCATTGATGCCTTGACGGATCGCCTCAAGAAATTCTTCGGTGAGCCCCTCTGCTTTGCATTGGTTTGTAAATTTATTCCCAGAGCCTCTTTTAAGCGGCGATATTTCGACTTGAACCCCCGCAAAGTGCTGTTGACCGCTCAATTCTCTCTGAAATATTTCTTCCTGGATTGATGATGTGGTGATGGTTTCCCGATAAACCACCTGGGGCTTCCCCTGGTTTATTTCAACGGAAAATTCCCGCTTAAGCCGTCCCGTCAGGATTTCCAGATGCAATTCACCCATGCCTGAAATGAGGGTTTGGCCTGTTTCTTCGTCTATTTTGGTTTTGAATGTGGGGTCTTCGTCGGACAGTTTCTTAAGCGCTTCCAGAAGCTTGTCATGGTCCTGGACTTTTTTGGGTTCTACCGCCACACTGATGACCGGCTCGTTAATCTGGATGGGTTCGAGCAGGATTGGGTCATTTTCCGTACAGAGCGTATCGCCGGTGGTCGTGATTTTCAGGCCCATTGCCGCGACGATATCCCCAGCGGATACTTCATCAATGCGTTCCCGTTTGTTGGAATGCATCTTCAATAGCCGTGCCGGTTTTTCTTTGATGTTTTTCCCGGGATTAAAGACCGTTCCCCCCGCTTTCAAGGTCCCCGAGTAGATCCGGAGGTACGTCATCTTCCTGCCCTGGTCCATCATCACTTTAAATGCCAGGGCCGAGAGAGGGCCGCCGGGCTTCGCCGGGCGCGTTTCCGTCTTACCGGTGCCGGGATGGATCCCCGCAATGGGAGGAACATCCAGGGGCGAGGGAAGGTAATCCACAATACCGTCCAAAAGGGGTTGAATGCCCTTGTTTCGCAGTGCCGTGCCGCAGAAAATGGGAACCAGGGTCATTGTTTTGGTGGCATTTCGAATGGCTTCTTTCAGCTCTTGAGCCGGAATTTCTTCCTCGGAAAGGTATTTTTCCATTACCCCGTCATCATTATCTGCCATAGTTTCAAGGAGCAACTCCCGATACCTGGAAGCTTCTTCGGCCATCTCTTCAGGAATGGGGGTGGTGCTGTATTGCGCGCCAAGGGTTTCATCTTCCCATAAAATAGCCTCCATCCCGATGAGATCGATGACACCTTTGAACTGATCTTCCGCTCCCCAGGGGATCTGAAGGATCAGGGGGGTTGCATCAAGACGCGCCTCTATCATGTCCACGGCCCTGAAAAAGTCAGCACCCACGCGGTCCAGCTTGTTAATAAAGGCAATTTTCGGCACCCGGTAGCGATCCGCCTGACGCCAGACCGTTTCGGACTGCGGCTCCACGCCGCCCACGGCACAGAAGACACCGATGGCCCCATCGAGAACACGCAAAGAGCGCTCGACTTCGATGGTAAAATCCACGTGCCCCGGCGTGTCAATAATGTTGATGGCATGCCCGCGCCAATGGCAGGATGTAACCGCTGAGGTAATGGTAATCCCCCGTTCCTTTTCTTCTACCATCCAGTCCATGGTGGCTTCACCATCATGCACTTCGCCCATTTTGTGAACACGACCGGAATAGAAGAGGACCCGTTCCGTTACGGTGGTTTTCCCCGCGTCGATATGGGCGATAATGCCCAGATTCCGGGTTTTGCTCAGGTTGTTAATTTTTGGCGTCGGCATATATACGGTCATCCTTGAACAGCACTCTCTTTGGGTTGGGCAAGCGCACAGGCCCATCCCCACAAAACACGAGCGAGAATCTAAGGGATATGGAGACAGGTGTCAAGATATAAGATTGTCAGGATTCCGCCTCAAGGCTTTTCCACCAGCAGGTATCGATCCGGTTTCAGACGTGCAAATATGGTGGCGCCGGGACAGGGGGCCACCAGCTTTTTTTTGAACTCACTTCCCAGAACCTGAAACAGTTCCACGCAGCAGGAACATAAATGGGCACTTCTGTCGATGGAATAGGGAACGATGCCATCAGGTGTTTCAATGAAAAACCTTGGCGTTATGAAGTTGGCGTGGTTGGCGGTATGGGTCATGTAGAGTTGATCATAGTCCTGTACCGAAGACCCGAGTCTTTTCGCCCATCTCAGATATATTCTCTTTTCCATGTCATCCACCTGTCGCCATCGGGCGGGCATTCTTTCCTGAATGCGGGGATCCTCAAGGAGAACCTGTTTTTCTAACTGAGAGGCCGGCAGAGGGAGCACAAAATCGGATTCGGTGATCACAGCCGCCTTCCGGTCTTCAAAGCCATCCAGATCAAATGCGCTGATGATCAGGTGAAAGCCGTTTTTATCTGATGTTCGGTACCAGCTGCCCTGTCTGCCGCAGGTATCATCCCAGATTTCGGGTGCGACACTCGTAATTTTGTTAATCTTATCTAAGGGGGTGCAGACAATTCCCTTGGCGTGTTTCAATTTAACACCCCGACTTTCAAGAGTGTTTTGCAGTTGTAACGCCTCATCTCCGGTTAACCAGTAGATATGTTTTTGATAGGGGCCATTTGTTTTTGCCATGGTTCAAACTCCAAATACTTTCTGCTACGCTATCTTCCCCTGATTTTCAAGTAATCATTTACGGTTCCGGTATCGCCATATCGCATTTTGCGGATCAGGTATATGAAGAGGTAAGCGGTCTGTAGTGCATCCTGAAGGGCATTGTGTTCCGCAAATTTTGGCAGATGAAATTCTTCACTCAAGGATGAAAGTCTGTAGGAATTTTGCTTTTCGCGATGATCGAAATAGGGGCCATTCATTGACGCTTTGTAAGCCATGGCAAGCCGCATGGTATCCAGGCTTGAACTCTGGATGACACCGCCCAGGTAACTGTCACATGCGCGATTGACGAAATTTAGATCCAGAGAGACATGATGCCCCACCAGAAAAGCGCCGCCGCAAAAGTCAATGAAACGGGGCAGAACTTCATCTATGGGCTCGGCCCCGAGCAGTTCACCGGGTGTTATGCGATGAATGAGGGTGCTGGGCGTATGAAGCTTTCCTAGCGGTTTGATCAGTGCATAAAACGTGTCCTCACAACAAATCCGTACATTTTTGATGCGCACCGCGCCAATGGCGATAATTTCATCCTTGCGCTGGTTCAGACCGGTCAACTCGGTGTCAAATACCACAAATTCACAATCCCGGACCGGAAGATCTTTGTCGGAGGCAACGCTGATCAGGTTATTGGCAACGATAGCGGGATGTGTGGGTTGTTTAGATGAGAAAAGACGCCTTATAAATTTTAGAATCGGCATGAATCGTCAGTAACCACAAAGGAGGCGAAGGATTCAGGTTCAAAAAAAATTTCAGCTCAATACGTCCCCTTAATTTTTCGGAAATCCAAACTCAAGTCGCGCAAAGTCCTGCAAACGCCTGATCACCTCAAAAACCTCTTTCAGTGATTGTTTTTCCAGATCAGATAGGTCACCGGGGCTGACCCTATTATCGGGTTCCTGCCCGTTTTCTATCAAGTGGAGGTGATGAACCATCTTTATATGCATCAACAACTCATAAGCCTCAATAATTTCAGATCCCAAGTCCCCGGGGATGTGCTGCTTCTCCTGCAGGAATTGGAGTCTTTCCAGTGTGCTGGTTTTACAGATGCCGTACTTCAAGGACATGGTCCGTGCAAAATCAACAAAAAAAACCGCGCCTTTACTGTCTAAATTCAGGACCTCTCCATACTGACCGTCTTTTTCGACCACTGAATTCCCGTAGAAGGAGAGTGGCGGTTCTAATGAGATGAAATTTTGAGCCAGATGGCACAGGAATTGCTCACTTCCCCGGGTCAAGGCATGGACTTGCTCTTTCAGCTTTTCGGCAAGCAAAGCATTTCCAGCCGCTGATCTCAAGTCGAAAAAAACAGCCGGGTCAAAATTTCTTTCCCGGTCTGGAAATCCACACCAATCCCGAAAGTATCCATTCCAAACGGACTGAGGCTGTCGCCATTTGGCATTCGCGGCGGTAATATCACCCGGGCCCGGTGGATACCCGCACGCAACCAAATGCTTGATAGTACCATGGGATAAAATCCTGAAATATTCTTTGGCCTCCCTGTCTGTGCGTTCATCAGGGCTATCGCCATATACGACGGCGTTGGTCAGGCTGCTTTTGAAAACCTGCTCATGTCGTCCCTCACAGCCTATTAACAACCAGGAAAACGGCAGGGGCGCCTTCCCCTGTTCCTCCTGGAGAAGCATAAGCAACCGTTCCAGCACATGGTCGTTCAACACCGAGATCATCCGGCTCACATTACACGCTTTTGCCCCTTCTTCAATAAGCGGGCGCACGATCATGGGAATCCTCCGGCTTAGTTCATACAATCCGCTGATCCGTCGCTGTGCCTGAATTTCTCTGAAAAGAAAGTAGGGAGAACTGCCCTGAGCTACCATAATGTCGTGGGTTGTGAGCATCTTTGAAATCTTCCCGTCTTCTTCAATGGCAAGATGGTGAATCCGATTTTTTATCATGGCAAGCAACGCATCAAAACAAACGGCATGACCGGAAATGGTCTGAACCGGCGCCGCCATAATTTCCGATACCTTGGTGTGATAATCGAGCCCGCAGGCCACAACCTTGCCCCGAATATCCTTGTCTGTGACAATACCGACAATTTCGTCCCGCCCGTCCGTCAGCAGGACCGAACCGATCCGTTTCTCCGACATCAATTGGGATATCCGTTGGACCGAGGTGTCTAATGATGCGGTAAAAAGTGTTCCCTTGGAGATCTCACCGGCCGTGGCATTAAAGAGGAAAAGGGCACCTTCAGCACGGGGTGAGATTTTCTGCTGCCGAAGCTCGGAATAAACAGGCCCTGCCATCTTCTCCGACATGGTACTCAGGCAATGCCGCTTTACTTTCTGGTTGGTTTCAATCAGATTCAGGAAATCTTTCTTGTCAAAGAGAAAACAGAAGGTATCATCCAGGGTTTCAACATTCAGCGTTGCCGTGGTATTCTGAATGATGGGCAGAGCCCCAAAATGTTCCCCTTCACCCCGGAAATCCTTTAACGTCATAACCCCCTGGCCATTCAGACGATAAGTCCTGACGCCACCTTTTTGAATCACATAAAAGTGGGTGACGTCACTCTCACCTTGACGGAGAATAAGGGTCCCTTTTGGGAAAAAATCGATGGTGGCTTTCTGGGCGAACTTCATCAGCTCGCGCCGATCCAATTCGCTGAAGGGAAATTTGTTGCCGAGGAATTCCAGAACAACTGCATGGGAAACAGCATTTGAGTTCATGAACCCGCCCAAACTGAAAAGTTGAGAAACGGCGCCGGTCAAAAACGCGCTTTTACACGTCTCATTTCGGTTTCTTGTCCGCTGGTTTGTCCACAGGCGCCGGAATGAGCAATTTTTTTGGAAACAACCTAAGATATAAAAACGAGGAAATAGCAATCATTGCCAGAACAAACAGGATTTCAGGAAAATGCCGATTCTCCTGATATACGAGCGACAGTGTACTCAGTATGACAAGAAACAGATAACCACTTCGTTTAAAGAAGAAAACTTCTTTCAGGATGTACATGTTTATCATGGGAACAAGCAGCAAAATAATAATATAGAGACCTTTTGCAAAAAGAACAACTCCCAGAATTTTACTGGTTGTCACGAATAGAAGAATCAACGTCAGGAGGATGTTCAGATATTTATACGCCTTCTTATCCTTTAAAAGAGCCTTATTGTTCAAACAACTCCTCAGGCCCGCCGCATTATCGTTGTTTTCAAGCCGCTTCCAGATTTGAAATCTGCTTTTGCCTTCTGAAAGCAACACATCAACTTGGTGGGTCAGTTCATCTTTCATAAGATTTTTCGGTGAAACACTTCTCCGGTTTTTAAGCTTTTGATGTTGTTGTGCCTTTAAGTTGCCACAGGCCTTTTTCTGAACCCAGTCTCCCGGATGACGAGAAGAGATATCATAGAATAATATAAAAGTACAACTTTTCTTCTTTTTCTGATAATTAACAATGAAGGTGATTTTCCTGTACCCTGACAACTGAACCCTGTAAACTTTTATCCTAAAAGCAGGTCAGAACATGGCAACAAAAACCCACTGGGCCGATCAGTATGTGGAGAAAAAGAAAACTGCTTCCGATGCGATGAAGCTCATTCAAGGGGGCCAGCGCGTTTTTATCGGCTCCAGTTGCGGCGAACCGCAGCACCTCGTCAAAGCCCTTGCGGAAACCTCCAGTTGTTTTTCAGATATTGAAATTGTCAGGTTGATGGCGATCGAGAGATCCCCTCTGAGCTTGATCGCGGATAAGACCATGTGCAGGGCCATGAACATCAGGTCTTTTTACCTAGCCCGAGTTTCCTAGTTATCAAGAAGCCAGCTTATATCATTTGTCGTTTCAGTGGGTTACTCTTGGTAGATCCTTACCCTAAAAGACCATTTTTCTCTTCGTCGAGCCTTAGAATGGACATCA
>Ga0208648_1002134_pt1 | contig 14378 bp, 11 predicted proteins | sample AntAceMetag02UKL_FD_184772 | JGI IMG/M metagenome (GOLD analysis project Ga0208648, IMG submission 184772) | Saline lake microbial communities from Ace Lake, Antarctica - Antarctic Ace Lake Metagenome 02UKL (SPAdes) (version 2) | ecosystem: Environmental > Aquatic > Non-marine Saline and...
CTTGTCTAAGTAATGAACCGAATGATAAACCTGGAGCCCCAAATCACCCACCTCCGGATAGATCTTTTTAAAGGTCTTATAGCACCCGGCGCAGGGGGTTACGAGTTCATTGGCCCCAGTGGCCTTTATCCTTTCAATAAGTTTCTCCGCACCAGCTCGGAACTCATCCTCAGCCCCCATGAGAAACAGGGGGAACCCGCAACAACTCTCTTCAACGGAAAGTGTCGTATAATCCACGCCCGCTGCATCTAACGGTTTTATCAGACTTGGAACCATCTTCATGTCGAGATAGCTCGGCACACACCCCATGAAAAGCAGGGTTTCCGCCTCGGATTTGAGCTGGGCCTTTACGGCCTTTTCTTTAAGGGCCGGAGGATAGATATCGATCCTCTCTTCTCTCGCGCTGGCATACACATTCCCGGTCTTGGCGATATTGTCTCGCACGGCAAGCACCGGCTCAGGGGTATACCCTTCCCTGTATAATTTTTCGCGGACCCCTTCCACAATTTCATCTACCTTCACCTGGGCCGGGCAGAAATAGGTACACGCCTGGCAGGTGGTGCAGCTATACATGGATTCTGCTAACTCCTTTGATGGTTCTATAGTCCCATTCAGGAAATTAAACGCTAAGACATTCCTCCCACGCGCGTTTCTCGATTCTCTTTGGGTCACGCTGAAGGTGGGGCATCCGAGGCGGCAGAATCCGCAATAGATGCATGCTAAGAGCTCATTATCTGTTTCTTCACCGAAGGAATTGACCCCTTCCGGATGGTCAATGAGGGGCTGATAGGCAAAATGATCGTAGATATCATATTTCTTTTTTTCGAGACCCATCTTGCCCGGATTAAGGATATTGTTGGGATCAAGGGCCTTCTTTATGGACCGCATGACGTCGAGAGCCGGACCTAATTGTTTTTCTATGTAGGGATTTCTGGCAAGACCGGTGCCGTGTTCGGCCGTGATCGTGCCACCCATCTCAAGTGCAAGTTCAGCAAGTTCATCAGCAGCCGGTCTAACCCTTTCCCATTCTGCCTTACTTCTCATATCAGTGACCATGGTGGTATGGACATTACCGTCTCCGATGTGCCCAAATGTGGTGAGAAGGAGATCGTATTTGTCCGATATCTCCTGTGCCCTTTTGATCACTTCCGGTATCCTGGTAGGAGGAATCCCCAAATCCTCTGATATGGCAACCAGCCTGTTACCCGGCTTGATCCTTGAGAGTGTCGGCACTAATTTTCCCCGTGCCTCCATAATTTCGGCTGCCCTGGCCGGGTCATCAGACCATGTGAATTCCTTTACCCCATGCTTTTTGCATATCTCGCCGATTCCCTCCATATCCTTGACGACTATCTCTTTTACGCCGTCAGATTCGATGATCAGCATGGCCTCTATCCCGGTGATATCCCTTTCAATGGCCTTTTCCACAACCTTCAGGCTGTATTTATCCATGATTTCGCAAGCGGTAAGCTGGATACCAGACCCTATTATGTCAGTAACTGCGGCCCCGGCCGCAAAAAGATCGTTAAAGATCGCCAGGGCAAGGGCGTTATATTCCGGCTTAACCTGGATCTTGACCGTAACCTCGGTGATGACCCCAAGGGTCCCCTCGGAGCTGGCAAAGACACGGTTCAGATCATATCCAAAGGAAGATTTAGGTGTCTTGAAACCGGTTTCAATAATCGTCCCGTCCGCCAGGACCACCTTAAGCGCCTTCACATAATCCCTTGCCGTGCCGTACTTGACCGCCCTGTGTCCGCTTGAATTGGTGGACATCATACCGCCTATCGTGGCAATGGCCTCACTACCGGGATTGGGGGGAAACATAAGATTTTGCTTGCCCAACTCGGCATTAAGCTGGTTGCAAATAACACCCGGCTCTACCGTTGCGTAGAAATTGTCTTTATCAATCTCTAAGATGTTGTTCATTCTGTGAACGTCTAACAGTATCCCCCCTTCAACGGGGAGAGATGCCCCGGTCGTAGCCGTCCCTGAACCCTGGACCGTCACAGGGACTTTTTCCTGATTGGCTAATCGCATAATCTCGGAAATCTGCTCTGTCGTGTAAGCAAACACCACAGCATCTGGAATCCCTTCATGAACGGAAAGATCTCGAGAATAGCTGATGCACTCAACGCGGTCATCGAATACGTTTTCCCTGCCAACGATTTCGATAATTTTAGGTATGATATCCATAGGTTTACCTCCTGTAATTAGGGCCTGAACAAAGACCCTGTGCAGACACGATTTCGGATCTGGTATTTTAGTTTGAGGAAAACAAAAACAATGTGATATTTTCTAAGCCCGCTATTTTCTAAACCTTGGGCCAGAGATAAATCAGGGTACATCAGTCAAAAATCGGGGCCCTCAATGTGGCTATGATTTAGCTACAAAGTAACTATTATCAAGGGCTCCAAATCTTGTCAAGGCAAAAGGAAATCTGGTAACGGCAACAACAAAGTAGGCCCCCAGTGTTGGATTAGAATTGAATTAGAATTCGGCTGAGGTTATTTATTTATTATATACAAAATATCCTTTATCTTGACAAGATATTTCATGTAGAGTATTTTTTTGGCGTTTTTTATCCTGAACCTGTGAACGCTTACTCATTCCAAAAAGGACATTCTTATGGCAAACAAATTCAAGTCTTCCGCAACCCTCATTCCCATCGATCAGGCAGTAGGAACCATTTTAGCTCATGATATCACAGAAATCAGGCCGGGACAGTTTAAGGGAACGGCATTTAAGAAAGGTCGTGTTATAACAGAAGAGGACCTGCCACATTTAAGGAGAGTGGGAAAGGAACATCTGTTTGTATTGCATCTTGAGCCCGAGGAGATCCACGAAGACGACGCGGCGATTAGACTCTGCGCGGCATTAGCAGGACCTGGCGTTGTTTTTGAACCCAACCCTTCGGAAGGGAAGATCTCCCTTAGAGCAGCCCACAGGGGCCTTCTAAAGGTGGACGTGGAGGCCCTTATGGCGATCAACCTTGTTCCAGATATCTGCTGCTCTTCGAGACACAACAATAGTGTGGTGGAGAAGGAGGATATCATAGCCGCGGCAAGGGCCATCCCTTTGATTATTGATGAAAAAACCCTTGTTGCAGGCGTGGAGGTCGCTGAAAAAGCCGGTGGTATTTTTTCGGTCAAACCCCTGTCACAGCCCAAAACCGGACTAATTATCACCGGAAATGAAGTCTATAACGGGCTCATTGATGACAAATTCGCACCTATCATCAGAAAAAAACTCCAGTCATTCGCTTGTGAAATCATAGGAACTTCATTTGCACCCGATGATAAGATAAAGATCATAAAAGAAATCAAAGGCCTGCTTCAAAAAGGAGCTGAACTGATTATGGTAGCCGGAGGCATGAGTGTTGACCCGGACGATATAACCCGGGTGGCAATAGCAGAAGCGGGGGCTGAAGACGTGGTTTATGGCACACCTGTTCTTCCAGGGGCCATGTTTTTGTATGGACGATTCGGGGATATCCCTGTCCTGGGTCTGCCTGCCTGCGTCCTTTTTTATAGAGCCACCATCCTTGACCTGGTTTTGCCTAAGGTATTGGCAGGAGAAAAGATCACGAGAAAAGATCTTGCAGCAATGGCACACGGCGGTCTCTGTCTCAATTGTAATGAGTGTCGCTTTCCCGTATGTCCTTTTGGGAGGTAGTAGTATTGGGGTACTGGATGTTGGTCGAAGATCCCGACTTTGGCGGGGATCCTGAATATTTAATGGTGGAAACGGTGACCTCAATTTATGAAAGTCTTGATCCTGAGAGTTTTTGAGGGGCTTCAGGCCGAAGTCATCGATAATGAGGAGGTCAACGCCTGATAATTTTGCGGACTGTCTCTTTGCAGATGGCCTCGGATCCTAAGGGCTCGCGGAAACAGCCTCAGGGTTGATAAAAATAGGTTGACAAGGAACCGTATAATGTTGTTTGGTAAAATTGTTTAAAAAACGACTAACACGCCTTTCACGTAACAGCTCAATAAATAGGGGTAACGGACATGGATTCCCGCTTTCGCGGGAATGACGAAATGAGATAAGCACCTGTCATTCCCGCGAAAGCGGGAATCCAGTGTGTTCATATGCAAAGGCACTTACCCCTATTTATTGAGCTGTTACCCTTTCACCATGAAGATGTTCTCTTTTATCCTTTAATAAGGATTAGACAACCCAGATGACCGTTGATAGTTACAAAAAACGTTTTGGCACCATTGCCGTGGAAAAGGGATTGATTACTGACACGCAGCTTATGGAAGCCATAGAAATACAGATCCGTGATGATATGGAAGGGAAGGAACATAGACTCATAGGAACAATACTGTTTGAACAGGGATATATGAACGCCAAACAGGTTGATGATGCATTAAGGTCCATGGCGGTGTCTACGAAAGATCCGTTGGGAAGGGTGATATAGTTTTGAAAATCGTGTCCGAACCGGTTTTTTGTTCAGACAATAAATAGACAAAGCGGGATTAAGATGGGACCTCAGCCTGACCGCGATGAACTTTATTTGGCTCTAACTGAAAATGTCCATTTGAAAGAGACGATTGTCGCGCTCCGTGAAGAGTTGGAGAAACTGGCGGTTGAAAAGGAGGAGAGTATTCAGAAAGCCGTGGTCACCGCAAACAATGAGATTGCCCAGCTCAAAGCCACAGCGGCCGCACTGCGTGATGAAATGGAGAAAATGGAATATGAGAAGAGGGAAAGTATACAGAATGCCTTAGCTAATGCAAACGATGAAATTATTCAGCTCAAGACGACGGCCATCGCCTTGCGTGAGGAATTGGAACGAAGCCGAATCGCTTATGAGGAAAATGCCCAAAAGATCAAACGGGCTGCACGCGACGAGGTCAAGCAGTTACAAGAGACCATTACGGCACTTCGTGAGGGATTAGAGAATGGCGACCCAGAATAGTAACAAATCAACCCGGGCTGACGAACGGGGGTCCTCCCATTCACAAACCGATGAAGGTATGAAGCTGCTGCAGGCGCAGATGCTCCTTAACGTCTCAAAAACAGTAGCGGCTTTTGAGACACTGGATGAAATGCTCGTGGCACTGGTGGACATGACAACCGATGCGGTCGGTGCTGACCGTGGCACCATCTTCCTCAATGACAGCGAGACCGGAGAATTGTACTCCCGCATTGCACATGGAAATCTGCAGCGCGAAATCAGAATCCTGAATAACAGGGGGGTGGCCGGCCATGTCTTCACAACAGGGAAAGGAACGATTGTTCATGACGCCTATGCCGATGAATATTTCGATCGTTCCGTAGACGAGCAGACCGGCTATCAGACAAAGAATATACTCTGCGTACCGATCAGAACTGTCAGAGGCGACATTATCGGCGTAGCGCAGGCCCTCAATAATAAACAGGGTCGATTTACCAAGAACGACCTGGTGCTCCTCGAAGCTATGACGACACAGGCTGCGATTGCGCTGCAAGGCACTCAATTAGTAGAGCAGATGCGGAAATCCAGCTTGCAGGAGATGGAATTTTTTGATGTCATCTCTGACGTAACATCTGAAATAAACCTTGGAGCAATTCTGGGAAAAGTCATGTCCCAGGCCACAAAAATGCTGAATGCGGAACGGTCCACGCTTTTTTTAAATGACGAGAAGACGAATGATCTGTTTTCGAAAGTCGGCGAAGGGCTGGGCGCAACAGAAATACGCCTCCCCAACCATCTTGGGATCGCCGGGGCCGTTTTTACATCCGGCGAGACGGTTAACATCCCCTATGCCTATGCCGACCTCAAGTTTAACCCAGCCTTCGACAAAAAAACCGGCTTTTTTACCCGCTCCATACTCTGCGTGCCGGTAATCAACAAGGCTGGTAAGACGATCGGGGTTACCCAGGTGCTGAACAAGCGCGGAGGGCCATTCACAAGAGAGGATGAATCGCGCCTGAAGGCGTTCACAGCACAGGTTTCCATTGCTCTCGAAAACGCCAAGCTCTTCGACGATGTCCAGAATATGAAGAACTATAACGAGGGGATGCTGGAAAGCATGTCGAACGGCGTCATCACTTTAAATGAGGACGGAAAGATCATCACGTGCAATTCGGCCGGCCTGCGCATCATGCAGGCCGAACCGGAAGATGTCCTTGATCGACCATCTGAGGAGTTTTTCACTGGTGCGAATGCGTGGATATTAGAAAAGGTAAAGCGCGTCGAGAAGACTCAGGTCTCCGATGTCACCATGGATGCTGAGCTCGAGTTCGGGGGAGAGAAGATATCAGTAAATTTAGCGGTCCTCCCCTTGCTGAGTGTGGAACGAAAGAAACTCGGATCCATGCTTATCATCGATGACATCAGCACCGAAAAACGTATGAAGTCTACCATGTCTCGATATATGGATCCTAGACTCGCCGACCAGCTCTTAGCCGGTGGAGAAGATTTCCTCGGTGGAAAGAGCGCCACAGCAACGATACTCTTCTCCGACATACGCGGTTTCACCACACTGACGGAGGAGCTTGGCGCTCAAGGGACCGTCTCTATGCTGAACGAATATTTCACCATTATGGTTGAGTGTATCCAGTGCGAAGAGGGAATGCTTGACAAATTCATCGGGGATGCAATTATGGCGGCCTTCGGTGTGCCAATCCCCCATGATGACGATGAGGATCGGGCCGTTCGCACAGCCATCGCCATGATCAACGCCTTAACCGCCTGGAACAAGGAACGTTTAACTGCCGGAAAAAAGCCTGTCGATATCGGCATCGGCATCAATACGGATCTGGTTGTCTCCGGAAATATCGGCTCTCAGAAACGGATGGATTACACCATGATCGGCGATGGTGTCAACCTGGCAGCACGCCTGGAAAGCGCGTGTAAGCAGTACTACGCTAGAATCTTGATAAGTGAGAATACTTACAACAAACTGCGCGGGACCTACCGTAGTCGCGAGATCGATCGGGTGGTGGTCAAGGGGAAAAGAGAGCCGGTGGGTGTCTATGAAATCCTCGATTACCATAACGACGAAACATTTCCCAACCTGATGGAGGCTGTCAACAATTTCAAGAATGGCCTAACCCATTATCGCACGGGAAAATGGGACAAAGCCATTGGGGCATTTAAAGAGACGCTCAGTCTCAATCCAAAAGATAAGCTCTCCCAGATTTATATTGAGCGGTGTGAACACCTGAAAGAAAACCCGCCAGGAGACGGTTGGGACGGCGTCTGGATAATGACATCAAAGTAAAAAGGGCATCCGATTCAGATCTCTTTATTCACAGAGGATTGACCGCTGAGGATCGTATAGTGAACCAGACAAATCTTTATGACCTTGTGCAAATGGATTCTCCCGAAGCGGTTCTCGATGAGGTGCTGATTGTTCTCCGCTTGATTTCTCCAGACTACGATGTTACCCCGGTCACCGACGCTTTCATGACAACCGTCAACCTTTACGAGGGAAGGTATCCCGGTTACCAGGCTTGCAACACAGAGTATCACGATCTCAACCACATCACCGACACGTTTCTCGTAATGGCGCGTCTGATACATGGCGCCGTAATTGATGGAGGATCCTTCTCTGACCGTGAAATCGCCATCGGCTTAATCGCAGCGCTTCTACACGATGCCGGATACATCCAGGAACAGCACGACAGTGAAGGCACCGGCTCCAAATATACAATCATTCACGTCGAACGAAGCATGGCTTTTTTCGGGGCCTACGGTAAACAATATGGCCTGTCTAACGAGGAAATTGCGGCAGGCCAGAATATGATCCACTGTACCGATCTCAATGTTGATATTTCCACAATCCCGTTTCAGCCCACCGTGGTCGAGGTTCTCGGAAAGATGCTGGGGACAGCAGATCTCCTGGCCCAGATGTCAGACCGAAAATACTTAGAGAAACTCCTGTTCCTCTATTATGAGTTCAAGGAAGGGATGGTGTCTGGCTACGAAAGCGAGGTAGATATCCTCCGCAAAACCGTCGGATTCTATGATTTCATCGCCCAGCGTCTTGAAACAGCGCTTGATGGGGTCGATCGTTTCATCCTCCCACACCTGGTGGCCCGGTGGGACATTCATGTGGATCTATATCACCAGGCTATCCAAAATCAGAAAAATTATCTGCACCAGATTCTGGCAATTCCGGATTCAGATCCCCGCGACTATTTGAGACGTGACAAGGTTGTCGATAAAGTTCGCAAGGAATACGGAAAGGCTGATAAGGTCTCACTATAAATAGGCCAAGGCCTCGTTTGCCTGCTTCAGAAACACTTCCGATTCGCATTCCTCAAGAATTTCAGCGGCCTCTATGAAGCAGCCCCGTGCCTGGTCGGATCTGCCCTTTGCCTTATGGAGACGACCGAGATCCAGATAGGGCTGACCCTGAACGCCCTTTGCCCCTATCTCTTTTGCAACCTCAATGGCCTTATTGAAGTGCTCTTCCGCCTTTTTGCCGGCCGAGGGGACGTTTTTCAAGATAAAGCCAACATTTTTTGCCATGGTGGTTAGGCTGACTGGGGCTGATTTATCCACGATCTGCAAATAAACCTGCCGCAGGGCGTGCTCTACCATAGCACAGCAAACTTTCCTATGATTTTCATAAGAGGCTCGTAGGGTCTCTTCAATCATTTTTAACCCCTGTCCCATCTGGCCTTCCACAATATAAACAAGACCAAGCAGTCCACGTGCAAGGATTCCAAGTGACTCGCAGCCAAAATCCTCGCTATAGGATACCGCTTCTTCAAGGGGTTTTTTTGCCTCTTGGAATTGACTGTTTTGGCCATAGCTAATGCCGAGCAAAAGTCTTGGAAATTGGGAATAGAATGGGTCTTGTGCGGTTTGAATCGCTTTGTTAAAGGCCTCAATGCCTGACGGGAAATCGCCATCTATAAAATAGCCAAGCCCTATAACATATTGCAAATGTGACCCCTTTATGGACTGCTCTTACCAAATGACTGATCAATTTTTCTGCCATTGCCTTAACTTTCTGCCAGGATCAGGATCCTCCGGCACCTAATACCCCCTCTTATTATGGCAACTATGGCATCTGTGCCCTAATTGGGGTGGAAATTCCATAGTTTTTTTGTCCCAAATCTTTCTCTCCGGAGAGCCGATTTTAGGATAATGTAGTGAATCCAGTCGGATAGGGAATTCGCCTTGTTTTGGCACAAAAAGTGCAAGACAGAAATAACTTTACCAAAGCCCTTCTGAAAATTGTGAGGGTGAAAACAGGAAATCTGATGGGAGAAAAGACAGAAGCCCTGATTGTGGAGGATTCGGAAGATGTACTCTGCCTGATGCTGGCGGGGATTTTGAGCTGCAGTGACGATGACAATCCACCACAACCGGTTCTTGCAGGGTGTGAAATTCTGTGTGATGGTCTGGATTGCCCGTATAGTTGTGATGACATGGTGTCTTCCGAAAGTGGGAATTAAAGACAGAGACGTAATATGAAATTTAGGGAGGAATAAAAATGCATACTTCAATCAGAAACGCGATGATCCTTATGGGGTGTACAATCTTTCTATTTTGCGCTGTTTCGTCTGCCATGGCCTGTTCCAGTATTTTTATTACCAGTACCGAGGGAGAAGCGCCCGCAGTGGTGGCAAGAACCATGGACTTTGAGGAAAATGGAGGGAAATTGATGGGGGTCGGCCTTTCAGGGGACAATAATGTCAGCGATGTCAATATGCAGGACAATGTGATTGAGCGTGCGGCATGGACCAACAAGTATGACTATATCGGCAAACTCTTTAATGCAGCCCCCATGTTTGTGGAAGGGATCAATACTGCCGGGCTCTCTGTGGGAGGCTTTTACATGCCGGGAATTACGAGGTTCGCTGAATATAATCCAGACGGCAAACCGGCGCTCAGTTTTGTCAGCTTCATTCCTTATCTACTGGGGATAAGCGCCACCGTGGAAAAAGCATTGATCAATATGGGGAAAGTTCAGGTGGTGATAGGCGCCTTTGAGACGGGGCCGGGGGCTTATATGGCACCGCCCCTCCATTATGCCATTCGGGACAAATATGGAAAAGGCGCGGTGGTAGAATTTTTGGAAGGCGGGGTGAGAATCTATCTGGACAAGAATTTGACCTACAATATAAACATAAAGGAACTGGAAGCGGCCACCGGCGGCACCGTGAACCAGAACTATGCGGGTGCGGGAAAAGTGATCACCAACAATCCCACCTATGATTGGCAGAACAGCTATTTTCAAAAACAGGACAGCTATTTTAAGTGGACGGGGGATCGAACCGACCGCACCTGGGACGGAAGTACTATGAATGGTTCCGGAACCTACGGTCTTTGCGGTGACTGGACCGCCCCGTCACGGTTTCAGCGGCTCATGGCACTCTTGAAACCAGGTATTTCGCCCATTCCTTCGACGACGGCGCAGGCGAGGTATCTGGCATACGGGGCTATTCTATCAGTGATACAGCCGGCAGGGGTGTCGGTCTGTCCCACCATCTGGATATCCATATCCGATCTAAAAAACGGTGACTATCTTTATCGTTTGCTGGTCCTGTTTAACCAAAAGTCCACCGATACAAATACGGTGCTCGAAATTCCTGACGACCCGGGAGACTTTCGGCTGGAAAGGTTCAATGTAAATGATGTGAAAACCTACCTGAGCAAAAAAAAGGAAAATGTGGCGCATATCATTATTAAAGCTGGAAAGACATTGACGGAAAAGGAGAAGAGTGACGTCATGAGCGCCTTTCTGGCGCCAACCGGGGGTGCGGCACCGCTTGTTACAACCTTTTATAACAATTAAAAGGGAGCACACCATAAAGAAGCTGATGATTTTTTTGACGGCGCTCGTTTTGTTGTTACCGGTAATGGCCTAAGGAGGAACATTCTAAACATTCTACATGACGGGGGATATTGGGACGACTGTTAAGATTCAATTATCTTCGTCTTCTCGTTCTGGTTGATGCGATCGAGGAGCTGCAGGAGCATCAGATCTTTGCCCATTTTGGGTTTTTACCGAGTCTGGTGACTATGAACCTGAGAAAGGCGTTGCCATTGAGAGGAGTTAGATGAAGATAGAGGGGGTGATATCGATTTTGCGGCAGTTCATGGATAAAGATTCTCAGAAGAGAGGACTTCCCGATGCCGGTTTGCCCTAAGATCAGCCCGATGACGCCTTGTTGTTCAAAGAACAGGAGTCCTGCCAGAGCCTGATCGATACGCGGATCGCGCAGGAGCCACTGAAAGGGTGGATTTTCGGTGAAGGGATGGTCCTTGAGCGAAAAATGGTTAAGAAACATGGTCTATCTCCTTGTGGATTAGATGTTTGAGTTCTGCGATGATAAAGATCAGGGTTGGATGTGAGGCCTTTTCAAAGGCTTGCCTGACCATCTGACGATTGATGGAACGGCTTTGGTTGTAGACTTTTTTGAGTGATTATTCAGATAAAAACATAAGGAGGGACTTCAACATGAAAACGCTGAGATTTTTTGCAATAACAATTCTGGCAGCGGCGCTCTTCGCGGGATGCAGCGACAGCACCACCCCACAAGAGGCACAAAGCGCCTCGGACACCTTCAGACAGTACAGCGCAAATCTCCATGAACTTGAATTCAGGCAAGCCCTGCGGAATTCATGGGTCGGAACGTCAGAAACCAGCAAGACCCGGGTTCGGGGCCAGGCGGGCTTTTTGCTGGACATGGGAAAGAAAATAGGCGGAGACCTTATCAAAAAGGGCCTCTCTTACGGCATTGACAAAGCCTTTGGCATTCAAAGCAAATCACAGAAAGAGGCCAAAGAGATAAATTTCATAAACCATTCCCTTTTGGGCATCCAACATCAACTGACTGCTATACAAGATAATTTGACAGATGTTTACAATAATCAGATCAAGGAAATGCAACAGCAAGGCAAGGATCAGCTCGAAATTATCAGCGATTTCAGCGATGTGGAAACGGAGATAATTAAGCAATCCAGTGCAGCTCAGACTTTTAATGCCAGTTACAGCACCTTTATCGACGATCTTCAGAACACGACCAATGGAAAGCCGGACTATGAGTTGGATCTCACAAAGATGTGCGATCCAACGAGTGATTTCCTTTCCAACAACTACGGCAACCTCGATGAAAACTACAGACACAACACCATTTTGTATGATGCCTACCAAATGGTGAATGATCTGTTCGGATCGTCGGAGACTACGGGTACCTGGGTTGATGACCTTAGTACTGATGCGGATCAATATATGACGCAGCTAATAACAGCGACAACAGGTTGCAACGTGGTGGCAAACTATTACGCCGCCGGAACGAGCGTCTCTCAGGCCGCCTACGCTATGGCCGACCTCCTTCAGCGGGCCTATACGGTATTCGCTTTTACCCTGCAGTTTGCTTCGGAGTGCGACGCGGTAAAAAAGTTCTATTCCGGACAGGATTCTTATCCGGGCAATATTTATGCTAACATTACCATCTCCACACTAACTTCCGAAAATCTTCCGGATGCATTGAACCAACTGGCCACTAATTTCAACACTCAGTTTTTTGATAACGCAATGGATGATTTTGAAAAAATCGCAGAGCCTTTTGTTACGTATGGGGGTACTGATAATAAGTATTGGGATACAGCCAAACTTCTCACTGCCGCGGGGCTGAACCTGGCAGATGATTTTATCCAGAACGGGTGCTTCCCCCTCAGTTATGTCAAGAACGTGAACAACAATGGAAATCTTGACTATCTGGCCGCTGAATGCAACTACAATGACCAATGGACTGTCCTTCAGCTTTTTATCCCCACCAACAATGGGACTGAGGGGATGACCAACATAAGTTACCTCAGCGACTTCGGACTCATCGGGGACATGGTTTATGATCCGCTCTGGGGATTCTGTAATCAACCAGGTACCATATATTCCGCAGGCACGTGCGATAATCATCATTACAAACATGCATGTACGTCTGGCTTCGATGACTGCTATGTTGCTCAGGCTTCCATAGCGCTGAATGGGTCATCGCCGCTTTACGGGGCTGGCACGCTCGATGATGCGGGTGCGTGGGGAATTGGTGATGGTGGATTAAATCTGCGGTCCTCATGGTATCTTTGGGGCTGTGATTGGGGGAACGAGGACAGTTGTATTCAAGGCAATTACGGTGTTACAATCACTCCCAATGGGCACGTTTTTGCGGGGGTCATCACAGGGACTTTTTGCAGGAATGCGACCATTCAAACTATGAACAACACCGTTGCCGATTTTGGAGTCATGTCATTTACAGAGGGTAACACCAGCGTAGATGGCAATACCCTTTCCTATCCAGACGGAACGCAAATTAGCACTAACGGCCCCAGCCTAAATCCAGCGGGTGAAAACGGCAACTTCAATCCCACCTATGCCGAATACGGCTTTGGGATGCAGCCTCAGAGTTCCCCTCAGCCTGACGCGAAGTCATACCCCATATGTGCGAACGGCACAACGATTTCTCTTGCCAGTTTCTATTCTTATTCTGACAGCAATAACCTCACAGGTAGCGTAACGGACGCAACTACCATCGATGTTAATGGAAATACGGGAACATTTGATGACACATACAAATCGCTCACCCTCAATGATACGACATGGAAGAGAGTTACCTCATCTAATGATGAAGCAGTTGGCACGGATGCCATGCAGGGGCTCTGGGTATATGGGTCATCGGGTCAACAGGAATACATGACCACCAGTTGCTCCGACCCGACGAATTAAGCATTCTTGGCTTGCCTCCGATGTGACCAATCACCCCTTAAAAGGGTGATTGGTCAAAAGAGGATCGTGTTGCCAGAATAACCTATTGAAATGAAGTCCCGGCGTTCCCTCCCATCATCCTGACCACACTGACCACCTTCGTGTGAGAATGGGGGACGTTGGCAACTTTGTGAACTTACAGGGAATCGGGCACTGGTTCATTATGCTCTTTTCACGATTAGCAGGGTTCTTCCAACAATTCCGAGAATGCGTTTGTCCTGCATTCTCTAGTCCTGGTTTCCGCTTAGGGTGATATGCGTGAAAGTGCTCTTAAAATATTAAGTTGACAAGATATTAAAAGTTATAAATGTGAATCTATGCCGAGATTAGCCCGACTGGACGCCCCTGGTGTGGTGCATCACATTATGATCAGGGGAATAGAGCGTCGAAATAGAGTGGGGGTCAAGTCTCCGTTTAGCTCTTTCTATTTTCAAGCAAGAGCTAAACGGAGACTTGACCACTTCACACGCTCTCGTGGAATGGGCATTTCGCACAAGCAAGACAGTAGAGTTGGAGATGCGCCCTGTTTATGTTCGATTAGCTGACCGTACTCGTGGCCATGCGTTTATTCTAATGTTGGCCTATCGCATTGTCCAGGAATTGGCACAACGGTGGCATAACATTGAATTGACTGTTGAAGAAGGACTCAAAGAACTTACG
>Ga0208648_1002136_pt1 | contig 14370 bp, 13 predicted proteins | sample AntAceMetag02UKL_FD_184772 | JGI IMG/M metagenome (GOLD analysis project Ga0208648, IMG submission 184772) | Saline lake microbial communities from Ace Lake, Antarctica - Antarctic Ace Lake Metagenome 02UKL (SPAdes) (version 2) | ecosystem: Environmental > Aquatic > Non-marine Saline and...
AGAGCGGTGATTTTTTCGCTCAACTTTATTTTGCGTGGAATTCGACAAACAATAAAACCTGATTTTGCTGTTTTATATTCAGACAGGAAAACTTCTAAATGACGCATATCGCTCTGCCTAGGATTATCTGTCCATTTAACTTCCACAGGGGTATAGATACCGGCCTCGTCAATAACCCAATCAACTTCAGGGCCATCTGGGTCCCGCCAGAATCGAATCTTAGCACCATGCCCCTTTATATGCATATTCCTCAAAAGCTCAAGTCCAATAAACTGCTCAAAGAGCATGCCCATAGTATCTCTGGGGGGCTTTGTTCCTTCATGCGCCGCAAGACGCCTAACCCCAAGATCAAAAAACAAATATTTCTCGGATTTAGTAAGCTTCTTTCTTATCTTGCTTTGTGTTAAAGGTTCAATCCGTTCGGCTATAAGACAATCTTCTAATATTTGATAATAGGCACCTATCGTTGTATGAGAAACTCCTATTTCCTGCGACAATTTTCTTAAATTAATAATCCCTCCTGATTCAGAGGCTGCCAGTTCCAGAAATCTTGCGAAATTACCTAAACTCCTAACAACAGCTTCGGCTCGAATTTCTTCCTCCAGATAAGTCGTCACATACGCTTCCAAATCTGTCTCTCTATCTGGCTGTTTCGCAACAGCAAGGATCCCAGGCAACGAGCCGTAGAAAAGTCGTTCGTTTAAATCCTTTGCTGGAAACTCCTGTATGCTAAATGGGTCCATCTTGAATGCAACAATTCGCCCTGGAATAAGATTAACCTGCGCACCTCTGCGTAGCTTTCGGGCGCTTGAACCTGTAAGTATAAAATTAGCCTTCCCGCGGTCTATCAAGTCCTGTACTACATCTAGAATAACCGGCACTTTCTGGACTTCATCCAAGATGACAAGCGGACGCTTAGGCGCTTCTGCAGCAATCAAAGATTCAACTTCCCCCTTAAGCAGTTGCGGAGACTTTTCATATCGTTGTCTTATGTCCGGCTCCACAAACGAAACCAATAAATCATGTTTAAACTGATTAGTAAGTGTAGTTTTCCCGGTTTGCCGTGCCCCAAGCAAAAGAACGCTCTTGTCTCGATTAAGAGTATATCTTATCCTATCTTCGATCAATCTTTTAATATATTTCATAGTTTACATTATCGCCGAAAATGGATGGCTTGTCAACAAAATTCTACTATAGCTGGGTAAAGTACTTTTTTGGCCATTCTTATGGCCAGACCCCATTATCTTATGAATGCAGTATCTTTTCGAACCCTGTTATAATAGGACTGCTGGTATGAGTGGAAGAATTACGAATATAAATCAAATTCCGCGCGCTGGAATTTAAATCTCTCTTTTATGCTGAAGTTTTAACAAAAATAGAAACCCTTAAGTTACAAAGATAAGACTTGACCCCATTATCCATATAGAAACCCTTAAGTTACAAGTATAAGACCTGACCCCTTATGTTTTTATCGCAGTTTAATAACCAAGCTTTTACCCAAAGCGCCTGCTATGCGTTCCAGGGTATCTACAGAAAGATTCTCGTGACCACGCTCAACGCTAGAAACATACTGTTGGATTACCCCTAATTTTTTTGCTATATCTTTCTGAGTACATCCTAACTTCATCCGTACATTTCTTATCTGTTGAGCTAATCTCAACCTTTCAGGTGGGATATTGTCTTCTTGAGGCTGCCTTATTTTAATTCCCTGTTCTTTTAATATTTCATGAACTCGTTCATATATTGTCTGCCAGAAAACTACTCTGTCTTTAAGCCAGCTGTCTTTTCTCATTTGTTTCTTTATAGTCGGCCACTTTTTACAAAAAGTTACTTTACCAACAATACTAAAAACCATCTTAGGATCGTTAACTCGGGAAAACAGTTTTTCCGCGTAGATATCAAATTTGGGGTGGTTTTCATCTTTTAAAATTTTTCTTGCTTCGTTTTCTCCAGCGCGGCTATCCCACAACCAGTTTGTCTTCATTTCTATCACCCTTAGATCCTTCCTTTAAAAATATAGCGGGGCTTATCCTTTAAGATTAGATTAACTTCTCAGGCACTTTCTTTAAAAGCTCCTCGTTTAAATGTTTTATCACTTTGGTAGTGTCAATTTTTGGAACCAAATCCAGGAGCCCAACTTTTAAACTCATCCTGTTAAAACCCCTATACCAGGCAATAAGACTTTCTGCTTTGTCGTAAGAGAAGTATTCAAAGAAAAATTCTGACAAAAGATAATGATGTTTTGACAAATAATAAAGATCGAATAAGTCTTTTATGCTCTGGCGGCCTGCATGGATTATTCTACCAGTTTTATCCTCTCGCTTAACTCTCCCCATGGCAGCTTGTATCTTTCTGTAATAGATATCCTCTATAGAATGTACCCCATTCTTTACCCCTTTAATATTCTTCTCGAAATCCTGGACAAAATCTATCTTCAAAACACAATCTTTCTTCAGCTCTAAAAAATAGACCTTCATAGGTATCAGTTCAGGATCGTCCTGCTCAGCTTCCAGCTTAAAGTCAAAGCCCGTCTCTTTAGAAACAAAACTCATTACTCGGCCGGGATCTTCTTTTTTATACTCTTGAGTAAAAAAATCCAAGTCTTCAGAAAATCTATGGGCGAAATAAAAAGATAAAGCTGTACCGCCTGTCAAATAATACCTTTTGAATTTCTTTGTTACCAGGCCTGTTATTTTTCTCTGTTCGTTTTTAATATAAGAAATTTTGCTTTCCATCTTTTCCTCCCGAAACAATTATACTACTTATGAGTAGTGTTGTCAATTAAAAAAACAACTTTTGTTTATTTTTTTCAAAACCACTTTGAACGCTGTAAAACTACTACTTTTGCTGTACCTAAGTAATGTTATACGAATAGAAAATTCTCTTTCAGCCCTAACTCGTTCTTTTTCGGTAGATATGCTCTTAGGGGGTCTCCATAAAGAAACGAAGTTCTTTGCGAATGAGGCATTAAGCTACAACAAAAACAACATAGACGCGGGTTTTAACATATTAAAAAGAAGTGACTTTTCAATAAAGCCATCTTTTAAATATACACGATATAAATACCCTCCTCTATCTACCGGCAATGAAAAAAACTATAAGCTAAGTGTTGATTGCAAGAAATACATTGGCTCTACAGATAAAGCGATTGAGGCAGGCTACTGGTATAAATGGAAGAATTACGAATATAAATCAAATTCCGCGCGCTGGAACTTAAATCTTTCCTTTATGATGAAGTTTTAACAAAAATAGAAACCCTTAAGTTACAATGTTTACCCTGTGGAATCCCGCTTCGCGGGAGCAACAAAGCTGCTATTCCACTGGGTAAAGACCTGACCCCTTATGTCCTTATAGAAAGTTTAAAAATATGTTATACCTTTTTTCATATCTTTTGCTTGTTGTTCATCAACAAAACCTAAACTTTGTGCTTTATCAATAATCCCAAATGAAGTAATCGCAAGTTTACCAGGGCATTTTCGTACAAATTCATTAATCACATCTCGTTCATCGCATGCTAATCCATAGCCATTACTTATCGCCAAGGCAAGAGATGCCGCTTCCCCCCTATGTATCCTTTTCCCATTGATTCCATTTGCCATATAATCAAAAAACAAGTTTTCTTCTTCTTCCCCATTAATATCTTGAGAGATTAGCCTACCATCACTAAAATAGGGGTTTAAATCTATTGGCCCCATTTTTGAATATTTAGCTTCTTCTATAACATTTTTTTCTACAACTATCTTGCCATTTGTCCAATTTATTAACTGTTCAAACATTACTAAATTATAAAAATGTATTATAACCATTGCATCAGAAACAACTAAATTATCGTTAAAGAGCTTTTTCTCTTCCATATTTCTTCGCTTCCTCTAATTCCTTTCCCATTTCCATAGCTTCATACAAAGGTATTTCTAGAAAATTTGCTAAAACAGCTGGAGTAATTTTGTTTTTAATATAAGCATTGATGCAAAGCCTAGTATAATAAGCTGGAAATTTACGTTTTTCCCTACTTGGCTCTTCTCTACCTGTTGAAACTCTCAAAGCATTAACATACGTTTCTTCCAATAACATTTCTTTCTGTTTATTCTTTATCAATGAAAGATTATTCAATCTATACGCCATAGACTGAAAGCTAACACCGTAATAATCTGCAAAATAAATAACATCTTCTGGCGTAATATTCTTATTGCTTTTTACTGTTTTTGTAAATGTACTAATAATTTCATCTGCTGGCATTAAAAATTCGCTAGCAAAATAATTAGCCAACCTTTCATCTAGTGTGTCTTTATCTTTAATAAAAGATATAATGCCCACTTTTCTTTTATGAAAAAGATAATGAGCATACTCATGTGCTAAAGAAAAAAGTTGATTTCCTGCACATGGTGATGAATTAATCAAAATACATCCACCCATTCTTGTATCGTTGGCAAATAAACCAAAAATTTTTCTAATATCACTGAATGGCTTATAAAAAATCTTCAAACCGCATTTCTCTTCTAATATACTATCAAGATTTTTCAATGGCATTGTTCCCAAAGCAAGCCTACTCCGTTCATAATCAGCATAATGTTTTGCCCAAAACTTTAACTTACCCGTATCATACTTGTAATCGTCAAATGCAGAGGGCGTTACTTCGCGCTCATTGATCTTTTCTAATTCTAACATCTTCTCGCATAGACCTTCAAATTGTATGATTATATCGGATAGTCCCGTGTCACCTTCTGCCTTTCTAAAAAGGACCTTAAAGCTGTTATTTGTAGCATCCTTATTCAAAAAAAACTCTAATGGCCTAGCAAATAAATCTGCAAACCGATACAAATCAGCCAGAGATATATTCCTTTTTCCGTTTTCTATTTCTGAATAACGAGGACGTCCTATATCCAATTTATCTGCAATATATCCCTGTGTATAATTTAATGATTGTCTAGCTTTTTTAATATTATTGCCTATAATTTTCATTCTATCAGGGTTGCCCATTTCCCTCATTATACGCCCTCCTTTTTAGACATTCTTTTATTATACTTATACACAAGATATTATAGACAAAAAAACAACACTTACCAAAGAAGTACTGCTGTATGATTTTAAATAAATTACGCTCATTTTCAGCGATTTTGTCTCAATTTTGATACATTTTTAATGTTTTCATTAAAAGTATACACTATTTGTCGCAACAGGTCAAGCTTTTTTTATTTTTTTGATCTCAACTTATGGAATTAAACAAACAGGTATTTTATAGGCATGCCAGCCTTATCAGCAGCCTGGTATAGATACATTCCTTTATTCTTTAACATAAACAATCTCCTTACCTGTTGTTCTGTCACCATTTACGCCTCCCTTAGTTAAACGTAAATAGTGTACAGTATTTCCTTATTAATCGGAAATTATAATTGTCGCCAACCGGTAATTATAATTGTCGCATAACAGTAAGCACTTTTGGGCAACAAAATAGTTACACACCATTTCAAATAAATCTGTTTAACTCTTGTACTAAACAATGAACTGTTGTAGATGGGTTATCTCTACCAGGATTAACTGGAGAATATTGTGAAATAAGTCTTTCTGCGTTTTGTATTGCATTAGGCTGCCTATCTAATAACTTTCGATACATACTGTTATCATTCTTCCGATATGTGCCTTCCATGCCTGGTTTCCGTTTAAGTTTTTCTATATAAACATTCCTTCCAATAGCTGAATGCATATAGTCAAAATGCATAAGATACCATAACTCAAAAGCTTGATTAGAATAAGCCACCTTTAGTTTTTTCTCTTGAGCTAGTTTAACAGCATTATTAAATTCTCCCAAAGGAAAATCATCTTTATCAAAAACACACCATACTTGTTCAAATTTCATACCATCAGTCAAATAGTCTTTTTTTAATTCTATAGCGTACTTGACTAAAGACATAGGATCTTCTGCTTTTATAGCCACTTCCACACAAACAGACTTGATTGGAAAACTATTAAAATAGTTGGGCTCTGTTTTTTCTCCTCCACAAACAATCAAAAATGCTGGCTTTGGTATGCCTCTTTTGCCTGTTGATCTGCGTTGAATCATACTTTTCATGCATCTCCTTCAAACAAACCTTCCATACCCCTAACAAAAGGTATGGCCCCATACTTACCCAAAATATAATCTTTTTCAAAAGAAGCGTCTTTGCGAACTTTAAAATCTACCAAAGAATAAATATCCGTTGCACCATATTGATTTTTTTCTGCAAACCATATCTGATCTCTTCGAAAAAGAGTTATATTCAATGCACTTGTATTATGTGAAGCACAAATAAGTTGGGCGTTATTTCTGTTGTTTTTAGAGTTAAATAATTTTATTAAAAACTTAATCAGCAAAGGATGCAAGCGCGCATCAAATTCGTCAATAACTAAAACTTTGCCAGTTTTAAGCACGTGCAAGATAGGTCCAGCAAGCGCAAAAAGTTGTCTTGTTCCATTAGATTCTTCACTGTCTAAGCCAAATTGCTCCAATGTGTATGTTTTTTTGTCGATCCCATACTTCTTGTGTATTGTTGTTACCTTTTCACTGACTATGCTTTTTGCTTTGTTGAGCATAGCTTGTATTTCGGGGGGGAATTTTACGATCCCCATACCGCCTACGTTTACTTTTGTCCTTTCTACATCAATATCTTCTATACCTAAATCTGCTATTTGTAGAAATTTTAAAATACCTGGTTTAAAGTTCGGGTCTTTTATTTTATCGACAGTAAATTTTCTATAATTATCATCTAAGCCTGAGATTATTTTAAAATTTTTAAACCAACTCAGAATGTTCGCTGCTATCGATCCGTTAAATTGAGCTACAACAGATAAAAATAAAGCGTTCTTTCTTGTTTTGTCAGCCAACTCTTTCCCTTCTTTGAATTGTGCTCCTAGCTCAAAAGTATCATTGCTTCTTTTAAAAAGTAACGCTTCTTTACCTTTTGGAGCAAAGAAAAGCCATTCTTTTTCTACTCTTTCACTGTTAGTTTCAAAGCCATATTTATATCTAACATTATCATTAACAAAAATTATTTCAAAAAAAGATGGCTTATTTGGTGCTACTGCACTTAATCTAAAACCTTTTACTTTAATCTTTTCGGTTGCTTGTGTTTCCTTAGAAGAATTTAGGACAAAATGTCGCATAAAGTTCATAGCTTTAAACAAGTTGCTTTTCCCGCTTGCGTTGGCCCCGTATATAATAGCGCTTTTAAGCAATCTTACTTTTCCATCTAATATAATTGTATTATCATCTTCATGCTCTGTTCTAGCAGAGGCTACCATGCTAAAACTAACTGGCTTATCATAAGATAAAAAATTACCAATCTTAAACTCAATTAACATAACATTCTCCTATTTTACACTGAATAAACTTAATTTTTGTGATATTTTCACAAATCCTTGTTATATTTTCTTATTATAGTACAAATTTAGATAATGTCAAGCTTTTTTTGACTTTTTGTGATATTTTCACAAAAAATCGATGTATTTATGAATTTTTAGTATTTAATACGAAAACTTGTTTATGTTACTATGATAAACCCGTGGAATCCCGCTTCGCGGGAGCAGCAAAGCTGCTATTCCACTGGGTAAAGACCTGACCCCTTATGTGAAACTCGTTTTATTCTACTGGATTGCCGGAACACAGAAGCATATATTCTGCCCAGAAAAGAGTATCCGCCTTGCATGATTCCCTAAAAACATCCCGCTCTGGTAATCTTTTATTATGATTGTGCTTAATAAATCCCTCTTTCTGCTTTCGCATTGCCTTTATAAAATTGCTTCTTGCCCTAGGGGGAAATATATACGGCTGGGTATAGATATAAGCATCACTGGCAACTCCGATAAGCCGCAGGTACCAGATATCGCCTACGCGCGCGTTTCTTTCAAATGGGTCGCTTATCCTGTTTACCTTCCATTCATCGCCTGTGCCTAATTCTTTAAAAACCATCTTATCACTCAATGTGCTTTTTATCTCATAAAAGCTACAGTAGCTATTTGCGAAGTGTTGTGCATGTGTTGGTCCCGGTTCATTCAATCCATCCATATATGGCGACTTGATAAACCGCTCGCAGACCGTTTCCCCGGTACTGCCAAAGCGAAAATCAAAGTATAACCAACTCATAAATAAGCTCGACGGCACGCCATCATCCTGACCGGGCTTAAACCTTCTTTCAAAGTCAACTGCCGCTTGCTTCAGCTCTTTGCCATCTTTGTCTAACTTCATGATCTGCTTGCTGTAAAGCGCGATACCCTGAACGAGCATCATATAATCATCCAGCGTAGTGCCTGGCTTCATATCTGCAGGAATGGAGAGATCCATTTTTTCATTCATCCCGCAGCATTTTTTGTATTTCTTCCCACTGCCACATGGGCATGGCGCGTTCCGGCCAACCTTTGGATATATCTTTACTCCTGACTGATCTCTTAACCACTCTACCGCCCCTGAGATGCTTTCCCAGGACCTTAGAGACCTGGCTGCATAACAAGAGGCCTCGTCTTCTCCGCCTGATATAACCCTGCCAGGTAAAGCACTAGGGATCACTTTAGCGCCTGTTATATACTCAGGAACAAACTTATTGCCGCTTAGAGCAATCTTTAATTCTTTCCTAGCGTTTTCAGAATCCCCTTCTTTTGTAAATGTAAATAACGCGCGCGTATAGAGCCAATCTATACCGCAGTCATTCTTATGATTCTTATTATTCAACAGTATATCAAGTTCACTATACCTTGATAGCTCAATTAGGTAAGAGAGTAAAATATAGCGTATACCCTGATTATCACTCGTATTCAATTTAAGCATCTCTTTAGCGTGCTTAATCGCTTCATCATGCTCGCCTATCTCCCACAAACACTCCATCAGCCCTGCCTTTGCTCTCATATATGGCCTTGTGCGAACATGGCCCCAGAAGTGCCCTTTCAGATCCTTAAGTGTCTTCTTTTGAATGGTTTTTTCAGCCGCGCTAATAGCTTTCTGATAGAGCTCTTTTGCCTCTTCAACGGTTTTTGCTTCTTCTTCAGCCAATAAATTATACGCGTCCGCGCAGTTAGGTGATATAGAAAGCGCTTTTTTGGCCATTTTTATTCTCTCTTTGCGGCTTTCAGTATCCCATGCATCATAAACAATATCCTGAGCAAGTTCATCCGTGGTTTTGGCAGCATCATCAGATATATTACCTTTTTTGATGATGCTATTCATAAAATTATCAAACTCTTCCTTGGATTTGAAGTTTTTGCTCTCAAGCATTTTTGATAGATTAGCACTCTTCTTTTCCAGCGCCCTTCTATCAGGTATTTTATCTCTTTTCATTTTTATCTCCTGTGAGATCCTGGTCCAACTCACCGCTCCATAATCTTTGTATAAATTCAGCATAAGGCAGAATCACTTTCTTTTATGCTGAAGTTTTAACAAAAATAGAAACCCTTAAGTTACAATGTTAAGACCTGACCCCATTATAAAATACTACCTTTCCATAATTCGTGTAAAAATTCTCTCCAGGGGAGTATCTCTATTTCGTTTTGAATCCTTTTCTCTTTTTCATTACAAATAACTATGCATCTTTTTGGAAGATATTCCTCATGAAAAGCTGCCAGTCCGTTTAAATTTTTTCTGCTGACCCTGCTTGATCCTTTTATCTCAACCGCGACCTTACCTGAACCAAGAATAAAATCTACCTCCAAGCCCGATTTTGTTCTCCAAAAATTAATATCAAAATCCTTGCCGCTGTAAGATCTATAAGCAACTATTTCCATTAGCAAAAAATGTTCAAAAGCTTTACCAAATTCCTCTCCCTTTTCTTCTCTTAGGTGTCGTTTTGTCAAGCAACCGGCTATGCCTACATCAAAAAGATAATATTTGGGCGCCTTAGTTATAACCTGCCTTGATTGTCTTCTTTTGAAAGGTTCTACTCTAATTGCCAACAATGTATCAATAAGTATCTGATAGTATTCCTTAACTGTCTTTGAATCTACACCACAATCACGCGCTATGTTAGCATAATTCGTAAGTTCGCCATGAGAATAACCAAACGCATCTAAAAATCTTAAAAATGCCGGTATATTTCGCGTCAGCCCTTCCGCAAAAATTTCTTCCTTTAAATAATCCTGCACATAAGCTTTTAATGACCTCTCATAATCCTGGTTTTGTAAATAATGGACTGGCACCATTCCATGATTTAGTATGCGCAAAAGATCCAACTCTTCAAGCTCCGCCGTAACTAACGGAAACATTTCATACCGCCAGGCTCTTCCTCCTAAAAGATTGGCGTGGCCTCTCTTTAATTTTCTAGCACTTGACCCGCAAAGAATAAACCTTAATCCCTTATTTTCTATCAGCCAATGTACTTCATCTAAAACTTGGGGAACTTTTTGAACCTCATCAAGTATTATCGGATACCTTAAGAGCTTTTTATCCTTAGCAAGTATTAATTCTCTTAAATGTGCGGGATTCTTCGCAACCTCCATAAAAAAATCTGTTTTTAAGAAATCATACACTAAGCTATTAGAAAAATTCTGCTTTAAGTAGGTAGTCTTTCCTGTTTTTCTTGGGCCCCATAAAAACGCGGATTGGCGCTGTGGAAGTTTTATATTTAATAATCTTTTTATTGTTTTCATTTTTTGAGATATCCTCCATATTAGTCTTACCTATTTGGAGTATATACCATTTTAGTTAGATAGTCAAGCATCTTTGTATTAGTTTATTAAAAAAACAGTGGTGCAATAAATGGGGTCAGGCCAGATAAAGAAAGGGAACTTTTATACATAACTTATCTTCTTCTGTACTTATAGAATTCATGAATATCAGAAGTAACACTATTAACTTACAATACTATAATCTAATATCGAGTAATTCTATTTTTATCTTTGAGCCCCTTGCATATAATACTTCAAGATTCTTCCTCTGTCCTCATTTTTTTTATCGGCCTTGTAATAGATTTCTATAAACTCAATGATATCATCTTTTTCATAGTATGCGTATATTATCCTGATACCACTTGCGGAACCTTTACCTTTTAACCCCTTGCAAGCGAATTTTCCGGCTTTATATATCTTTGGATATTCAATGCCAAGATCGGATATCCTGACAACACCTTCATTGTCGATGTTCCTCTTGTGAGTAAGCTTCAGCTGATTAGCAACAAAGGAATCTATATCTTCCTCAAGTGTTCTGAACTTTTTGGTAAGCTTCTTAAAATCCTTTTCGAATTCAGCGAGTTTATGTATATCATTGAATATCGTCGTCACTGTAATCCCTTACTGAATAGGGCGGGGTACGATAAAATACCGATTCATAATCTATTACTTCGCCTTCTTCTGTTGTCTGCCAGGGAACATCATTATGAGAATATTCACTTATTTGCTTTGCATTCATATCTGAAAGCGAGTTTATAACATCATCTATAACCTTTTGTTCATAAGTGCTAATCTTGGATAGATCAGGTTTTCGCAAAGGCAAATATTTGGTTTGAGGATATTGGAAATAATTGTCCTGAACCTTCGCCAAATCCTTACCCTCCATGTTCTCAACAATCTTAATAAACTCTTTTGGAGTAGGGCCATAATTATTTCTGATATATGTCGCTCCAATTAGCTGCTCCTCATGCTTTTCATAATAGTTAAAATCAATAAAATAAAGGAGCTTGTATATTACCGACTCTCCCACGTTTGGCTTTGATCCAACCTTGCTTAAAACATACAATAAAACCTCTTTAAATTTCTCAAGATTCTTCTGAGGAACGCTTATCCTTATACCGGTCTTCTCCTTAGCCTTCTTTTCTACGGTCTTTTCAAGTACTACTTCTATATCCTTACTCAAGTCAAGAAGAATATCTGTAGCTATATGAAAGACTTTGGATATCTTGGCAATTTCCTCAGCACTGATTTTCCGGTCTCCGTTTTCTATTTGAGATATAGCTACCCTGCTAATACCTAATTTTTGAGCAAGGGCCTCTTGGGAAAAACTCAAACGTTGCCTAATTGCCTTAATCTTCTGTGATAATTTTTTGTAGAAAATATCCATCTTTGATGCCTCCTTTTCAAGTCACTGGAGTATAGCATATGTAAGAATATATGTCAAGAGTTTGTTTGATTTTATTACATTAGACCGGACATAACCTTGACCTGACCCTATTTATTGTTACTGCATTTAGGGGCTATGCCCTTTGTTATCACGCTTGCGCAAATTATTTGTTATGCGACAATTATAATTACCGGTTGGCGACAATTATAATTACCGATTAATAAGAAGAAGAAATTTTAAGCGTGTAGTTAATTCGGAGACTTTTGTCTTGATGATAAAGCTTGTTTCTATTGTAAATTGAGATTGCTTCCCGCCGTAGGCGGGCAGGCGCTTTGCTCGCAAAGACAGTAGGGGGTTTTGTTCAAGATTGCAGAGATTTATAGCGGCATCTTTGCCATGAAAGAAAATTACATTTATTAAGTGGCCAAATAATAAGGACTTGACCGTCATAGGAAACAGTATGTTCGATTTAACAAACCTTTAACTGGTCACCTTTATTTTAACCCATTTATTAAGCTCTCTATCGTATCGACAAAATCTATTGCATTTCTATAAATTTTTTCCGCATCCTTTTGAGCAATAACTGAATCGGCCTTATACTGTGCCGTATTTCTCTTGGATTTCGTAGCCCACATTCTGTTGACATATTTTTCATCAAGCCGTTTTGCGAATTTAATCTTCTTTATATCCCTTGATTCTATGACTTTTTCTTTGCAAACAAAATGATATTCCAATCCCTCGATAAGGCTTTCATGACTTTGAGCCTTTATCCCTATCGCAGCCAACGCAGCTGTTGCCGCATGAAACATTGCATAATATCCACAACTTATAGTCCAATCATACCCGATATAATCGGCCCTTACTTTTAGTCTTTTCTTGACCTCTTCATCTTCTGAAACTTCCATAAGTAAAGAGCCTGTTTCGATATTATGCCTTGCCTTATCAACATAATATTTTACTAGCACTGTAATCGTAGAATCTACCTTTAAATCACCATTATCAAAATATCCTTTTACTTTTATTTTTAGTATTTCTTTCTTCAAGTCGCTCATTTTATCACCTCTAGTATTAGTTCCCAAAATTTCTCTGCGCCAAATAAAATTATTTTATTCTTTAGGATTTCCTTAGCTACGTTATGCTCCTTGTCCTTTAGCATCGTTAATAGATTTGTCGGCTCGGAAACCATGGGGTTTATTTCAGCACCGAAACTTCGTGATAAAGCAACACATTCCATGTCAATAATTTCATCATATTTCTTTTTTGAAGGAACAAGAATAAAAAGATCAATATCGCTTTTTTTAGAGTCTGTCCCTTTAGCCAAAGAACCGAATAGAACAATAGACAATAGGTTAAAATCCGTTTTTTTAGGCAGAGATGAAAGAAGCTTTTCAACAACAAAAAAAATCTTGTCTCTTTTTTTCAGAAAATCTTCAGCTATCTGATTTGATATCTTTACAAAGCTTGTTTTTACTTCTGGGTTATTGTAGTTAGGCTTGCAATATTTACGGTTTGTACGCTGGGTGACAACTAATATACCTTTACCTTCTAATTCTTCGACCTGTCTATGTACATAGCTATAAGAAATGCTTGTCTTATTAGCTAACTCGTTTATCGTAAACTCAGCATATAGGTTATCGTAGAACAGTTTTATTATTTTATCTTGCATTATAGCATCCTTTATCACTTGTAGTGATAAGATTATCACTACTGCTGATAAATGTCAAGTAAAACCTTTAGGGGGAAATCGGGCGGAACATACTTTTATTTTAACGTGTACATTGAAGCGCTTGAGATTGCCGCATCATTATCGCTACTCACAACGACTCTGGCCTTCTTACATTTAAGGCCCACCGGCTTTACTACTGTACTCACGCAAATCGTTAAAAGCGGCAGTAACAGTTGATCTGCTAATAAAAAAACGCTTAGCAAGCGTGGTCTTTTGAATAGCATATAAGTCTTCCCCTTTGCTTTTGAGGAATGCCTTGATTAATAAGAGGAACTTTAAACGCAGAGATTGCCGCGTCGCTTCGCTCCTCGCAACGACGGTAGTAGTTGGGATGGTAAATTGAGATTGTCGCGTCGCGCTTTGCGCTCCTCGCAACGACAAAGAGTTTGCATTCGCAATGACAATTGCGGCATCTTTGCCACGAAAAAAACTTGCATCTATCAAATGATATTGATTTTGCAGTCTTTTTAGGCTTTTGATTACCTGGCGCCTTAGGGCAGTATCTGACCAGGACAAGGGCAAACCTAAGCTTAAACCCATAGCCTCTAAACTTATAAAAAAATCTTTAGTTTTAGTAGTTTGACTATATGCTAAAAGTAATAGATATAAATCCAGAGATCGATTATCATTCCTA
>Ga0208648_1002139_pt1 | contig 14349 bp, 16 predicted proteins | sample AntAceMetag02UKL_FD_184772 | JGI IMG/M metagenome (GOLD analysis project Ga0208648, IMG submission 184772) | Saline lake microbial communities from Ace Lake, Antarctica - Antarctic Ace Lake Metagenome 02UKL (SPAdes) (version 2) | ecosystem: Environmental > Aquatic > Non-marine Saline and...
CCGAGTCCTCGCCTGGAATTGCCCAAACTGAGACCGTTAAAGGTGGATCTGAGCGATTACGACTATCTGCTGGAGAGGAAGGAGGTGGCGGTATGAACGGAAAAGCTTCAACCGAATTATTATTACGATCATTGTGTCTATCCACAATTGCCAGTCAATATAAGGATCTGGCAAAGAACGCCGAGAATGATAACTGGGATCATATACATTACTTGCACAATCTTTGTGAGGTAGAGCTTGTAGAACGAGCTCGGAGACGAGTGCAGAGGCGACTGAAACAATCTAAGCTCCCGGAAGGGAAGACGATGGAGACGCTGGATCAACGTAAACTCCCGCTGAAGATACGCCGCCAGATCCCGCGACTTTTAGATGGTGATTTTGTAAAGCGAGCCGAGAATGTTCTGGCCTTTGGCTTGCCGGGCCGGGGAAAGACCCATCTTCTGAGTGCTATCTGTCATGAACTGGTCATAAACAAAGACTACCAAGTATTATCGATTAAGACGTTCCAACTGGTTCAGCAATTGCTGGTAGCAAAGCGGGATCTAATGCTGGAAGAACTACTACGCAAATTGGATCGTTTTGATGTGATCTTGCTTGATGACATCGGATATGTACAACAGGATCGCGATGAAATGGAGGTGTTGTTTACCTTCTTATCCGAACGCTACGAGCGCAAAAGTTTGATGATTACTTCCAATTTGGTCTTCAGCGAATGGGATAAAATTTTCAAGGACCCGATGACTACCGCCGCGGCGATCGACCGATTGGTACATCATTCGATCATTCTGGAATTGAATAACGAAAGCTACCGGGCTCAAGAGGCGATGAAGCGGCAGGAAGGAGAAAATAATGATGATAAAAGGAGGTAATGAGTGAATTGGCGCGCCCCCCATGGGGGGCAGAGGGGAGAAGGAACGATCCTTTCCCATGGCAAGAATTAACCATTAAAAAGAGGGAAATGTAGTTGTCGTTAGGGGGGAAGTATAATTGTCGTTGACTACTTTACTCGATCTTTTGTGCATTGCCCCAGTATTTAGCTTCAAAATCAGCTATCAAAGTCCAACAATATGCAGGGCAGTGACCTTCTCAGGCATTTTTTAGCCTGCGTTTTAAAACCCGGAACTCGCGCCACTTGATCTTGTATTCCTTATACACAGGTCAGCTTCAAAAGGTACTGCGTAAAATAGACCTTTTGCGCAATGTTTGACATAGTCCACTGGGAATTAAAAGGAACCTGAGAAACGATGCTCCCCATTGAGGAAGCATTTCTATCGTGATAATTACCGTTATAACGATAAAGAACGTTATCGGAACGTGTCGCCGAAAAAACTATCCTACCCAGAACAACGCCGCCGAAGATAAAAACATTCTATAGTAGTATCAGTCCTTCCGGTCTGCTTGAGAGATTGGATAGGCTTTGACTGCTTCAGTTAGACAAAATCAAAATACCAACAAGTAGAATGTGATATTATTCCCCCCACCGCTTACATGAACCCGGTGGTTATTAGAATCAATTTCTACTGTTCCTCCTTCTCCTCCTGACACGCAAGTTAAAGAAAAATATCTTTGAGATACATCAACTCCAAAATCTAAATAATATTCAAGTTCACCGCCAAAGTCATCCGCCTGACATGTAATAGGTTGTCCTCCGGATATATTATTAAAGCTTCTTATTACGCTACCAGTATAATTAATAAGGGCGCCTGCTAAAGCTCCAGAGCCTGATGGACCTTGAAGACCTTGTGTTCCTCCAGACAAGGGAATATCTCCATTGCTACCAAAGTAAGCCCGAGTATAACCCTTGATTGCCCAAAGACCACTTGAGCTTCGAAAAACTCCAATTTCTGTAGTCCCATTTCCATCATAATCTCCCGGGATTGGAGAATCATTCGATGACCCAAAATATATTCGGGTGATACCACGAATAGACCATAACCCCGAACTTGGACGAAATATGCCAATATCATCAGTACCGTCACCATCAAAATCACCGGATAGAGACGTCCCAATGGCAAGAAATAATGCAAATGGGATGAAAAGAAAAAAGTTCCTCATGCTAAACCTCCTTGGATTAAAGCTTCCTCATTTAGATTTTTAAGCGAAAAAGCCTATCTTATTATATAGAATTTCTATTTGTATGCCTTCACACCAAGGTTTGGCTAAAAAAAGCGAATATCGCCTTTGTTCCTAGGCAGGATAGTTTGAGTAAAATTACCTTATGCTCTTAATATCCGTGTTATGTATAAATATATATAATCCGGGATATTAATTATCACGATACAAATAGCTGTATGTCTTCAGATCTTTATGGACAACTTAATTACTTTATCGCCTCTACCATAAGTTGGCAATGATTATCCCAACCTATCCTCTACTCCTCTTTCCTGAGCGATTAAACATGCGTTTTAAGGGCCTTAAAATCAAAATATAGGCAGGGTCGTATGATAGTACCACTTTACTCGATCTTTTGTGCATCACCCTTGAATTTAGCTTCAAAATCAGCTATCAAAGTCCAACAATATGCAGGGTAGTGACCTTCTCAGGCATTTTTTAGTCTGCGCGCCAGGACATGTAACTCACGCCACTTGACCTTGTATGCATTTATACACGGGTCAGCTTTAAAATGTACTACATAAAATGCCTATATTACGAAGTGTTTGACGTAATTCACTTGGGAAGAAATAGAACCGAGGAGTTGGTGATTCCGAAAACACGGAAAATGGATGATTCACGGTGTTTTTAAGGGAAATTCACGAGGGCAGTGTTGACCATTGTAAAGGTATTATGACTGTGATATTCACGACTTCAGTTGATACATTTCGGTTCTCATAATAGAACCGTATTTCACAGGAGGTCGTGACATGAGACAAGAAGAAAGAGACATCAAGAGGAAATTAAAAGTTCTACAGCATGCTGTGGACATAGGTCATGTTTCCAAATCCTGTCGATATTTTGGGATTTCCCTTTTCGATATTTGCGTATCTATGGCTTTCTCGTCGCGGTCCAAGCGTTTCTGAACCACGGGAGGTTGTCCTTCTCATATCCGCCCCTAAAGTCGACCGAGAACAATTGTCCGTTGGGCGCCATCTTGTAGACTATTTGTCCCGCATCCATCGGCGGCTTGTAGGTCGGTCCGTCGCTCCACTTGCCCGCCATCGTATTGCCTGCGATCCTACCTCTCACCTTCCCCTTCTGGAGTGTATAACTGCCGCTCACGTGGTTGCCCGACTGAGTGAGGACGATCGTGCCAGGATGCGTGTACCAGGTGCCACCCCACTTGCCGCCGGCGGCCTTAGCATCAACACCCGAGGCATGGGGTTTATCTACTCCCGAAGCATTAGGCTTGTGCGGTTTCTCGACCGTGCCGGCGACAGCGGGGACCGCGGCAGGGGCTGCCGAAGATGCCGGGCTCGAATCGCCCTCTGAGGGGGATGGCTCGAGTAAATACGTCAGCTCCAAGGAAGTCTTCCTCCTATGTCCCAACAGCTCGATCGAATATTTCCCGGGTCCGAGCTTTAGCGAACCATAATTTCCGACCGGCGTATCCGGAAACCCCCTCAGAAGGCGCAGCGAATAGTAATAACCTGTCGGGCACTTTATTCCCCATCCATAGAGGATCGTATCCCGCTTCTCCCACTTCTCGACCGCATCCTTGTGCTCATCATAGAGTTCGGTCTTGGGATTATCTTCCGGGAACTTCGGCGTGCACTCCTGGCCGCGATCGTATTTGATCAGCTTGAAGTTCGACGCCTTCTTTCCCTCGGGTACGATGATATTTCTGTACGCTGCCGTCGGCCTGCAATCCAGCTCGAGTTTGACCTTTATCTTCTCCACCGCCACAGCGGACGACGATACGAGCATCGCCAGTACGAATAGGACCGCAAATTTTTTCATGGGGCCACCTTTTTTGGAGTTGTGAAGGCATCAAAACTGCCTGTATGTCTTCAGAGCATTCTGGACAACTTAATTACTTTATCGCCTCTACCAGAAGATGGCAATGATTATCCCAACCTATCCTCTACTCCTCTTTCTTGAACGATTAAACATGCGTTTTAAGGGCCTTAAATTCAAAATACTGCTATATACACTTAGCAGTATACTAATACCACTTTCCCCGATCTTTTGTGCATCACCCCTAAATTTAGCTTAATAATCAGCTATCAAAGTCCAACAATATGCAGGGTAGTGACCTATTCAGGCATTCTTTAGTCTGCGCTTCAAAACTCGATAATCCCGGTGCTTAATCCTGTATTCCTTAGAGTGCGCCTTCCCCTCGTATCTATACTCCCAGTGAAGTCCTAACTGGTCCATGACTGCTGCCCAATGATGCTTGATAACGCTCGGGGGGAGTTCTATAGCGATCTCAATGATTTCTTTCTGGGTAAAGGTCTTTTTGCTCTCCAGGAGGTTCATGATTAATATCTGCAATTTCAGTTTGCAATCATACTTTGATCTTTTAACCCTTCGCTCTGTTCTCCAGATAGAATCAATCTTTGATTCAGTTATCTTGTTATCTGCCGGGAAGTAGCTGCATATATCCGGAATCTCCCGGTTTTCAAATGCAAAGCATATATTCGCTATGAACTGGCTCCTTTTGCATGCGTGCCCACCGGATTCAAACGCATAATGCCGGCAGTCCTTTGCTATATTTTGCATATCGATTATTTTCATTTCAGATACCCACTAACATTTATTCATTGAGAGCAATCAAAAGTTCTTGGGATCAATCGTCAATCTTCATCCAACACTTCCTGCATTACTCTGGCGGAGACCCCAAATTTAGCTCCTATCTTTCCAAAAAACCTTTCTCTCCAATTATGCGATTCCTGGCAGCTTTTATAGGTCAGATCATGGCATCCTCGGCAGGCAAACGGAAATGGTCCCGGTGGTGAATATAGATTCCTTACTCTTGTCCCGCATTGGGGACACTTCCACCATACCCGTAGTCCTCCACTGAATAATGTAGTAACTTCAAGATCAATGGAAAGAGATGCCTGCATATATCTATAACCACTGTCGTCTGTCTTATAGTAGGAGGTGTAGAGGATTATGCCTCCGTCATCTTTATCAGCCAGGTCAAAGGTTGAAAACGATACCATTTCTCCATATTTCGACTTCACGGTCCCCAGGCAACCGCCGGAGTGTGACCACTCACGAACCCCATGGAAATATTGCGAGTCATTGAGCATATCAGATTTCAGTACTACACAGTCTCCTACCACTCTTTTCTTGTTGTGGTAATGCCATCTTCCACTATTACAATTGCCCATAGCTTAACCTCCATATATTCCTAAATAATTAACTTTTTTGATGATGTTTTTCTTAGCCCTATAGCATTTATTACTCGCTTTAGTATGGGAAACCAGGCATTCACTCAATTGAAGTGAGCGTATTTCCGAATTGATCCATGTCCATTCTTCAAACCGTTGCCAGATTGGTTTTAGTAGAGTTTCTAATTTATCGGGCATCTCTCCCTCCTTCGGTTGCTTTTTCCCTTGCATTTATTCCCCAGGTTATTTGCACAAAAAAAGAACGACCCGGTCAGGCCGCTCTTGAAAATAATTCTTGATTGTTGTTGTTGTTTGGGCTACATTTTAACTGATGAATTTCAGTGTCACTAAAACGTAACCAAAACGGTGATATTCGTGCATAGTCGTGTAATTTGCATATGGTTGGGATTTTGCTACGATCTAGAGGTATTGTGGCTATTATATGGTTTACAAATATGCCTGCCAGACGAACAGTTCCTTCAGCAAATCCTTCGCGATTCACAGAAACGTCACCATAACGTAACCATTTTACCAGTTTTTGGTGCTTTTTTGCCGAACCTGTGTAATTATAATTGTGGAGGTCAAAATGGCGAGTCTTTATCCACGAAACGGAAAATGGCACATCAGTTATTATCTGCCCAGCGGTCTGCGAGTCCAGAAGTCTACGAAAATTCCGATTGCAGAAAAGAAGCTGGCCGAGGCGTTTCTGAAACAGATTGAAATCAAGTTGGCCAGAGGCGTTCTGGGATGGGAATCGGGAACCTCTATCTCCATCATGGAGTCTATCAAAAAGTGGATCTCGTCTATCTCCGCTAAAAACTCCTCTGACGGGACCAGGGCAAGATATCGGATTGTTATCAGACATTTTATCAAGTTTCTTGAAGATGACTTCCCCAATGCTATTCTTATCAGCGACATAACTCCGGAAATGATCCAGGGGTATGTATCTTTTCGGGGAAAGTTGCGCCACCCTAATACCGTCCGATATGAAGCCAGTATCATTTCTGTCTGGTTTAATTTCTGTATCCGTATGGGCTGGATCAATAATAACCCCGTCGCCCGAATATCCCGGCCTAAGAAGGTCGCCGAGCATATCCAGTTTTTTAACGCTGATGAGGTAAGACGAATTTTTGAGGCTTCCTCGCCACATCGACGTGATCTGTGGGAATTTCTCTACCGAACCGGGAGCAGGATCGGAGAGACTTCCAGGCTCCGGGTCAAAGATGTTAATTTTCAGCGCAATGTTATCCTCTATCCTCCAGCGTCCACAAAAGCTAAACGCCCTGACGAAGTTGAAATAGCGGATAAGTTGTTGCCGATTTTGCAACGACTCTGCGCGAAAAAGAATCCAGGCGATCTGGTTTTCTCCGATGCGCCTACATGGGGAGTTCGATATAATATCCTGAGAACTGGATTCCAGAAATTCCTTGCTTCGCTTGATCCTCCTATCGAGGGAACTCTGCATACCTGGAAACATTCTTTTGTCTCCGGTCTGATTGCGGCAGGGGTATCTATCATGGTCGTAAAAAAGATGGCGCGACACGTTAATATCACAACCACGATGTTGTATGCTCACCTTGCCCCCAACGCAGATAAGGGAGAAGTTAATCGTTTGCCGGTCTGAGTTCATATCGCTAGATGATTGAGTTTTTGTACCTTCTGCGGCCAGATCATCCGAGTGCCCGCAGGCGCCCACGGGACCGCCACCGGCTTTCTTACTTCCTCAGGCCCATCCAGAACCTTCTCCAACTCTTCCACATCGTAGAGTTTGATCCTTGGCGACGGCGTTGACGGATGGAGCCGGCCTTCCCCAGCCCACCGGCGGACCGTGCAGACTGACACCCCATATACTTCCGGGATCTTGTATTCTCTTATTCGTAGCCGGTTCATAGAGTTTTATATCGTCCTACGGATATGCAGCTGATCTTCGAAGGTAATGCTGGCTATTTCGATTTTGGGGATCATATGATTTATTTCAACGCCAAGTGCCATTTTGACACCTGATAGATATAATTTTGGCATGCATTCAGGTTCATCGATGTGCTTGGTCTGCTATTTTTCTCAAGCTCCATAGGTGCCAAATTGACATACTAATATATATTTCCCCTATACCTCGTATCTGTCCCTTCATTGGATCTTCATCCCTTTGTAGATGAAGTACCCATGCTGACCTTTAAGTTTGTATCTGTTCTTGATCCTGGGTAGACCTCCGTGGAATACCGTCTCTATCCACCCCATCTCTATTAATCTTTCGATAGCTCTTCTAAAAGTCCTCTCCCCCATAACTCCTTTCAACTCAGATGGACAAAGAGTTAATTCTACCCAGGTGGTGCGGTTAAATTTACTCCTCAAATAAATCCAGACAATCATTGCCGCTGGCTTGAGTTGCTTAAACTCCGGGTCATGCAGCACATCTCGCGTGACAGCTACATATTGTCCATATTTTGCTTTTCGGCTGCTCATCTATTTGTTTCTCTATTCTCTGGGTTCTCAAATCAGATTCTTCTCTTACTTTTTCTTCAACCTCTGAGGTCCACTCTAAGGCGTTATTTTCTCATTTTTAAGGTAGGTAGTGTGTTGGTACCACCCACCATCAAAATCACCCGAAATTAAGCACGAAATATTCAGTTAACTGTTCTACAGGCTGTAGATTATTTTGATCGCCACTTATTTTGGGATATTCTCCGTGTTTCCCGGCGTTTCCTGGCTGCACACTTATCGCAATAGCGTTTCCTCTTTCCGATGGGAGTTCCACACTCACAATAGTTTTGCTTAACTTTTTCCTGGCTGTCCTGGCCAGTTCTTGTGAGATACAATGCCCGGGCTTTCTGGTGTTTGGATTGAAGCCCTGGTTCGTCTTTAGGAGATGGGTGATCCGCCAGTGGTAAAATAACCTGTTCAAAATAACAGCACCGCTCCCCGGCTTTAGCCAAAGCGCATTGGCTCTCCTTGTTGAGAAACTTAACTTTAGTCTCTTTGCGATTCCACCATGGACCATTTGTATCAACCAGGTCCTCTGGTTTAACTCCCCGGCACGAACCATCCTTGTTGAAGTTAGCGCACTCTTTTCTTGCGAATTGAAGTGGGGTCATTTTAACCTCCTCTGGTTTCTGGATTCTTTAGTAAAAAATTACTACTGCCCTCACTTACTAATGGTGCTATTCAACCAGGAACCCCAAAAATCTTTAAAAAACCAGAGAATCAAAGCAAAAAAAAAGACCACTTTCGTGGTCTTGAGCGGTGATTTGATGGTGGAATCCCACCATATTTAATCAGGGACTATGGGTATGTTTTATTGGTTAATAACCGATTCTTTCATCATCATCACTTCTTCCCTCAGGTTCATATTGAAATTCACTAAAGCGGGCTTTAATAGATTCATCATCATCATCCAGATATTCATCATCCTCATTTTCCGATGATTGTTTTAATTTGCTACTGACTCCTATTTCGAATAGGGGGGAATATGACTTGCTCTTAAAATCATATGGAATCGGATCTTCGTCAGTTATTCCTGTAATTCCTTGTAGAAACTTCCTCAATTTAGAAATTCTCTCCTTGCTTATTTTCCCTGCAGCGCATTCATGAACCCTTTTGCTCAACTCCTTGTTCGCCGTCAGAATGAGTAAGTCATACCAGATTACTTTTTTCCTTGTGTGTTTTGTTTTGCCACGGAGATTTTCCAATCCTAAATGCCTATAATGGTATTTTTTGTAATTCCCTCTTCCTAATCCAATTATTGCATGCTCTAGATCTTTAGTTATTGTAATAGATATCTGGGAGAATGATTGCGGCTTTAAATCAGCAAACTGAGGAAGGATTTTAAATTTCCCTTTTTGTGCATTTTCTTTTTCGGGAGATTCATTCAACCAAGATTCCACTTCCTTTTTGCCTTCAAGTAAAATAGAAAGATTAACCGCATTTAGGATGTCTAATAATACGTAGTCTATTTTGCCGGCATCTTTCAAGTCGTTCAAAGCGTCCATAACATATTCCCTCGGTGAATCAAGATACGATTCTAAAAACATAACTGGGCATGCCTTTTTTCTTATTTCGCAATAACAATGCCCATAGATAAATCCTAAAAGCTTTTTCCGGGTACTGGTCTGGCGTTTAATTTGCTCTCTGAGCCTATCATTCAACATCTCATGAAATTCCTCGGGCAATTTATTGATCGTTTCTCGCATATCTTCAGAATCTTCTGAACAACTTTGCGGGTGGATTTGTTCTATTTCAGTATCAGTAGGTTCAATGTAAAAACCACGGAAGGTAAATATCCGATTATAAATATTGCTCCGGCCAAGCATTTTTCTTAATTTTCTAATCATTTGATATTGATAAGGTTCATCCCTAATATTAGATCAGGTTTACATGGTTAGAGCAGTAGAGACTGGCTCCGCTACCCATCTATCCCTGTTATTGGCCCCATCTGGATGCGCTCGATCTCCCAATTTTCTTTCATTTTATCGGTTTTATCATCGGTTTTTAGCTACGGGGAACTCCTCTAAAATTAACTTACAATTACCGTATTTATTCCATATTTAATTAACCCCTACCGTGTTTTATTCGTGTTTTTATTGTTCTCACTTATTTCTCACTATATTCTTGCTTACCGGTGTTTTCTCCGGTGTTTTCCGGGCTAATCTCCCCCCGCTTGTTCTCCGCTCGATTAGCAAATAGCGAAACTCGCCGTTTATTCATTATTTCCCCAGTCAAACTGAATGCATATAGTTCTGTGTGACCACCAGGGTAACCCATATGAATGGCGGAGGAGCGGTAGCCCGCATTTTGCTCATTATCAATTTTCGATAGTTGTATGGCTTCTTCAATATCTGCAATGGCACCGTCGACATCACCGGCTATGCTCTTGGAACTTGATCGCATGAAATACAAATTGCAGTCGTCGGGTTGTTTGGAAATGGCTATGTCATAATCACGAATTGCCTGATCGCATAACCCAGAGTCCTGCAAGCAGTCAGCACGAAAACCATAGATGTTATCTTCGTATCCACATTTGATGGCATTATCAAAACAAGCCAGAGCGCTTTGGAAGTCCTTTTCTTCGTAATACTTCATGCCCTTTTCAAAGGCCTTCAGGCCACAAAACCATTCCTTATCATGTTCTGATTCCATACTCCCCTCCTTGCCCGGGATATTGCTTAGACAACTCTTTCTCCTTTCGCTGAATCTTCGCTCAATTCAAGTGATTTCCCTGACCTTCGTTTAACCTTGGTTTTCCCGGTTTTTTCCCGTTTATTCGCATATCCCCTGACCCGATCCCCGTCAAGCTCCCCGGCGTCAATCATCCGCTCAAGCTCGATCATATCCGGGTCTTCGCTTATGTCCTTGTTTTTCATCCCAGATTCTTTTGAGGTGTTGTCATAAATATGCCCTGATAACCTCGCCGTGACCCATTTCATAACCACAGGAAGAAGGGGTTATTTTCAGTTACGATGCGAACGAATAGATCATTAAAATAGGGGGGGGGTATCGGTTTTTGATCTTCATCCCAGCATTCCTCATTGACTAATTCACCCTCAGAAAACTTGCCTTCGCCTCCCTTCTTCCCATTCTCATACCAGAGAGTAGCCTCCCCATGTTTCTTGCCGTAACGATATTCAATCTCAAATTGCTTTCGCCCATTTTCATACCACCCATTCCATGTCCCATGTGGATCACCGGTTTGATACTCTTTTTCGTGCCGCTGCTGGCCTGTTTCATACCAACTGATATTTTTCCCGTGTATTTGGCCATAACGGTATTCGGTTTCGCTACGCTTCTGACCATTCTCGTGCCACCCGATAGATTTCCCGTGTAGTTGGTCGTAACGATATTCGTATTCGCTATGCTTCTGGCCTGTTTCATACCACCAGATATGTTTCCCGTGCTTCTTCCCATCTTGGTACTCTGTCTCCCAATTCTTCTGCCCCGTGGAGTAATTTACGGTAATCATTCCCGTAAATGGTATATCCAAGTCCACGTCATAGAGCAGTCCTTCGCGGTACTCGTGTTCAGACTGTTTTTGCCCATCCTCGTACCAACGTGTATGTTTCCCGTTTCGCTTTCCATCTTGGTACTCTCCCTCAGACTGCTTCTGTCCGTTCTCGTGCCAGGAGGTACTCTTGCCGTGTAGCTGGCCATCTATGTAATCGGTCTCGTAACTCTTCTGGCCATTCTTGTACCAGTTGATAGATTTACCATTCGACGTGCCATCTATATACTCTGACTCAGACCTCTTCTGACCATTCTCGTGCCACCAAGCAGTCCGGCCGTGTAGTTGACCATCACGGTACTCATTTTCACTCTTCTTTTTTCCACTCTCGTACCACCAGATCCACTTGCCGTGCTCTTTGCCATCACGATAATCGGACTCTTGACTCTTCTGACCATTCTCGTGCCACCGGAGCCACTTCCCGTGTCTCTTACCATCGTGCCACTCAACGACTGCCTGCTTTATTCCACTCTCGTACCACCCGGTCCACTCCCCGTGTAGTTGGCCATTGCGACGCCCACCCTCCTCTTTCTTATTTCCGTTCTTGTACCAAAAGATAATATTCCCATGTAACTCACCGTCTCTGTATTCACCCTCCTCATTCTTTTCCCCGGTCTCATGCCAAAAGATCCACTTCCCGTGTCTCTTTCCGTTTAAGTATTCTCCCTCAGACTTCTTCTGGCCACTCTCATACCAATAAGTAGCTTTGCCGTGTCGCTGGCCATTGTGATACTCACCCTCTGCCTCCTTTGCCCCATTCTTGTACCAATTGATATACTTTCCGTGTATTTTGCCCGCTCGCCATTCGGTCTTATGTTCTTTCTGCCCATCCTCGTACCAACCGCTCGCAAGCCCGTTCAATTGGCCTTCTGCATACTCTGCCTCAGACTTCTTCTGACCATCCTCATCCCAGTAAGTACTCTCCCCGTGCAGTAATCCATCTTTATAATTTTCTTCAGCAGTTTTTTGTCCATTCTCATCCCACCAAATACATTTCCCAGCTTTAATGGGTGTACCGCTAACATACTTGAAATATCCTTTAAATTTCAAATTCCCCCCGGGCCAGGTTTCTACACGTGGGACAACTCGCCCGGGTAATTCTTTTCTCCCGGGTAATTCTTTTAATGCGGAGGTCGAGGAACTGCTTGATTTCGGCGGTTGTACTGCTTTCTTTAAAGCGTCCTCCCTAACCTTCAGGAGCCTATAAATGGTATATGTTCCATCCTCATGCTCTTCTTCGTAGGTCATTTGGGTGCGGATTTCTAAACCAGGTAATCCAGTAATCCCCTTCAACTTGCATACCTCTTTAACGCCGTTATCAAATGCCTCTATTCTTCCGTCTTCCTTATTACTAACATTCGTAGCAATCCCCACGGAGAACAAATATTCACCGTCACTAAAAATGCTTTTCTCCGTCCAGAAAGGTTGACCATATGCAGGGGCCAGACTCAGGGGGATCGTCAGAATAATTATCAATACAGCTACCCGTTTGACTATGCTCATATTCATCTTCCCCGGTTTTTCGTGTAATTGAGGTTTCATCACCAGGCTGACTCAAAGTGAACCGTTAGAATATCGTTCTCAATCTTTTCATCGAGGATACGGTAGTGGCCGCCTTTCTTTGATTCTGAACCGGCCTGGAGCGTAATATTCTTGCTTGAGCATATAGCTCCGATATTCTTAACGAGCCAATCTCTACAATCTATACCCCTGCCGTATGTCTTTACCGAAATTTCTCCTTCATTAGTCGAATGGTCATAATGAAAATATATAATTTTAAAATCTTTTTTGATGGAAACTTCAGACTTTGCTCTCCTATTGCTCTGATCCCTTTTCGATCTATTGTAGAAGTTCCACCCCCAGCCGGTAAGTATCCCGTTAAAAATACAGACAGGTGTTTTATCTGACTCAGGAATTGAACCTCCGTCAGTGTATTGAGTTAGATAGAATAAATAGTCGATGCTTTCGCCATTTAATCCCGTAGATGACTCCCTTGAGTACGGCTTACCCATAATATCCAAGACATCTTTCTTGGGCATTCCCACCTCCAGTTCCAGGAGACTTTCCCGTTTTTGAGTAATGACCCAAGGCATTTCAGAATATGAGGCACAACCCAATAGAAGTGAGGATACAAAACAAATAATAATTATTGGGTGGAGCTTCATTTATTTGTTCCGCCTTGCGGGGCCTGTTACTATCCAGCCACTACCACCACAACCAGGGCACGTCGAGCCGCTGCTCCCACCCTTCTGTCCATTCCCTGGATGAGGCACCCCATCATTATACCATCCACCGCACCCGCCGCATGGCACCGCACCTATGTAATTAGGCTTGTCATTAGGCTGATTCATTGATATTCCCCCTATACCGCAACTATATTTGCGTTTATTTCGGGTTTGTTGTTATGCCGCCTGTGTCACTTCGTTCCTTGTATTACAAGATAATCCCCAAGAGTATTCCTACTCATAGACATCAAAATATTGAGTAAGAGCATTCTGCCACTTGTCCATATTTTCAAGAAATGTCTGATACTCGGATGGGGTGGCAATTTTACATTCACTAATCTCATATCCAGATGCAGTACCCCTTAACTCAATCAATATCGGCACTCTTTTTTCTCCAGGCATGAGCAGGTATTCTCTTCCTAAACTAACCCAAGTCCATAGATCTGTATCCAAAGGATCAGAATAGTCTGTAGTCCCCATCGGAAGAGCAAATTCAGCTGTCTTAATTAAGTCAAGGAAAGTAGCAAATGCTTCTGGATTCTTAACAGATTTCGGAATGGAGTTTTTTCTGGTTCTGGATTGTTTCGTGGAACTCTTGGGTTCTTCAAAAGCAATTCTATAAGGCAACGCTGGGCATGAAAACCATATATCTCTACAGTAGATCCTGTAGAAGTTTTTTGCCGCATAAACTTTAACTAACTTAACTTTGGGAGGGACATCATTTGTTTTTGGCAACGCGCTTGCAAGAAGTTGAAGAACTGAAGGAGCTTTCCACAGAAGATTGAGTTCAGCACTATCCCAAGATGCCTCTCCCTCCCAAACAACATCTCCTGCTCGGTTTAGAACTTCCAATGAGAGAGCA
>Ga0208648_1002140_pt1 | contig 14342 bp, 11 predicted proteins | sample AntAceMetag02UKL_FD_184772 | JGI IMG/M metagenome (GOLD analysis project Ga0208648, IMG submission 184772) | Saline lake microbial communities from Ace Lake, Antarctica - Antarctic Ace Lake Metagenome 02UKL (SPAdes) (version 2) | ecosystem: Environmental > Aquatic > Non-marine Saline and...
GTTCTTATTTTATTTATATCCACTGTATAACGCAAGAGTACTGTCTCACCAAATCTGGATAGAGCCACTGCTGCTCCTGACCTTATCCATTGGTCGCTATTATTTAGACCATCAGTACCTGTTAAAATAGTTAGGATTTTATCCATGTATGGCGCTATTACCTCTTTATCAAATATCGCTAAAGCCTTTGCTGCTTCTAACCTTGTCAACAGTCTAGTACTTCTTAAACCTTTATCGCTCGTTAAAAAGTTTATCGTTTCATCTATACTACCCAATTCCAGATTGTCTGCTTTCACTGAGATACCTGCTGATGAGGATTTGTCAGGAGGATTAGCAATATCTTTGGCAGCACGAAGTGCCACTACAGCATTGTTAAGATCCTCACATGCCTGATAATAGGCATCCGAAAGATGTTTGTAATCTTTTGGCGCATTTTCAATATCAGCATGCGTAATTTTGACCAAGTCCCCATAATAAGCTATTTCTTGTTCAAGTTGTTTTATGTGGGACTCTGCAGAATTTGTACTGCCCCCACCTGAGGAGGATTTTATAGAATCGACAGCACTATCGATCGTATACTCCAGCACAGTACCGAGCATGCCCTCCTGATCTATATTCGCTATCATAGGTCCTGAAGGGATCAATGAATCTAATTCTGTACCATCTATTATTAAATCTCCTGTAAGAGATAGGCTCAAATTTTTATCTGATAAAGCAGTAAATGATATGCCTAATTCCTTAGGAATTGTTTGGGTCAGGCTATACACAAGTTCATATGCGTCTTTGCCAAAAATAGTATCTGTCTTTTGGGTTCCAGGATATTCTATTGTAATTCTGTACAGAGATTCTACTTCTTCGCTTAAGGCTGTCAGCCCTATTACTGATAACAAATACGTATACCCCTGATTTGCATGGTTGCCATTATCAGGCCTAGTGCTGAAATAGGAATAATTACCGGTACTTGTCAAAGCAGCCTTTAATATCGACAAAATACGACCCCTATATTTGCTATGTATGACACCTTCTATCCTGCTAAGTATCGCTATTGATACTGCTGATAATAATTTACTATCTGCGTCACCATTTTCAAGATCATCTTTCAGTTCCAAAAGTATGCCTGCGATATAATCAGATGTCAGATTTCCATCAAGTATTCCTAAGCCTATATTTGAGAATATCTTATAATGCGTATTCTTACTGGTTCGGTAAGATTTCAGAATAGAGCGGATCATATCCTGATACTCAGCCAATATCTTCTTATTATTCTTTCCAAGAACCGCAAGCCCAAGAGCTAATAGCAGCTTATCGTCTTTACTATTACCTGTCAGTAATAGCAAAAGGTTATAATCGGAATTGCCCTGGCTTTCACTATCGATATCGTAATTAGCGATACTGTCTTTTATAAATAATGATACGGAATCTTTATTACTTTGAGCTGCCAAGCCTATTACAGACAATAGATGGTCGTGTTTAGAACTATTGTATTGAACATGCTTAAATACTCGAAGAAGATCTCTCCTGCGTGTCTTTAATATAACTTCATCTACACTGCCAAGGGCCGCGACTATTACTGCTGATAATAATTTACCATCTTGATCATCTTTTTTAAGGGCATTGTCCAGTTTTGGGAGTATGTCTGCAATGTAATCAGCTGTCAGATTCCCATCAAGTATCGCCAAGCCTGTATTTGACAGCATATTATAATAGATGTTCTCACTTTTGCGGTAGGTTTTCAGGGTAGAGCGGATATTATCCTTATAATCAGGCACAATCTCTTTATAATTGCTCCCAAGAACAGCTAACCCAAATGCCAGGAATAACTTATCTTCTCCATTATAACTCTTATCGAAACTGTCCATTTTATCTTTTAAGAAAGTAACTACAGCCTTCTTATATGGGACCAATGGATCTTCATGCATACCTGCCAATAATAATAATCTCAACGCGACTGAGCACCTGCCATATGCATAGGGAGTATATAATCCGGTCTCATATATAAGAAGCATCGCTTCTTCTTCCTGCGGTGTCATCTTAAGGGATTTAAACATTACAGGCACCTTCTCAACCTTTACCTCAACTGGAATACCTGATAAGGAAGATTTGGCAAAAGAAGTAATGCCGCTAACATCAAATAATTCTTTTACAGCATCAAAATACTCTCGATCTGCCTTCTTCATTAGTAACTCATATGCAGGTATGCGCTCTCTAATCTCTTGGGCAGTCAAGCTGGATATGTCTACGTGCTTAAGTGAATCTACTATATCTGCCGAACTGGACAAGGCTGTCGATCTCTCACGTAAAGCATTTTTTGATGGCATTTGAGCAAATGATAGAGAATTAATAGTAAATAGAATAGTAATGGAAAGCGATATAGCTTTTTTTGTTACGACAACTGATCTGGAAGATAACATATTGACCCCCAATTATTTTATACTTTTTAATTTTTATTAAAAAGGTATTTATAAGAGTTTATCATAAAGCTAGCGCCTTGTCAAACATTTAAAGGGGATTAGTAGGTATTATTTTGTGGTGGGTTCTTTAGGCATCACCTGTTGCGTCTCTATCGATGATAGCGAACCTTTGAGTGAGCCTAATATCTGGCGGTATTCATCTGAGGCGCTTGAAAGCAGTGCACGCGCCCTCTCTACTCTGTTCTCAAGTATCTCACCCATCTGCTCTGTATTTCTTTTTATATCGATAAGATAATGAGTAAGGTTTTCCATATCTATAGATGAGGAGTACTGCAGGTGAAGGCTAAAAAACATCAGAAGGTATGGCAAGAGCATACTATAAGATACAAGTATTACATTCTTTGAATACGCGCTATGATGAGCGTCCCTGCAAAGAGAGTACATAGAATCAGGTATAGCCCCTATGGCCCACGGCGTTGTTGTATTTGGGTCGAGATATTGGCTTATCTCAGATACTCTTTTTAAGACCTCTTTCTGCACCCTATGCATAAGGCGTTCTAGCTTGATAGGGTCCTCCTCTTTTGTAACAGATTCGAGCAATTCAGTTGAGGGCCATTTAGAATCTATGGGCATGACCTTCTTATCGGATAACACTAACCCGAATTCTACTTCTTTTCCCTTGACCTTAAAATTCGTCTCTATCATCTCGGGTGGAAAGATGCTTAAGGCCTCGCGCAATATATTTTCACCCGCAATGCCCTTCTGCTTGGAGCCTGCTATTACGCTTTCGAGACGCTTTAAAGATTGAAAATTCTCCGCCTCTCTCTTCTGGCTTTCACCATGTTGTTGTCTTATGCTTTCAACCGCGCGCAAGGTAGTATCAAGATTGCGGCGTATAGCGTCACCTGTCTTTGAGTCATTATTTACAGAGTCCTTAAGCTCCTGGACCACCTGCTGATTAAGCTTTTGATTGTTTTCAACTGTAGCTACCAGTGACTTCAATGCCCCTACATCTGAGACAAGACCTAAGCCCTCTTTTGAAAATACATCTTTTTTTTGCTTTAAAAGCAGAATCATAATTACAGCCATCATAGCTATAATTACAATAAAGAGGATAGACAGGATAACTAAAAAACCGATACTCATATTAAGGCTTCTCTTTCTTTGAAAGTTCGAGATATTTCATGCGCAGACTGTATAGTATGTCATCTAAGAGCTTCCCCTCATCAGCACTTAGATTATTCTCTGTCTTTTTCTTGATCATATCCAGAGTATCTATAATATAGACAGATTGTCCAAGGTCTTCTTGTTTTTTATTATCAATGGGATTTGGTATCTCACCCAACGAAACAAGCGCCTGCATACTAAGGTTTGTAATAAATAGTGAAAAATCCTTTCCAGCGTCCTTAAAGGCCTTTTCCATCTCCGCGGCCTTTTCTTTGCCGTTATCTTCCAGTTTTTTTTCTTCCATAATCTTATTATACCTTATGTTAATGGGTTTTGTGCGAAAAATGTTACTCGCCTGTCAAACTGCTTATGGCAAGCCATAAGCAATATTCTGCGCTGGTTGCTACGAAACTCTTCTTTCACATCATTATCATAGCATGCAGGACTTCTTCATCTGAGCTAATAACCCAGGCATAGCTGCCTCCGTGGCCTTTTCACCGATAGATATTATCTCCGCGGCTTTATCAAACGCCATCTGATCTATATCTTCCCCAAGGGGAACCTCTATTACTACGTCTGAAGGTTTTCTCTCATGCTTACTAAGCTCGCTTCCTATTATCTGTATCGACTGAAAAAGCACCTGAAATATATTAGATATCTTGCCCTTGCGCACACAATAACCTACGTCTATGGCGATTACAAAATCAGCGCCCATTCTCTTGGCTACCTCTGAAGGAACAGTACTCCTTAGGCCACCATCTACAAGCATCCTGGAATTTATTCGCGCCGGAATAAAAATACCCGGTATTGAACAGCTCGCTCGTATGGACCTCGCCAGATCTCCGGAAGTAATCACAACCTCTTCACCATTTTCTATATCGGTAGCTACTACCGCAAGCGGTATTTTAAGGTCATTAAAACCCTTGCCTTGAATAAGCTCAAGGACTATCCTTTCCAGATTTCTTCCTTCTAAAAAACCTGTTTTTGACAAGGCAAAATCAGCAAGATCCTTCCAGCCCGTCTTTAGAGCAAGCGCCTCGATATCTTTTAATGGTATCCCAAGGGCGTAGACAGCGCCTACGATGGAGCCTATGCTTGTGCCTACTACCATATCAATAGGTATCTTGTGCCGCTTTAATACCTTTAGCGCGCCTATATGCGCTATGCCTCTCGCGGCTCCTCCACCAAGCACTAAAGCTATTTTTTTCTTAATATTTTTCTTCATTCTATTATAATACCCGCGTAACCTACAACCTCGCTATAATCTCCTGTCACATCACCGCTTGTCTGGTATCTTACCAAACGAGCGGAATTTGCCCCAAGGGCCTTTATAGCCGAGAGCATAACTATCGTTGGGATAGCTCCACACATAGTAATATTATATTCCTCTACATTCTTAAAGAGCATGCCTTCGTCAAGTTTTAGAATAACATCGATAGCGAGTTTATCCTTCTTTTTAGCCTCAAGCTGAGATTCGTAATGAGTCATGTCACTGCTTGCCACAATTAACGTATCTTTACCTGAGTCGGTGATAGTAGCTGCTATTTGCTCTGCCACTTTCAGGCAGGGAGCAAGCTCTGTAGCGGATATGGTAATAGGAACAATTTTTATATCCGGCTTAAAATGCTGTAACACGGGAACCTGAACCTCGAGAGAGTGCTCAGCCAAATGAGCAGTAACGTCTTCCTGAATAAGTTCGGATCTACTTAATAAGCTCTCTGAAAAATCACTGTCAATATAAGCATTGCCAAAAGGGGTATTCCAACTACCCTTAGGATAAAGGGCAAACGCCTTACCCAAGCCCGTGTGGTTAGGTCCCAGAATTATCACTGTATCAGTTAGCTTGACATTAGAAAAGACCTCGCAAGCTACTTTACCTGAAAAAGAATAACCGGCATGCGGCGAAACAACACCCAATGCCTTCCTAGGAGTAGCCTTCTTGTCAACCATAGACTCTATCTGGTCTTTCAATAAAACCTTATCTGCGGGATAAAACTTATCAGCGACAATCGGTTCTCTTATCATACAGCTTTTCCTTTACCTCTACCTTTTCCTTTTCCTATGCTTTTACCTCCGGAACCGTCGTAGATACTACACATGCATTAGGATTAAAATATTGATTCGAGATCTGCGTAACAGCTTCTTTGCTTATCTTTCCTATGGTTTCAGGGTAAAGCAGGTAATGATTGTGCCCTAGGCCATAAAGCTCATCCAGGGCTATCTTAAGAGCAAATGCCCCTGCTGACTGAAGGCCGATCTGATATTTAGCTATCAGGCTCTTTTTAGCGGAGTCTAACTCTTCTTCGGTAATACCACCTTTATTCACCGCGTCTATTTGGGAAAATATCTCGCTAGTTACATATTCTATATTCTCCAACGCAATAGCGGCATAAAATATAAAGCTCCCCGCGCCCATACCTGTCATTCCAAATGTACCTAATGTATATGCCATACCTTTTTCATCTCTAATGTTTTCATAGAGCCTGCCACTGCTTCCTGAGTATATAGAGGAGAGTATCTGTAAAGGATATCTGTCGGGGTTGACAACACCCGCACTGCGAAAGCCTGCCATTATCACGGCCTGTTGTTTATCCATGCTCTTTTCTATCTCTTCCCGGCCTTCAAGCGGAAGAAGTTTAAGCTTTTTAATAGCAGGTGATCGCCTTCTCTTTAAGCCCTTAAATTTTGAACTCGCTAACCTGAAGACCATCTTACTGTCAATATCACCACATATAGATATAACGGCGTTATATCCTACGCAATAGCTTCTGTAATATTTAATTATATCTCTTCGGGTAATATTTTCAACGGACCGCAGGCTCCCAGCTGAAATCATTCCATAGGGGGATGACGCAAAAAGCTCTTCCTTTAAACGCTTCCTTGTAGAGACGAATATATCATAATCAATAAGCTCTATCTGGGCGAGAACATCTTCCTTTAATATTCGCAATTTGCCTTTAGGAAAAGCGGGCCTGGTCAGGATATCAGCTATAATCTCAATGCCTTTTTTAATATCATTGCTCATAATATCAAGGGATATGCCGAAGCTGTTATTTCCGCTATACGCTGATATGTTGCCTCCTATCGATTCTATCGCGGAAAAAAGCTCTTCCTCGCTACGTCCACGCGTACCCTTAAGCAGCATCTGCGCCATAATATTGGATATCCCGTTATTATTTTTATCCTCTGTGCGCAGCCCCCCTTGAAAGCAGACTCGTATGGAGACCAGTGGAAGGGTCTTATCCTCAGACATAAGCAATCTTACGCCATTTCTTAAAACCTTTTTTGCAACAACACGCTTAGGCTGAACCGCGACACGAGCGCTCATATTCTCTGTATCAGCCTCATCAGGCACGAGCAGAACCTTTGTCATGTTTTCTTTGTTAAGATATTTTTCAGCTACGTAACTTATGTCATTAGAGGTAACAGAACGGATGCCATCAACGTAATGAGTTGAAAAATCCATGCCTCCCGTAAGAAGCTGGCTAGTACCTAAATCACCTGCCTGTGACTCCTGTGTCTGCTTGCTGAATACATAAGAACTTATTACCTGGTTCTTAGCTTTATCAATCTCCTTTTTCTTTGGTGAAGACTGCTTGACGCTTTCTATTATTTTAAAAATCTCTTTTGCAACCTTGTCTTCTCTGCCTGGCTCAAAAGCAGCACCGACAATAAACAGGCCTTTGTCAAATGGCGTATAGTTATAAGCGTTAATAGTATAGACAAGATTCTGCCTGTTATGAAGATCCTGATAAAATAGGGATGATTTACCTCCACCGAGTATAATAGCGAGCGTATCGAGAGCATAGAGGTCATGATCTGACATACTGACAGAATGGAAGCCCAGAAGCATAGAAGACTTTGGTGTAGAATATTTTATCCTTGCTTGGCGAGGAGCGAGTTGAATAGGCTCCTTAAAGACGGGCAGATCAGTAAAACTGCGACGCGAGAGGCTTGCAAAGGTTGCCTCTATCTCTTGCTTTATTTTGCCGATGCTTATATCGCCGACTACAACCAGTATCATATTATCCGGTATATAAAACTTTTCGTAATATGACTTGAGATCTTCTTTCTTAAGCTTATCAAATATGCCTTCGTGGCCTATAATCGGATTTCTGTAAGGGTGGGTGATATACGCGGACTGCCATAACTGTCTGGAGAGATATTTCTGAGGATTATCCTGCGCCATCCGCATCTCTCTTTTTACAACATTCTTTTCCTTATCGATCTCTTTTTCATCAAACTCAGGGCTTGATACCATATCGTAGAATATCTCTAAAAGTGGCGCTATATTATCCCGCGGCCCTTGCATAGTAAACGCTGTATAATCAAATGTAGTATAAGCACCCGTATCAGCGCCGAATGACTTGACTTGCTTTTCAAATTGCTGGGCATTACGAGTGGCTGTACCCTTAAAGATCATATGCTCTATAAAATGTGTTATGCCTGACCCGGAATACTCTCCCTCAGTAGCGGAACCCGTACGAACATATAGCGCCGCGGAAAAAGTAGGCGTACGATAGTCCTGCTTCAATATTACAGTAAGTCCGTTATCTAATTGATATTTTAAGGCGCCTTCATAAAGCAGGCTTGACCCCTCTTGCGAGTACGCGTTAGAAACAAAAAGGGCTATACATGTCAGCATTATAATAGATACTGACACAATAGCCCTTACTTTGTTAGCAATTTGCCGGATCAAAACCTTTTCTTCTTCTTTCTTGCTTCCCTTATCTTGCGTCTTTTTTTAACACTCGGTTTTTCGTAGTGCTTACGAGCCTTGACCTGCCTTAAGGTGCCTTCACGCTCAATCTTCTTCTTAAACCTGCGTAAAGCCCTCTCCAGCGGCTCATTGTCTTTGATATTTATCTTTGGCACTGTATAATTCACCTCCTAGACCAGCTATTAGATTAGTAATTATATCATATATACTATAATTGTCAATCGAAACTAAGGGCTACTTTTCAAATGAGATAGTAAGGCGAAGGGTGAGCTGCTGCTCATTCATAGACTCGTGAAACGCAGGAAAAGGCGCTGCCCTTTTAATGCTGGCTAAGGCGTGCTTCTGCAGTACAGGATTTCGCGTAGAAACGTCTTGTGCAATACCGGCATTTAAAAGCTGGCCGTTTCGCGCGAGAGTAAAGACAAGCTTTACAACGCCCTCCATGGAATAATACGGCTTATTCGCGTTTGCCCTTTTATATATACTCGATCTTACCGCGTTATAATAAGTCAAATAAACAGGTTCTGAAGATAAGTCCTTCTCATCATGCGATATCAGCATAGCGTTGTCAATAGATATATGCCTGTCCAATGCCTTAGCATCTGCCTTTGCTGTCCGTATCTTTATCTTTTCGTGAACATCTTGCCTTGAAATAGGCTTAGCCAAACCTTGCTTCTCTATCTGAGCTGAAAATTTCTTTTTAGCCTGAGTCTGAGGTAAGGGGTATTTTCCTGTCTGCGTCTTAGCTATAAGTCTTGAGTCTATAGGCACCTTTCTATCCGCGTAATATGTAAGCTTGATAGGCTCCTCCGGTTTCTTTCTGTCAAAGCCCTTCCATTGCGGTAAACCAATAACCAAAAACATATGAAATACCACGGAGATTATTAAGGCATTTATGAAAATCTTATCTGATAGCATCTTACTCGTATTATAGTACTTCGACACGGATACTGTCAAGCAACTCATAGTTTAAAATCAAAGCTAGCTCCGAATATATAATTCCTCTCGGGAGACGGATAATAATTTTTAGTATCATACATGCTGCTTCTGACATTATACTCAGAGTACTTCCTGTCAAAAAGGTTATTGACCTTACCGAAGATATTTATCTGCTTATATTTAAAAGAGCATCCCGCGTCAACCGTAAAATACCCCTTCGCAAAATCTTTTCGGTTTTCCTGGTCACTTATAAAACGGCTCTTCCCCACATATCGGCAATTTGCGTCAAACAAGAAATTTCCTATTCTGTAATCCGCGCCGGATCCAAAATTATGCATGGGCACTGCCGGGATTTCATTATTTGAAAAGTTATCACCTTTAAACTTAGCTATTGTGTATGTATAATTAGTATATATATTGACAGGCTCTATCGGATTAAACTTAAGCTGCGCCTCAATTCCTTTTCTGTTTGTGTTATCGTCATAATTATTGTTATAAGAAAGATAAGGGTCATAATAAATTTCATTTTTTGTATCCATCCAAAAACTACTTACATACAATTTCGCGGTATCTTTGTAAGCAAGTTTTAAACCGATATCATAGCTGTAGCTTTTTTGCGCAGCCAGTGAAGTATTGATATTTCGTCCTGCTGGCCATGTGGACCAATCATATAATAGAAATTCATCTGTCGCGGGCAGGCGAAAGCTTTTGTTGAAATTAGCGTAGAGCTTATTTTCACCGGGAAATTTGTAACTAATCCCCGCGTTAATGGCATTTGCGTCTAAACGCTTGCTGTCATCAACATCGGTATACCATCCCTGGTTGTCAACATAATCGAAATCATAAATAGCCTCCTCCTGGCGATATCCACCGCCTAAGAAAAGGTTATTTACCGGCTCAAGCTCAACCTTAGCGTAATAGCCCCTTGATTTTTTGTCTATATCGGCTGTAGCATTTAGTATCCCCGTGACTCTCGCGTAATCATTGGTCTCATTATCATCCTTATAGAAATCATAACCAGCTATGAGCTTGTATTTATCCTTATATACGTATAATATTCTAGGGGTCGCGCTGTACGTTTTTATACCAGTCTTTCCCGTATCTGTGCCGGATGAGCCCCAATCGTTAACAGAGCTCCTGTCCCTGACGCTAAAACCACTTATTAGTGTCAGGTTATCCATAACATTGATCTGAGGCTCAAGCATAAGATGCCAATCTTCCTGACTGATCTGATCATTAAGAAACTTTGATTCTTTTCTGGACCGAACCTCTAAATCAGCTTCGGAAAGAGCGCCGGGAAGCCCGAAACGAACTTCATTATAATGAGCGTTAAGGTCGCATTTGAATATATCGGTTATCTCATACCTCAAATTACCCATAAGATCAGTACCCTTAACATATGAATTCTGCCTATAACCATTTGTCTCTTCTCTCTTAGCATTCATAAATATCGAAAAGTTACCTTTGGAAGCTTCTGCCTGAACATCACTTGTAAACGCCGCGTAACTGCCTACTTTTTGGATAAATTTAAAGCCAAAAGGCTTTTTTGATTTTTTTGTGATTATATTAATTACGCCGCCTGCCGCGTTATCTCCGTAAAGAACCGCTCCGGAACCACGAAGTATCTCTATCCTTTCAACGGACTCTTTTGAGATCTGGTACCAATCAACTCCGCTTAAATCATTGGAATTAATCCTTCTGCCATCTACAAGCACCAGGGTATTCATAGGCGCTGTTTCACCGAAACCGCGTATATCAACAGTAGCCTTAATACCCGTTCCATACCACTCCTTTATATCAATGCCTTTTTGTTTACGTAATACATCGACAATAGAGTCACCGATGGTCTCTTCTATGGCCTCGTTCTCCACAACAGAGAATGTACCTGTTATCCCCTCAATGCTTTCTTCGAATCTTGACGGAGTAACTACTATCGGCTCAAGCTCAATAGTCTTTGCCTCATCCGAAAAAGCGTTACCCGCAAAAAGCATTACCACAAAAAAAATTGCTAATGTCTTGCGCATTATTCCTCCTTTTTAAGGTATTCGGGCTTTAACCGCTGCGCGACAGCCACGGAATTTCACCGTAAGTTTCCCTCTGTTTGTTTTTTTTGTTTTAAAAGGCCCCATGGCCTTAAAAATGAAAAACCCTTGGTATCTATTTAGACACCAAGGGTTGCACCCTAATTTACTTTACCCTTACATATAAGATATCTACCCTTCTCCGGGGCTCTTATCTTTTATTACACAGGTAGGTCTTCTGACTCGTGGCTTATTAAAAACCCTACTCGCTATGCCTTCCCGGGCATTACCCAGTGGCCTTTGATAGCTTTCGTTCCACTTACAGCGGCGGGACCGTATCCGATTTGCGCGGATTTCCCTATTAAGAGTTGGTTATCACCTGTGTATCAAATTTTCTATATTATATATCGTATCTCAAAACTGTCAAGCATTTTTTGGAAACGGTATAACGATAGGCTTGCCACCCAGGATATCTTTATCAACAAGGCATCTTGCGTTAAAGGTCCGCTCAAGTATATCATATTGTAATATCTCTGCCGGAGGACCAAAGCCCGCGATCTTACCCTTATCCAAAAGCAGCAACTTGTCACAATATTGTGACGCAAGATTAAGGTCATGCAATACACATATCACGGTAAGTTCACTATCTCTGTTTAATAATCTTATAAGGTCGAGTATATCTGTCTGATAACCTATGTCAAGATGCGCTGTTGGTTCATCAAGAAGAAGCAGCTGCGGTTGCTGCACAAGCGCTTTCGCTATAAGCGCGCGTTGTCTTTCTCCGGCGCTTAGCTCATCTATAGGCCTGTCTTTAAGAAGGCTCATATCTGTTCTTTTAAGCGCCATATTTACTATCTCTACATCCTCTTTTCGCTCCTGCTTAAATAACCCCAGATAGGGGTTTCTGCCCATAAGAACAATCTCCTCAACCGTGAAAGAGAATAAGCTGAGAAGGTCCTGTCCTACCATGGCGCATTCTCTAGCGAGCAACAGAGAGCTTAAAAGGTGAATATCCTTCCCCTTGAGAAAGACCTTTCCGCCTAAGGGTCTTATAATATGTGAAAGCGTCTTTAAAAGGGTGGTCTTTCCCGCTCCATTGGGGCCGATAATACCTATGAACTCACCCTTTTTAACACTGAAAGATATCTCGTTAAGGACTAAGTTATTCTTGTAGCCGCTCTTTAGATCTACAACATTTAAAAAATCCATCGAAGTTACTTTGGCCTCCTTGACCTTCTAAGGAAAAATATAAAAAATGGGGCGCCGCATATAGCGGTTACTACTCCTATAGGCAGCTCAATTGGTTGCGTTACCCGCCTGGCGAGTATGTCACATAATATCAGATATATTCCTCCGCACAACGCTGAAGCGGGTATGAGCCGCCTGTGGTCAGGGCCGATAAACCTTCTGGCGATATGCGGTATTATAAGCCCTACAAAACCTATCATCCCGCATACAGATACTATCGCCGCGGTCATTATTGAAGATATTACAAAGAATATCAGCTTTACCTTCTCAACATCAAGGCCCATAGTTATCGCCTCTTCTTCGCCAAGGCTCATGATATTCAGGTTTCTGGCTAAAAACGTACTAACAACTACCCCTAATATAGTTATCACACTTACCACAGCAAGAAGCTTCAGGTCGTATATCTGTGTATTGCCAAGCAGCCACCATAGCGCGCTATGCAACCCCTCCTGCTCTGTAGCTGAGACTATAAACATGATAATCCCGGATAGCATCGCGGTAATAATGACTCCTGACAAGAGAAGGTCCTCTGTTCCTACACGCGCGCCTTTTTTTGAGAGCAGATAGACCAAGAATATAGTGGCAAGCCCTGCTAAAAAAGCAAAAAGAGGCAAAGAGAGACTTCCCAGGAATGAGAGGTTTAACCCGAATAAAATAGCGACAACCGCGCCTAAGCCTGAACCACTTGATATACCGAGTATATACGGATCTGCCAGGGGGTTCTTGAGAAGCCCCTGCAATATAGCTCCTGTAACAGCAAGCCCGGCACCTGCTACCAATGCCAGCACAATCCTGGTAATCCTTAAGAAAAGTATTCCTTTAAAGGCCGAGCTAAAAAGCCTTGTGGGTGATATCGTAACACTCCCGATCAGAAGCGAAAAAAAAGCTACTCCTAACAGAAGAAAGGATAAAATCAAAATAGATTGGTAAGGCTTAATTCTCATAAAACCTCTTGTGCAATTCTATCAGGCCGTCAACTACCCTTGGACCCGGACGCAGGATAATATCAGGGCTTATGTCCGTATAAATATTTCTCATTTTTATAGCGCTCACATCTTTCCAGCCAAGCCTTTTAGCAAATGTCTTTTCAACCCAGTCATCCGGCTTCATATAAGCCAATATTATCGTATCCGGATCTCTTAAGATCACCTGCTCAGGATCTATTCTTGAATAAGACCTATTGAGATCAGCTGTTATATTTATCCCCCCAGCGGCCTTTATCATATCATTAACAAATGAATTCTTTCCCGGGCACATTATAGGGTCATGCCATATCTCCATATACACCTTCGGCCTCTTGGATTGCAAGACATTAGAGTCTATCCTCTTTAGCCTCTCAATAACAGAGCGTATATTATCAGCTAGCGCCTTCGCCTGAAAAGAAGTGCCTGTAACGCTGCCTAATTCCTCGATTGAAAGTATAAGCTCATTAAGATCTGCCGGATCCACATTTATATATTCTATCTTAAGCCTGGAAAGTATATCCTTAATATACTCCTGCTCCATCCCTGTAAGAATTACCAGATCAGGCTTAAGCATTATAATCTTTTCAATATTAGGATTGCTAAAAGAACCTACCTTCTCTTTATCTCTAGCCTTAGCAGGCCATGTACAGTAACTTGATACCCCGACTATCTCTTTATCAAGGCCTAACGCAAATAAAATCTCTGTCGTAGCAGGCGTTAAAGATATTATCCTCATAGCGGGGAGTACCTCGGCAACAGCGCAACCACAAATCGCGCATAATAATGTAAGCATTGTAAATAATTTGAAAAATCTATTCATAATCTATATCCGTGTTTCGATATTAAACCTAGCTTATTTTGTCACGAATGG
>Ga0208648_1002141_pt1 | contig 14332 bp, 8 predicted proteins | sample AntAceMetag02UKL_FD_184772 | JGI IMG/M metagenome (GOLD analysis project Ga0208648, IMG submission 184772) | Saline lake microbial communities from Ace Lake, Antarctica - Antarctic Ace Lake Metagenome 02UKL (SPAdes) (version 2) | ecosystem: Environmental > Aquatic > Non-marine Saline and Alkaline...
TTGTTTTGTTGAGTTAATAAAAAAAGGTGAATTATGACAAAACCCCATGGAAGAAAAACAAAACAAAAGGTAGGGGAAATTCTTCTGGAACCCCATCGGGAGACAGCCATGGAAATGTTAATGCAGATTCCAGATGAGCAGCTGGTTGGCCATTTTTTTTCTCATTTTTATAATAAAAGCGATTTGGTTAAATTCCGGAGTATTGCTGCAATGGGAGCCCTTGGATCACGAATGGCCCAAAAAAATATGGAAAAGGCCAGGATTGTTCTGCGACGGATCATGTGGAACCTGAATGATGAATCAGGTGGAATCGGGTGGGGGTCGCCGGAGGCCATGGGAGAAATTCTTGGCCAAAGTCCTGAGCTTGCTTTGGAATTTAAATCAATTCTCTTCTCATACCTTGATCCGGATGGAAATTATCTTGAACATGAAATGCTTCAACGGGGTATTTTATGGGGGATCGGGACATACCTGGAATCATCTCCCCGGGATCTGGATGAAAAAACCAAAAGTCTTTTATTCGGATATTTACATTCTTTAGATCCTGTGAAAAAAGGATATGCCATCAGGGCTTTAATGAATGCAAGGTGTTTTGATTGCAGCCATGTGCCTGAAAACATTATCACAGATAATAATCTGATCGATATCTTTACTGACTGGAATTTTATTTCAACACGCATTTCTGACATGGCCATCTGTGAAAACCGCAAAACATTTATATAGTCTATTTTTTGGCATGTTTATTGAATAATAACCTTACAAAAGAAATCAGCCAGATATGTGTAAAACAAATTTTAACAATGACGGACCTATGCTTAAAAAAAACTGTGACATAAATATTGCCCAAACCATTGATCTGGCAAATGAGATGATCAAACTTGCGCAAAAGGGTTACGAGCAAAGGGAAGATCCGGGATGTGGTATCCTTTATGGTATTCTTCTGGACACAGGGTACAGGCTCCTTGATCTTGCACAAAAAGAAAAGCATACACATATGCAAAAAGGCGGGTGGGAGCGATGACGTCCATGAAAATACCGGTAGTTGATCTGAGTTGCTGTATTCTCTGCGAAATCTGCATTGAGCTGGCCCCCCATGCTTTTGCCATGAATAATGCAGACTTTGTTGAAGTACTTGCCCTTGACGACTACTCAGATGAAAATATCCTTGAAGCCATAAAAAATTGTCCCAAAGACTGTATCACCTGGGAATAAATTTTTAACCCGAAGATTTTTTTAGATCTTCGGGTTTGGCTTTCCTCTTTCCTCCCAAATCTCCCTTCCCCCATTTACTCTCTTTTATCAAAATTTAATAAATTTTTGCATCCCCTTCAAAAAAACATTGCACCTGATACACAAATGTGTCATTTACCTTGTCATTAGATATAACAAAGGAAAAGGGACCTAATTTGAATATCCAAAGACGATCAACCAAGTCCAACAAAAAGAAAAAAGTGGAGTTAGTTGATCGCAATATCTGGTAGAGAATTAAAAAGCACAATGGATGATTTGAAAAAACTAAAAGGACTATTGACACAATGACTGACTTGACACACCCCATACTTGACCACGACAATCTGAACCTTGTTCTGGATAACCTGAAACTTGGCATCATTGTCCATACCCCTGAAAGAATCATTACGGTGTTTAATAAAGAAGCAGAAAAAATTACGGGATATCTAAAAGAAGAGGTTATTGGAAACGACTGCCATAAGGTTTTTCAGGCACCCTTCTGTGGAGAAAAATGTTCTTTTTGCGATGGTGCCCCCGCGTTTCCTTTAGGGACAAAAGAATATCCATTGAACATTATTACAAAAGACGGTTCCACCCGTCAGCTTGAAATGACTGTTTCTGCCATTATCAATCATGACAACGTATTTAAGGGCGTACTCGCATCCTTCAGAGATGTGACTGAATCTTTTAACCTGTCCTTAAAAGCTGAAAACCTTTCCAATTTTGCCGGTATCATCGGCAAAGACAAAGCCATGCAGGATATTTTCAGGCAAATCAGGGATGTTGCCCTGTACAACTATCCGGTACATGTATCCGGCGATACGGGTACAGGAAAAGAGCGGGTAGCCTATGCCATTCATGATATCAGTGCATATGGCAACGGCGCCTTTGTTCCTGTAAATTGTGGAGCCCTCCCTGAAGGAATTGTGGAAAGCGAATTATTCGGACATGTCAAAGGTGCTTTTACAGGTGCCATCAAAGAGCGGAAAGGGAGATTTGAACTGGCCCATAAGGGAACCCTCTTTCTGGATGAAGTGGCTGACCTGCCCTTGAAAACCCAGGTAAAGATTTTAAGATTTTTACAGGAAGGATCTTTTGAAAAAGTCGGAGGAGAGAAAAAAGTCTCCGTTGACGTCAGGATCATCAGTGCCGCCAATAAAAACCTTAAAGAAGAAGTAAAAGCCGGTAAATTCAGGGAAGACCTTTTTTACAGACTCAATGTCATCCCCATTCATTTGCCTCCGTTAAGAGAGCGTAAAAGCGATATCCCCCTTTTGGCTGCCCACTTTTTAAAGGAAGCTGAACAGGAAAGCAAAAATGCTATCCCCACGCTTGCCAGTGAGGCCCTTAATCTCATGCTCGACTACCAATGGCCCGGAAATGTCAGGGAATTAAAAAACGTGATCCAGTTTTCCGTGGTACGCTCAAGGGGAAGCAAAATTTTACCATCAGATCTGCCCAACGAAATCACCCAGGGCAAAGACCTTACCTTCAGTGTTGAAGAAAGCTATCCTTCACCGGACACCGCCATGTCAGCCAGAGGCAAGCTTGACATTGAATCGGTTAAGGCTGCTATCAAACAAACCGGCGGCAATAAATCCAAGGCCGCAAGGGTATTGGGTGTCGGAAGAGCAACGCTCTACAGGTTCTTTGCCCAGAATGATGAAATAAAAAACTTTGCAGATCATTTTTGATGGAAACCTCTTAAAGGAAAATTTATACATAATTAAAATTGATGAACAATGGGATACTATCATGAAAGTGGTAACATCATTTTGGAGAAAATGCTGCGGATTTGAGGGTGAACTTTTTGGCTGCAAAGAAGAAGCGTAAGAATAAAAGGTTACAGAATAAGGAGTTAGAAGATATCCTGGCAGGAAGGGTATCTGTCACTGCCCTTGAGCTGATTCGTCTGATCCGGCGGGTCAATCCTACCAACAAAGATATTGCCCAGAGGGAGGCCGAAAAACGATACGGAATCAAGGCGCAACTCCAGAGCCTGTTCATCAATAAATTTAAAAATAATCTGCAGGTTATACCTGATCCAAATGATGAACGGCTGGTGAGTTTGAAGTTGAAACATTTTGATGAAAACGCCTGTCATGCAGTGGTGTCTGAACTGGATGACCCGGCACGATCCTGGGTTCAGATGGAGATGAATCTGGAAACTATACAAGACTCCGAGTTCCAGAACAGCACCTCTGTTCCTTCAGGTATGGAAGAATCAAAGTCTACTGCAAAAACTATCAATACCCAGATGCCTTTGAAGCAGGAAGTATACTCTTCTGATGAATTGCTGGTCCTTGGTGCCAAGGCCCTGGAAGTCTATGATTATCATGCCTGTGAGGATTTTTTGTCCCGAGCCTTTTCTATATCACAGGGAGCGCTCCCTGCGGCCCAGGCGCTCTTTGAATTTTTAGTGGATTACCTGGCTGCTTATGAGAGAGTCATTGAACTTTGGGATTCCCTTGCAAAGGAAAGTAGAAAAGATTCCAGGGTTTCAGCCAAACTGGCCCTGGCCCTGGCCAGGTCAGGCAGGATAGAAGAGGCGCTTGCCTGCTTAGATCTGTCAAGGGACCCAAGCGCCATGGAGGTCTATGTTCTGGGCTGTGAATATTATATTTCCCAAAATGCGCCGGATGAGTCTGAAAGGCTCTGCAAAATACTTTCTTCATCCCGGGATCATCCATTTGCCTCTGAAACCAGGGCATTGTTTGAACGAATTGAGCAGCTCAGGATAGACCAGATGAATCCCATGGAAAAGGGAATGCTGAATCATTGGCAGAAGGGCTTCCATGATTTGGCAAACAGTCTGGCTGAAAAAATATTGGAAAAAATTCCTGGTCACAGGACAGCAAAAAAAATTCACATGGATTTTACCCGGATGCAGCAGGAGAAAAAAATCAGACTATTTATAGACCAGGCGGACAGGGCCGGGGCGGCAGAGAATTTCAGCCGGGAGGCCATGCTGCTCAAAAAAGCGCTTGATATCAGTAATGATGACATAGGTGAAAAAATTAAGGCAAGGCTTGAAAACGCGACACTGGCAGCACAAAAGCAGCGTGAACACGAAGAGGTCCATGGGGTTGCAAGTCTCTGGCAAAAGGGTGAACAGGAAAAGTCCATCATGATGTATGTCTCTCTTTCCCGGGACCAGCAGCATCAATGCCTGGCCCTGTTAAAGGATGAGCATTTTTTCTGGACAGATGAGCTGACGGCTTCTGTTTCCCGCATAAAACCGGATAAGGCTGCAGAGGTTGTGTTGGCCCTTGGAAAAGCATGCAGGATGATGGACAACAATGAAGATCCCCTGCTTGTGCTTGAAAAAGTCAATGATGTTGGAGACTTGGTGCAGCACATTCAATCAGGGCGCAAGCTGATGGCCAGGGCCGAAAACCAGGTGCAGACAAGAGAGGCGGAAAAATCAAAAAAATTGTTGAAAAAAGCTGCCAGTCTCCTGGCAGATAAACGGGTAAACCAGGCCCGAAAATATATCCAGACTATCAATGGTAAACAGCTTGATTTGCAGAATAAAAAAAAATTGGAAAGAGTGATGGCTGATCTTGAAAAACAGGTACATATCCAGGATCTGGAGCGGGCTTACACAGCCTCCATTAACCGGCAAAATCATTTCACTGCCCGGGAAACGGCCCAGAAGCTTACCCGGCTCATGCCTGACGGTCAGGACAAAATCTGGCTGAAAAAGGCTGATGAACAGACAGTTTCGATAAAAAAATCCATGTCCCTGGTTCAGATGAAATCCTCCGGACTTGAACCGATCTGGCTTGAACCGACCTTCTGGAAGGCCGGTATTACATGGTGGAATGAGTGTAATGGCTTTGCCGCCATCATGGCCGACGGCCGTCGTATCGTTCTGGTTTCCTGTCTGAACTGCTGGCTGTTTATCAGAATTTTTGATTCCAAAACCCAGATGTTTGATCAGGCCATTATGATGCGGCCCCCGGCAAAAATGGATATACCGACCCTCAGACTGGATGAGGACAAAATCTGGATATGCGGTGGCAATGGTGGGGTCTTATCCATTACCCTGGATCCTCTTGATATTCTCTTCTGGAAGGATTGTAGCATCTTTGTCAAAAAAGACCATGTGCTGGAAGACATCTGGCTCTTTCCCAGACAGAACAATATCTGGCTTCACTGCCGGTCTTTGGAGCAGAGTCAAAGGGATGCTGCATTGGTGGTCAACCTGGAGCAGCAGCGAGAGGTAAGGGCAGTCTGGGTTGATGGGGTTCCCTGGATGGTCAATCAAAGGGGCGAATATTATTTGTGTGATTCTGCTCTGGACTCTGACGTCATCAAGATTTATTCAGGCAGCGGCAGGCAGGAGACATTGTTTACTAAAAAGATCCCGGGTGCTGTGGAGGGCGGGGCCATGCACCCGGACGGCATCCATCTGGTTTTCCTTGTCTATGATGACCAAGTTATGGACCTATTCGAGGAGGGATTGGATGAAACCGATAGTTGTCTCTACATGGAAGTAGTCCCGATTGATGCAGGTCATCCCGTTACACGTAAAATCCCAAGCTCCAGAGGAGATCTGGCCAATGGTATTGCAACCTCCATGGAAACCGGCCTGGTCTTTGTCCATTATTATAATAACATCAATGGCGAGTACCTTCCTTGCCTGTCTGCCTTTAAGCCCAACCAGGATGGTTTTGAAGAGTTGTACATGGTGCGTGTGCCTAAAGATTTTATTTTTGCCACTGACCATGTTTCGAATAAAGTGGCAGGAGTGGCTTCAGGAGAAAACGGCATCCAGTCAATTTTGTTAGATCAAAAAAAGCCCTGGTTTGACCTTTCTGACAGCACACCAAAAATAAAAAGAGATATCCCTCTGCTGGACCAGTATTTTCCTTGTAAAATGCCAACAGGAAAACAATATGATGAATTCATAGATTACAGGATCAGGGTTCAGATTTCCACCATGAAGGATGTCCGGCAAATATTTTATAACATGAAACAAAAAGATCACTGTGATCCTGATGATGTGTTCGCATTTCACGCGGCATTGATAGGGGACCAAATCCATTTCGATCTCTCCACAGAGATTGAACAATGGGCTTATGAGACTTTTCCGGATCATCCACGAACTTTAATGGTAAAGGCTGACCATGCACTCAAGAATCAAGACTGGCCTCGGATCGTTGCCTTGCTCAAGGAAGTGAAAATCCAGAGCATTGACGATGGTACAGCCGGCCATATCTGCCATTTTCTGGGGCTTGGACTGTTTTTCATGGGGGAGATAAAGGAAGCGGTCAAAGTCTGGAGCAGGGGAAAAAGCTTAAAAGAAAGCGAATGCATGCTTGATCAACTGATTTCCTATGGCCGGGTTGCCACCATGTCTGATAAACAAAGGGGAAAAGCCAAGAAGAAAGGAACATATCCCAAAATCCTTCATCTTATTGAAATACTGGACACCTGCCTTGAACTTGGGCATTGGGAGGATGCTGTTGCAGCTGCAACGCACTACAACATCGAGTCCATCTGTTATATTCAGATCCTGGCTCGCCTGACAGAAGCCTTCATGCACCAGACAACTATGGTTGGGAAAGAAGCATGGTTCAAAAAAGTCATCATACTGGATCTGTTCTGCAGGGAAGTCAAAGTACCCCTGATATCAAGGCTTATTTTACCGCCCTATATCATTACCTGGCCTGAAAAGCGTATCAATGAACTGGCTGGCCGGGCAGCGGCCTGGCTTGAGCAATAGGTTTTGATGTATTGCAACTCTTTTTTACTCTTTTTCTCCCTTGATGTAGAGGCCTCGGCTTATGTTCTGTATTTCGTTTTTCTTATTTGCCCGAAAGATGATGTTGCGTATCCTTACATCCTCGATCCCGGTCCGATCTTTAATCTCCTTTAATCCGATGCCTTTGACCCTTCGCCGCCTGATGATGCCCACCACAACATCGTAATCAGACTCATTTTTTGTCGAGACTTTTTTGCTCTTTACTTCGGGTGTAACGGTTTTGACAACCTTTTTGACAGGCTTTAGGGCCACCTTTTTTCCTGACTTGGGTTTTTTCTTTATGGTCATGTTGGATGGGGTCGGCAGATCTTCCATATCAATTCCAAAAGCAGACGAAAGATCGGCATCCTTGATGATCCGCCTGGATGTTTTTGATTTGGCCCGCTTGAGAAGATCGGCAGCCTCTTTCTTGACAGCCTGAGAAATAAGCTGTTCCATCTTGACACCCCTGAGGATGAAAAACAGAGAAGGATCCTGATCAAGTCTCGTGCCCACTCCATAGAGAGTGGCTGCAACATGCTTGCACATCAAGGCCCAGTCCGGGCAGGAGCAGCTAAAATCAATCTGGGACGGGGAGGGAAAAATGCCGGTTTGGGGATCGGTCAACAGGGTCTCCATGGTTTTGGGAAGTTTGCCGTCAATCAAGGCCCCAAGGGAATCAATTTTACCCTGGCACTCCTGAACAATCATTTTCCAGACGGAAGATTTCAGTTTCCTTATGGAAATCTCAACCTTGTAGAGGCTGGAGCCCTGGACAAGGGAGAGGATCTTCCCCTCTGTTATCTTGAGATCCAGAACCGCACCGTGACGTACATAGGAGCGACCCCTTCCAATGCGGTTGGAAAAGTCTGCATAGCCTTCGAGATTCTTATTCCATGAAATGCCCCACCATGACTCTGCAAGCGTTCTTCCCGGGACCTGTATGGGAGAGAGGTCTGGATTTTTCTTCTTCAGCTGCTTGATTTTTTTTTCAGCTTTTGCCCGTTTCTCTTCAACACTCACATATTTTGGAAAGCTGTATCTATAACGACTCATTCTGACTTTACTCCTTTGGTATTAAATCTTAAGAGTGAACAATTCCATAAGCTCTCTGTCATCCATTTCTGTGATCCAGGTACCCTTGGAGTCGGAGATGATCTGTTCTACAAGCTCTTTTTTCTTTTCTATCATAAGATCAATTTTTTCTTCAATGGTGCCCCTTGTGATGAACTTATGCACAAGCACCCCTTTTGTCTGACCGATGCGAAAAACCCTGTCCGTTGCCTGGTTCTCAACGGCAGGGTTCCACCATCGGTCAAAATGGATCACATGGTTGGCCCGGGTAAGGTTGAGCCCCGTCCCCCCTGCCTTTAGAGATAGAACCATAAAGGGGAGGTAACTTTTCCCCTGGAACAGCTCAATGGCCTGCTGACGCTTCTTGATATTAAGACTGCCGTGGATGATGCACCCCTGTTGTTGGAACACGGTCGCAAGAAAGGTTTGAATGGGAGTGACCATTTCCTTGAACTGTGTAAATACCAGCACCCGTTCACGCTTCGCATAAATGGTCTCACAGATCTCTTTAAGCCGAACAAATTTCCCACTCTCTTCAGGGACGAACCCCCCTGTGCCAAGATATTGGTCCGGGTGGTTGCAGATCTGCTTGAACTTCACAAGAGCTGAAAGAACAAGTCCTTTTCTCTGGATGCCCTGATGTGATTGTTCCAGCCTGTTCTCAAGTTCCTTTACGAAATCCATGTAAAGTACCCGCTGTTTTTTGGAAAGCTCAGGAAATGTCCTCATCTCGACCTTATCAGGAAGATCCGGCGCAATTTTCTTGTCCGTCTTCATCCGTCTCAATATATAGGGCGAGACCACCTGCTTTAACCTTCCATAGCCTGAGGGATCGGTCTTGAGTTCCTTTGAAAAGGCCTTGAACTCGGTCAAACTTCCCATAAGTCCCGGGTTGATGAAGTCAAAAAGAGACCAGAGATCGGACAGAGAGTTTTCAATAGGTGTTCCTGTCATGGTGATCCGGGTATCAGATCGAAGCTTTTTAACTATTTTTGACTGCTTGGTGGAGGGATTCTTGATGGCCTGGGCCTCGTCCAAAATAAGCACCCGCCATGGAACATCCTGCATCCATCCATGGCGCTGCACCATGGCATAGGTGGTGATGACAAGGTCGAAGCGCTCCCATTGGATGATTTCCCCTTGTTTGCCACGACTTTCCTTTTCATATCCCGGATGGGCCATAACGTATTTGAGGTTTGGCAGAAAACGGCGGATCTCTGCTTCCCAGTTTGAAAGAAGGGAGGCGGGAACCACTAGAAGGGAAGTCCTGTCCGACTCTTTAGTTCTTAATGTGCTTAGGAAGGCAAGGACCTGGACAGTTTTCCCAAGGCCCATGTCATCGGCAAGACAGGCACCGAATCCAAGAGTGTCGAGAAAGACAAGCCAATTCAAACCCCTCTGCTGGTAGGGGCGAAGTTTTGCCAAAAATCCCCTGCCGGGTTTGGTTTTTGTTACGAGCTCGGGGCTCTTGAGCTTGGAAATCACCTGTTCCAGCCATTCTCCATTGGATATTTCAAGATCTGTCAGGTTTTCAATGGCAGATAGTTTCTCAGGATTGAGCTTAAGCCTGAGGGCCTCTTTAATGGTAAGGCCCTGTTCTCCTGCCATGTCCATGGCAGTTTTGTAGGCACAAAGGAGACTGTCGAGCCTCTGGGTGTCGACTTCAACCCATCGGTTCTTGATTAAGGCAAGCCCATGGCTCTGGCTGAGAAGCTCCTCAACCTCCTCAGGAGATATGGGATCATCTCCGATAAAAAGCCCGGCTTCAACATTGATAAGGGCGTTAATGCCTACCAGTGCAGGTTCTTTGGTGCCAAAGCTTATTTTAAGGGAGGCTCTTGAACTTTTCTTCTTCCACCAGTCTGGTATGCGACAAAGGATTCCACAACGTTCAAAATTCTCCACCTGTTTCAGGAACTCGAAAGCCTCCTGGGCATCCCAGGCAAGATGGTGAAATAACTCTCCCGTCTCCAGGAGTTCCTGAAGCAGATCGCTGGTTTTTGCCGCAGCGTGGACAGTGGTGAGAAGCTCCAGCATTTGTTCCTGGTCATCCCTGTATTCTTCAAGAGCCCAGTGGAGTGGGCGGTGCTTGCTTGTGCCCGTAGCCTCGGAGGTGTAGGTCGCAAGGAATTGGAAAGGATAGGCTTCATCCTTGCTCTCCACCAGGTGGAAATAGACTCTTCCTGCCAGATGGATGTGGGGACTGAATCTGCCGAGGTACTCTTTGACGGTTCCTTTATACTTTTTTATCCCCTGGTTAAAGGTATAATTGAGATCCTCCCACACAAGGGTCATGAAATCCAGGTCCAGGTACTCGGACCCGATCATAAGCGGGGCGGCATGGGCAAGTTCTTTAAGCTCCTGATCGTCATAATGGATATCTGCCCGGTCACGAAGTTCTTCCATGTCGGGCATCTTCCTTAGCTTTTCCATAAAGTGTCTTGAAAGACTCCTGAAAAAATCAAGGGAAGGGGAGAGGGAAATTTGGAAATCGGAACAGCCGAGAAATAGCAGCCACTCCTTTTCGTTGTTGGAATATCGGTTGTAGATCTCCTGATTTAGGAGCTGCTGCTTCTTGCCAAGCCTTCCATTGCAGCTCTCCCAGGTAAGCTGAAAATCATGGGTGTACATGATCTCAACATTAAGCTCCCTGCCTTTATCAACGACCATTCCGGAATCTCCGGCTGCTTACGCTGTTGGTGATTATCAATTGTAGATTCATGGAAGCCTTTTACCAGAAAAGGCGGAACAAAATCAAGCCGGGTTTTGATAACTTCATAGTTGAAAGGTAATACTCCTTCTCCCTATCAACACCACAAATACTTTGATATCAGTCTTTTGATTCTCGAATACAATGGTTTCAAACAATAGAGATATAAATTTTTTCCTTTTGAATTTGGTTTTTTAATGGTAATGATTTTAAAAACCAAACTCAAACTGAATGGATGCAAATGATGAACACCACAAGCTTAAAGAAAAAAAATCTTATTTCGCAATGGGCTTTTGATACCCGCCCTATTCTTGGACGGCTGCATTTATGGCTTGAAGATGTAAACATTGAGTGGATTAAAGGCCAGGCCGTTGATGAATTGAACGATTCAATCTCTTTTGTTGACAACAGGACGGAAAGGATGCTGGCAATGACATCAGCCGTTACCGCGCTTGGGACAAAATTGTTCGGTCGTTTTGGCGAAGGCGCTGGCCTGGAAAAAATAGAACTCAACCTGGTAAAAAAGGACGCAGATGCCATCTCAGCCTATGCCATGAGTGAAAGTCTCTGGTACCTGTCACGGACATTACCTGAAAACCATGCTATTATGGTCTGTCTGGGTGAGGGACTCATGCCCAAAGCCGGAGAGAATGCCGAAATGGGCGCAAACCCTCTTTTAGGATTTGGAAGGGTTTATGCAAGACCTGAAGTGGCCAAGTTTCTGGAAAAATGCGTTTTGAAACTGATTAATAATAAAACCTATACATGGGAAGACTTCAGGCACGCGATTGCTCTCAAGGACATCACTGTCTGGGGTGCAGCCATTGATACCCTTGAAAATACTTCCCGGTTTTCCAAAGGGGAGAAGACAGGCCCTTTAACTGTTTTGCATCTGTTTGATCAACCTTTGGCCATTACTGATCAGTATGAAGGCTATATCGGAACCCTTGTTTTACCAAAAGCTGTAGTTGAAAAAGCGGCTGATGACTCTCTGCTGGTCAATTATTTTACTCCCAGAGGAAAAGTGGTTGAAGCCATAAAAATGACCTATCCAGGAATTCAATCCAATCATATCCATGTATGGACACTCCAGGGGAATAACAGGGAACCCAGAATCGGAAAATTATGGGAAGACTGGAAGGAAAAGGGCGTTCATCTTGTGGATGAAAACTGGACCCTGCCCACAGGCTTTCATCCCTTCACAGATTCCGGGACCTATGCGCCAACCTTTTTGGTGAAGACCTGGGAAGATGAAAACAATGATATCCATCTTTTCATTGTTGACGGATATGCTGCATCTGCTGAAGCCATCCAGGCGGCAAGCCTTTGCTCTATTCTTGATATTGATGTCTCTCTTGCCGTATTGTCATCAAAATTTATCTTAAGATTTGATAAAGATGCCGCCAGCATGAAACTTGATCCAGATGCAGAGGACTTTGCCCTGCGCCTTAAAAATGAGATCTTTAATGAAGATATTGATGATGCCATGGTTGAAATATACCGGGAAAGCATCCTCCAGGCCCGGAATGCTGGAATCCCTTTAAAGAAAAGAACCCTTGTGGCAGATGACCTGATTGCTGAAAAAAAATGGCGCGCACTTGCCACATCCGGATATATGCTCCCTGATCCCTATTCAGGATTTCCCGGCGTCAGCCAAATTTCAGATGATACGTATTCCGTCACTGTTCGAATGACCACGGAAAAGGCAGATAAAAAAATAACCTTTGCCCTTAAACTCCTTGAAACCTTTGGTGAAAGCAAGCTTGTTTTCAGCCCGCTTCTGAACCGGTTTTTAAAGGGAGAGGATTTTAAGGTTCGGGCCGTTAAGATTTCAGATTCAGGCAGGATTAGAAACGAGCTTCAAACCCTTTGCACAGACGCTCTGGAATATTTTGGCGACACGGTTGTTTTAAAATTTAGTAAAATACCCAGAGCCACCTTTTCCGGAGATGATCAGAAAACACTTAAAAATATCCTGATGTGGTATAAAAAACATTATCCCATCTGGTTTGAATGGCTTGAACTCAGTGAATAACGGCGGAGCTCACCATATTCAGCCCTGCCCCATTGTTATTTTTAATAAAACTAATAGTAGACCCTTCCTTAAATTCTCCTTTTAGGATCGCCATGGACAGGGGATTTTCAATCTCCTGCTGGATGACCCGTTTTAAGGGACGAGCGCCAAAGGTGGGGTCATATCCCTTTTGTGCCAGGTGTTCCATTGCATAGTCATCCAGATGGATCGTCAGATTGCGGGATTTCAGCCGCTGATTAAGCTTTTCGATCTGGATTTCGGCAATCTGTTTTATATTCTCCATCGTTAAAGCATGAAAAATAATAATTTCATCAATCCTATTTAAAAATTCCGGCCTGAAAACCTGTTTTAATGCATGAGCTATTTCCTGCTGAACATTATCATCATCAAGACCACTGACTCCTGACTCCTGTAGGAATCTTGACCCTACATTGGATGTCATGATAATGATGGTATTTCTAAAATTCACTGTCCTTCCGTGTCCATCTGTCATCCTGCCATCATCCAGAACCTGGAGAAGAACATTGAAGACATCTGGATGGGCTTTTTCAATCTCGTCAAACAGGATTACCGAATAAGGACGTCTTCTGACAGCCTCTGTTAAAAAACCGCCTTCATCATACCCCACATATCCCGGGGGTGCCCCGATTAGCCTGGCCACAGAATGTTTTTCCATATATTCGGACATATCCACCCGGATCATGGCTTGATCACTGTCAAAAATGAATTGGGCAAGAGATTTTGCAAGTTCGGTCTTTCCAACTCCTGTGGGGCCCATGAAAATAAAGGTGCCGATGGGACGGTCTTCGGGCTGAAGCCCTGATCTGGCACGTCTTACTGCATTGGATACAGCATCAATGGCTTTTTGCTGGCCAATGACCCTTTTTTTAATTGCATCTTCCATATGGACCAGTTTTTCCTGCTCCCCCTGGAGCATTTTAGACACTGGAATCCCTGTCCAGGTGGAGACTACTTCTGCTATATCCGACTCTTCCACATCTTCTTTGAGCATTCTTTTGTCCTGCTGAAAATCGTTGAGAACCTGTTTTTTGGTTTCAAGGTCTCTTTGCAATTGTGCGATGGTGCCGTATCTGATCTTGGCAACCGTTTCCAGGTCTCCATTACGTTCTGCTACGTGGGCCTGGGTCTGAAACTTGTCAATATTCTCCCGGATGCCGCTGATCTCCTGAATGAGCTTTTTTTCACTGTCCCAGTGAAGTTTTAAAGGAGCAACTTCCTTTTTCATGACCGCGATATCCTTCTCGAGTTTTTCAAGCCGCTCTCTGGACGTCTTGTCCTTTTCCTTGAGCAGTGCCTGCCGTTCAATCTGGGCCTGGGTAATTTTTCTCATAATTTCATCAATGGCCCTTGGCATGGAATCAATCTCAATCCTCAGGCGGGAAGCACATTCGTCAATCAGATCAACTGCTTTGTCCGGCAAAAACCGGTCTGCAATATACCGGTTGGACAGGGTGGCTGCTGCCACAAGGGCAGAGTCCTTTATCCTGATCCCATGGTGAACCTCATATTTTTC
>Ga0208648_1002145_pt1 | contig 14321 bp, 9 predicted proteins | sample AntAceMetag02UKL_FD_184772 | JGI IMG/M metagenome (GOLD analysis project Ga0208648, IMG submission 184772) | Saline lake microbial communities from Ace Lake, Antarctica - Antarctic Ace Lake Metagenome 02UKL (SPAdes) (version 2) | ecosystem: Environmental > Aquatic > Non-marine Saline and Alkaline...
ATCTTGGACTTAGTACTTCAAGTATTGCTATGATTTCAGGCATGGTCAGATTTTGGTAGGGACTGTGGTGTCGTAATCCAGTATTTTACCGACTTCTGACCATCTACCTGGCATTTAAATTTCTCTTCAATTTGGCGAAGGTATTGTATCAATAAACTGGTATTTTTGCATTGAGTTATGGTACTAATACGGATACACAAATGAGACTTCCTACAGATATTCGATCAAACTCAATACTATTAACAAACCTTATACTTAAAGATGCTCAAGATATTACCCCTACCGATATTGAGTATATGGCAATGAGCAAAAAGTAAAATAGGTATCAATAAACAAAAAGCCAGGAAGTTTTACGATTTAAGGCATTTACGGTGCAATAGGAAACAATAATGATATTACAAGATCAGATTATTGAAGAAATCAAACAAATCCCGAACGATAAACTTGCAGAAATTTATGATTTAGTTCATTATTTTCGTCTTGGTGTTACACAAGAAAAACAGAGACAGAAGATTACAGTAAAACAACGCCCTATTGGTTTATCTAAAGGAACTTTTCAAGTTCCTGCAAGTTTTTTTGAACCGCTTACAGATGAGATGCTTGATGCGTTTGAAGGTGAATAAGTGAAAATTCTTCTCGATACCTGTGCTTTCTTATGGCTTACAAGCGATGCTAAAGAATTAAGTAATCAAGCAAAAATTTTATTTCAAAACATGGATAACTCTGTTTATTTAAGCAGTGTATCGGTATGGGAAATTGTTGTAAAAAATAAATTAGGAAAACTGCCATTGCCCAGTGCGCCAGAACAATTTATTAATGATCAGTGCGAAAAACATTTTATTGAAAACATATCTTTGGATAATAAGGCGGTTTTTCATTTGACAGAGTTACCCACTTATCATCGAGACCCTTTTGATAGAATGTTAATTTGCCAAGCAATAGAGCATGATTTTACACTGTTAACTTCAGATGAATTAATTTCTCAATATCCAGTAAAAACAGCTTGGTAATAAAAGGAAGCAATGAGAATAAAGAACTCGGAAATTTTTTTATGAGGTAAAACACGATGTTTTACCCAGGTTTTCATAACCAAAAAATCAACCAGACGAGCTGGTTACTTTTTGTGTTAGGCGCGCCAAAAACTGAAAATTCGAGTAATTATAATGAGCATTATAAGTTTAGTCTCTGTCCTTACTTTCTGACTCAATGTTAAATATATGAAGCATATTCACCGTTATTACTCCCCGAATAATTTGTATAACAAGATCATTAAGAGTATTAATGAACTTGGTAGGGATTTGTCTAAGATTACACTCGATGATCTTCAGCCAGTGGATGAATTTCATATACGCGGTGATGTCGCAACAAAAGAGCTGATTAAACTCTCTAATTTTACACCAGATATGCATATTCTTGATGTTGGCTGCGGCGTGGGTGGATCAACACGTCGTTTGTCACATGAAACAGGTTGTCGTGTGACAGGTATTGATTTGAGCGATGAATACATTGATGCCGCTGAAAGATTGACACGATTACTCAACATGCAGGATCGTGTTAAGTTCCATGTCGCAAGTGCGCTTGAATTGCCGTTTGTTGATAATACATTTGACGGTGCCTGGTCGATCCAGATGAACATGAATGTCGAGGATAAGCTGGGGTGGATAAAGGAAGTGTATCGTGTACTCAAACCCGGCGGGCGTGCCGTTTTGTATGAGGTGTGTGGTAATAGAAATACACCGATTTATTTTCCTGTGCCGTGGGCGCAGGATAGTTCCATGAGTTTTCTGATGCCGCCGGAACCCTTCCGCGATGTCATAATATCCGCAGGTTTTGATATAGCAGTCTGGAGTGACAAGACGGACCTCGCACAGAAGGCCTTTATGCATAAGACAGAACCCTTGGGTGAGCCAAATCTTCCGAAACTGGGCGTACATTTACTGGTTGGAAACGACATCCTGACCAAGGCCTATAATTTGCATCGCAATCTTGATGATGAACGCGTTAGTTTGATCGAGACAGTGGCGGTAAAACCCATTATTTAATACAAGCCCGCAGGTTGGGGTAAGCTTGCGAACCCCAACGCATTCCTCCGAAAGCGTTGGGTTACGCGATGGAGTCGCTAAACCAAACTGCGGGCTGAGGTATTTTTACTGAATAACTGTGCATCCTAGTTATCCTGCAACACCCTGCGCTTATACATAATACACATCGTTACACCTTTTATTGATGCATTTGAATATTATATGAATTTGAAATGGTCGCCTGGCTCTAAAGCACCAAATTAAAATCTAGGCTTGAGAAATTTTTTTTAGGGCTGATAACTGTTCACTAATAAGTTCTTCATGATAACGGTAAACATTCTCCATACCCATTGGCGTTACCAAAGAAGACGTGTAGCTTTTACAGCACAGCAACAATCTTTGATAACGCTCTATAAGCTCATTGAGCTCCTCCAGATTAGCTCCATCCATACTCCAGGTATCCAGATTCCTGATTTCCACTAGCGAAAGATTTGCACCGAAATATTGCACAATTTGCTGTTCCAGCTCAGATCTGGTCTTGTCAATTTGCCACAGACGAAAACGGTTCCATATTCCCAGTACATTCATTAATAGACTGACCGCCAGCACATAATGAAATATATTGGCTGGTGGCATCAGTGATACCAAAGCTGGCGCATATTCATCAAGCAAGGTTGGTCCACCATTATCTATGAATGTGCGCAAATCTCTGGCATATGGAAGTTCCATATTTTTTGGCTGTTGGCGATTATATTCAATAAATTTAGGAAATTCCCTGCTTAACAGAGTTAGCAAGACTACGATATCGGTACGGGATGCCCCTTGGTTTGCAACCAGCAGCGATTCGACCGTGAAAACTGTTTTATTTTTTTTGGGAAGTAGGCTTACATGATCGAACTGACCAGCATAAATTTTCTCGATATTGAATGCTGGCTTACTTTTGATAATAGCCTCGGGGTTGGCAAAAGTAATGATCTCCAGTTTATTTCGCAACGCCTCTTTGATCAAAGGGTCATCCATGTCAGTGAGAAATATAGCAGCATCGATATTACCCAGCTGCAGTTGTTCTAGTTGTACCTTCGGGTCAAAATAAGACAATCGGAAGTTAAGTTCTTCTAAATCCTTATCGTCCAGTAAATACTTGGCGATCAAAGCGTTACCACTGTCCTTGGGGCCTATTCCGATATGGGCATTCTTCAGGTCCGCAAGGTAATGATACTGGTTCGCATTACGCCCGATAACAAAAAAAGTGAGTGGCTTGGGGATTCGGGCAACCAGCTGAAATTTTCCTGTGTCTGGATATTTAACACCATCCGGCATTAATGCAAATCGGACTCCGCCTTTTGCAGCCGCCAACCTTAACTGCTGTAAATTATCATGACTACCTTCCGTAGTAACATTAACCAGTTTGCCCTGGTATTTTTTTGCACCACTGACCAATTGTTCACCCATCTGGTGAAAATAACTATCTTCTGGACCCGATAATATGCTCACTCGCATATGATCCAGATTTGGATTAAGCTCAATCATGATAAAAACTAGTCCAAATATTATTAGCATCAGCGTAATGAAAGCAATGCGGACAAAAGGCATCCGATCAGAATCGGCTAGATCAATACCGGGTATTTTAATACGATTTAACATTACGGGATTTGCTCTTTAAATATGTTTAAGAATAATTAATTATAAGTAAATCCCTAGCTTTACGGAGGGACTAAGAAACGTTTGGCAATTACAGTAATCATTTGAGACTCTCTCTATCTGTGAGCCGCCTAAAGTTCAAAAAGATAAGCAAACAAACGATTAATACGCCTGAAAGTTTAAAGCATATAAGATGGGAATGTAAGTACCATATCGTCTGGATACCAAATTATAAAAGCCTTTATATCTCAATGGCCAAAATAATTGAGCCAGTTTTCGAGAGAAATAGTTAGTTGTAACAGCCCGAAAATATCCGCTAGGACTCACATTAACTGTAAATATAGATGACACGCGAACACTGAAAGAGCCCATGAGGGGCAGCCACATTGATTTGTTAAATTTTAGAAAGGAACGAAAATATAATACTTCTCTCTAGACTTTATAAACAAAAAATCAACCAAACAAAGCGCATAGCGTGCGGAATAACTGGGAGTCAAATGCAAATTAAAAAAAGAGGGTGTTGAATTTGCATCTGCCTTCAATAAATAGACAACTTCGCAAACAGCGGCATGTTATCCCTGAGCGGGAAGGGGATTTAGCCATTGCAAATAGTTGTGTTTTTATTATATCAAGGAATATTTTGTCTTAGAGTGAGATTATCATCTTTATGGACGGGATAAAAATCTCGTCCATCTGTGTGGCTCTTCCTTAGTTTGCTGTATATTGTTTAAAAATAAATACTGTTGCGGGAGGTCACATGAAAATAGCCATTATCGGAATGGGAAGGGTTGGAACAACTATCGCATTCTCGCTTGTATTAAAAGGATTATGTAACGATCTGGTGCTTATTAATCGCACAGTATCAAAAGCTGCTGGTGATGCAATGGATCTGCAGCATAGCCTGGCTTTTTGCCAGCACACTATGCAGATAACATCTGGCGCACTTGATGATGCAAAAGGGGCTGATATTGTGGTGATTACGGCTTCAGTTTCTACTTCAAAAAACGTGAGTTCTCGCATGGAACTGGGTGTGGCTAATGTAGCTTTGTTTAAAGAGATTATTCCAGTCATAAGCCGTAATAATCCTGATGCAATTCTATTGGTTGTTTCCAATCCAGTTGATGCAATGACCTATTTAACAAGCGAATTATCTGGTTTTCCTTCAGCTAAAGTATTAGGTGTGGGGACATTGATCGATTCAGCTCGATTTAGGGTGATGCTTTCTGAAACTGAAAAAATTCACCCTGATGATCTACGCGCTTATGTCGTTGGCGAGCATGGGCCCAATCAGTTTCCTGTTTTTAGTCAGGCTGTCGTTGGTTGTGAATCCATACACGACAATCCTGAGCATCGTAAAATTTTTGATCGGGTTACAGAAGCTGGTTTTAATGTTTACCACTTAAAAGGCTATACAAATTTTGCGATTGCTAATGCTACTTGTGAAGTCATTCGAACGATTATTAATGATGAGCATCGTACCATTCCTATTTGCACTCATTTTGATGAATGGTTAGGTATCTCGGACAACTGTTTTAGTATTCCTGTGGTTTTAGGTAGAAAGGGAATTTTGCGCTATTTACATCCAACCCTGAATGCTCGAGAACAGCAGGATCTTATTTCAAATGCGCATCGTATTAAAGACAATATAAAAAAACTTTTAGGATGATAACTTTCTCCCTCTGGGTGAAAAATAACTGACGGGTCAGATACAAATTAGATACCTTCCGCTTTTAATTTGCATCTGCCCCTAATAATGTGGGTTAGGGTCCATGAGTATCCCAATGGACATTATGCAGTCCTTCATGGCCGCGGAGGATAGCAGACTACGATAGTCAGGGCCAAATTATTGGAACAGAGGAGAACCAAGCCGCAGAGTAGCATTAGTGGCTGTTTTCTTACCCAGCGCAAGAGAAAAGCGGACAATTTATGTGCTATAGAAACTAAATACTTCTATTTTCTATTAACAATTATCTCAAAATAACTTGACTTTGTGGGGTTGAATTATTATTCTCTTTTTTAACCCCTACCCACACTTTATTTACCAATATTCAAATTGGTATTCACTCTTTAGCTGGTCTAAACAAGGAAAAGGATTGTAATGAAAAAATTAAATTGTAAAAACTTGAGTGCCTGTACAAGTGCGGGATTAACCATGCTCCTGTTATTGGCGACAACCAGCACAGCCTTTGCTGCAGCGGCCCCCCCCCCTGGGTCAGGCACAAAGTTTCGCCGTTCTGGGTGGTTCCACGGTGACCAACACCGGTGCGACCATCGTCACCGGCGATCTAGGCGTCAGCCCAGGTAACGCGATCACAGGCTTTCCGCCTGGGATCGTGACCGGAACAACACACGCGGCCGATGCGGTGGCGCTTCAGGCACAAAGCGATGTTACCACTGCGTACAATACACTCGCGGGTGAGGCGCTTAATGCTGACTTGACAGGCTCCGATTTAGGTGGGCTCACGCTCACTCCAGGCGTCTATCATTTTGCGTCGTCGGCGCAGTTGACTGGGACACTCACTCTCGACGCACAGAACGACCCTAATGCGGTATTCATTTTCCAAATGGGTAGCACGCTTACGACGGCCGGTAACGCCGCTGTTGTTCTGATCAATGGCGCTCAAAATTGCAATGTGTTCTGGCAAGTCGGTAGCTCGGCGACTCTCGGTACCGCCACTGCGTTCGCAGGAAATATTCTGGCGCTCGCAAGCGTCACAATGACGACCGGCGCAACCCTGTCTGGTCGAGCCCTAGCGCGTAATGGCGCAGTTACGATGGACACCAACAGCGTAGCAGCCGCGAACTGCGCCGTGGCACCGCTCGCGCCCACACTTAGTAAATCGTTCACTCCACCTGTCATCAACGTAGACGGGGAGGCGACTCTCACCATTACGTTGATCAACCCCAGCACCAGCATCGCCACCCTAAGTGCCGCGCTTACGGACAATTTACCCAGTGGCGTGGTGGTTGCTCCTACACCGAATGCCGGTACCACCTGCAGCAGCGGGACCCTCGACGGACCGCCCGCATCAGGCGACACGTTCGTCACCTTGTCGGCTGGCGCGCAAATTCCGGCTGCCAGCGGGTCTACGGCCGGCACCTGCACCGTGACGGTAGACGTAACTGCGCAGCCGGGTGTTTACCTCAACATGCTGCCAGCCAGCGCCTTGCAGACCACCAACGGTGATAACGGCGCGGCAGCAACGGCGACTTTGTCCGTCAATACTGCGGTCACACTCAGCAAAGTTTTCAGTCCCTCTACTATCAATGCGGGAGATGTCTCGGTACTCACCATCACTCTAGGTAATGCAAACGGCAGTGTCGCTAATCTGACAGCCCCGCTTACAGACAATTTACCCAGTGGCGTGGTGGTTGCTCCTACACCGAATGCCAGTACCACCTGTACAGGCAGCGGCGCTGTAGCAGCCTCGGCTGGCGGAACCACAGTCACCTTGCCGCTGACACGCTCGATTCCAGCCAACGGTACTTGTATGGTGACCGTGGACGTGACGGCTCCGGCCGGAGCAAGTTACGCCAACACGCTTGGTATCGGCGCATTGATGACAAGCAACGGCAATAACACCGTCCCCGCCAATGCAAACTTGGTCGTCAACGCCACCCCGCCTGCGCCCACACTCGGCAAAGGTTTTCTACCGACTTCCATCAGTGCGGACGGCATCTCGACGCTCACCATCACGTTGATCAACCCCAGCTCCAGCATCGCCACCTTAAGTGCCGCGCTTACGGACACTTTACCCAGTGGCGTGGTGGTTGCTCTTATACCGAATGCCAGTACCTCTTGCAACGGCGGGACGCTTGACGGACCGCCCTTATCAGGCGACACGTCGATCACCTTATTGGCTGGCGCGCAAATCCCGGCTGCCAGCGGGTCTACGGCCGGCACCTGCACCATGACGGTAGACGTGACGGCATCAGTTGGAGCAAGTTACGTCAACATGCTTGGAGTCGACTCATTAGTGACAAACCAAGGGAACAACTCTGCCCCAGTCAGCGCGATTCTGACCGTGATTAACCCGATTGCAACGCCGCCAACGCTCGGCAAGAGCTTCAATCCATCCACGATCAAGACGGACGGAGTCTCGACGCTTACGATTAACTTAAGCAATCCAAACATCAGCCCCACCAATCTGATTGTCCCGCTTACCGACATTTTACCGAGTGGCCTCGTTATTGCTTCTACCCCCAATGCCAGCACTACCTGCCTTGGGACCGGCGCGGTAGAAGCCACAGCAGGCGGTACCACGGTGATCTTGCCGGCAACGCGCTCAATCCCGGGCGGTACTCCGGCGGGCACGTGTACCGTGACGGTGGATGTGACGGCATCGGCATTGGCTGGCAGCTACCTCAACACGCTGTCTGCAAATGCATTGCAGACCACCAACGGCAGCAATGCTTCCCCAGCGAATGCGACTCTACTTGTCATTGTCCACCCGACTCCCACGCCTAATCCCACAGTCATTCCCACAGTCATTCCCACACTGTCCGAGTGGGGGCTTTTTCTGCTGATGATCCTGCTGACCATTGCGGTGTGGTGGCAAAGACAGTATGGCAGATCATACAGATAAGTCGGCGGTGGCATATGCACGAATTGACAGCGATAACCGGTTAAATACAAAATTTGGCTATGTCACCATTAATTTTATGTTTCATTGAAAAGCTTTATTTCATGCTGGTTACTGCTTATTCTTAAAGCCGCATTAATTAAGGATTCTACATTTAACGGTGACAGAGCCAAAAATTTGGCTCTGTCACTCTATTAAGTATTGATACATTTTATATTTCATTGAAAAGCTTTATTTCATGCTGGTTACTGCTTATTCTTAAAGCCGCATTAATTAAAAATTCCACATTTAACGGTGACAGAGCCTTAATCAATGACAGCAGTTATAGTCTGAACCTGTTGGCCAGGTTTTTTGATTTTCTGGAGCCCTTGAGAAATGACTTGCTCTCCTTTTTTTAAGCCTTTCTCAATTATCCAATAATTTTGAAAAGCCTTACCCCTTGTCAACATCCGCTTTTCTACCTTATTATTATCGCCTAGTACATAAACAAAACTGCCTTGCTGGGTTTCCTGAAGAGCGGTTTGAGGTATCAATAAGGCATCAGGACGATGGCCGACTGTTAGATTTAATAGCACATACTGCCCGGGTATCAACGTTAAGCCTAGCCCGTATAGATGTTTTTTATCCATGCTTTGATTGGCAAAAACTACACGGGTAGCCATGGTATCAGTATCAGGATTAAAATTGGCACTGCTGTAATCAACATGCCCCTGTTTAGAGTATACCGTCCCATCCGGCAGCATCAACGTGCCGGTAATATCGCTACGCTTTTTTGGACCAAGTCCTTTAATTGACAATTCCTGAATTGTATAAGCATCACGTCGACTGATGTTGAACTCAACATAAACCGGGTTTAAGGACGTTAAAGTCGTTAATTCGGTTTCTTGAGAAGTAACCACTGCGCCTTTATAGACTTTGGTCTCTTGTATCCAGCCGTCAAAGGGGGCGGTGATACGAGTATATCCTAGGTCCAGACTGGCTTGTTCTATATCTGCTTTATCCTTGTCTGTGGCGGCAGCATACTCTTTTTGTCTGGTAATCGTAGAATCTAGTTTTACCTTGGAAACAAAACCATTTTTTATCAGCTGCTGATAGCGCTTTACCTCAGTACTCCAAAAAGACAGGCTAGCCTGGTCTTTTTTTAATTGTGCTGTTGCGGCATTTAATTGCGCCTGAAAAGGTCGTGGATCAATTTTATAAAGTAAGTCACCTGCTTTTATCTGGCTACCCTCCTCAAAAAACCGTTGCTCAATATAACCCGAAACTTGTGGTTTGATAATTACTTTTCTGTTGCCTTGAACGGTTCCAGAAAACTGCATAATAATCGGGATGGTCTGTTGTATCACAGGTGTGGCAATGACTTTAGGCAAGGGTAGTGCTTGCTTATGCTCAGCGTCGCTGCCACAACCGGAAAGTAGCGGTAGAGTCAGCAATAAGCCGGTCAGTATCTGCAACACAATACTGTAACTATTGTTGGGGTTATTAGGCATTACTTTCACCTGAGTTCAGAGGTTAATAAACAGTGGGGCATAAAATTAAGTCTTGTCGTAGTTAGTATCATGAGGTTTTCTTTCTCGCCAGCGCTCAATAACAACATAAAATATGGGTACGAAGATGATTAACACCGTAGCTAGGGTTAAACCACCGACTACTGCTGTTCCCAGTGAGCGGCGTGCGTTCGCTCCCGCTCCACTGGCTAACACTAGAGGCATCAATCCGAGTATAAATGCAAAAGCTGTCATCAGGATTGGACGTAAACGTATACGCGCTGCTTCCATTGCTGATTCCAGAATGCCTTTACCACCTTCATGCAGATCTTTGGCAAATTGCACGATTAAAATAGAATTTTTGGCTACCAGTCCGATCAACATAACTAAACCAATCTGACCATAAACATCCAGGTTCATGTCACGCAAAGCCAGGAATCCAATTGCTCCTAGCAAGCCCAGAGGAATAGCTAGTAAGATCATTATCGGCATAGACCAGCTTTCATATTGAGCTGCCAACACCAGAAACACAAAGATAAGTGACATGGCAAAAACGACCGGTGCCATATTTCCTGCTTCTTTCTGCTGATAGACCATATTGGTCCATTGGTAACCAAAGCCTTCCGGCAAGTAATCCTTCGCGAGTTGTTCTATAGCTAAATTAGCCTGTTCTGAACTATATCCTGCAGCTGCACCGCCATTAATTTGTACCGAGCTATATTCATTATAATGCGGAATATTATAAGGCCCTGTCATGCTCTTTATGGTGACAAAGGTACTCAGAGGGATCATTTCACCCGCGTTATTACGTACTTGCAATCGGGTAATGTCATCTTCGTTAAAGCGCGCATCTTTATCTGCCTGCAAATAGACTCGGTATACCCGCCCAAATTTATTAAACTGGTTAACATACTTGGAGCCGAGATTGATCTGCAAAGTATTGAAAATATCATCTAAATCTACGCCACGAGTTTTAGCTTTTACCCTGTCTACATCAATAAAACGTTGCGGTATTTCTGGGTTAAAAGTCGTGTAAACACCCGCCAGTTCAGGTCGTTCATGCGCCTTGCTAATAAACCGCTGTACTACCCGAGCCATTTCATCGGTTCCCAGACTATTAAGATCCTGTATTTCAAAATTAAAACCACCAGTCGACCCCAGGCCAGGAATAGGTGGTGCATTAGCAACCATAACTACTGCTTCAGGAAGTTCGGCAACTCTTACTTTAATATGCTTCATAATCGCCTTAAGCTGAGTTTCTTTGTCTTTGCGTTGATCGTAGGGTTTCAGTACCACGAAAAATACACCGGACGAGGGATCTTGAATCCCGTCTATTAAATTATAACCATCTATCTCGATGCTATTACTGACGCCCGGCGTCTCTTTAATAATAGCCTGTACTTGTTTCATTAATGCCTGAGTGCGTTGAAAAGAGGCGCCAGCGGGTAGTTCAGTCATAACCATCAGATACCCCTGGTCTTCTTCTGGGACAAAAGCTGAGGGCACGGATGAAAACAGAAACAGAGCTAGTGCACACAGGCCTATAAAGACCAACCCCACTAGCCACCAAAGCCTGGAGAGTGTTTCGACTGCAGTAGCATAGGCATCAGATAATTTATCAAAAGCAGTGTTGAAAGCACGAAAGAAACGATTTTTTTCACCAGTCTCTGGGCGTAGAAGAACTGCTGCTAGAGCAGGGCTTAAGGTTAAGGAATTGAATCCGGATAAACCTACTGATATAGCGATAGTCAAAGCGAACTGGTTATATAATTGTCCGGTCATACCCGGTATAAATGAAACTGGAACAAAGACAGCCATCAATACTATGGTAGTGGCAATCACTGGCCCACGTACCTCAGCCATGGCTAATTCAGTCACTTTCTGCATATCAGTCTCACCGCTCTCAAGGTGACGGTTGACGTTTTCCACGACCACGATCGCATCATCAACAACCAGAGCAACTGCTACCACTAGCCCAAGCAGGCTCAAAGTATTGATAGAAAACCCAAAAGCTAACATAAATGCCATGGTTCCTATGAGTGAAACGGGAATCGCTATAGTTGGGATCAAGGTGCTGCGAAAATTCTGTAAGAAAACATACACCACCAGCATAACCAATAAAATAGCTTCAATTAAGGTTATCACTACTTCCCTAGTTGACTCGGCGATAAAACGAGTCGTGTCGTAATGTACTTCCCATTGCATGTCTTCAGGAAAGTGCTTTTCCAGGTCGCTCATCGCGGCACGTATCTTCTCGGCGATATGAATCGAGTTGGCATTAGCCAACTGATACACTGCAATTGCAGCGGTAGGTTTGCCGTCAAGTCCGGTAGACCAGCTATAGTCTTCGGAACCAAGCTCAACTCGGGCTACATCCACGATTCTAACCACAGTCCCATCCTGATTAGCTCGAATCACAATATTCTCAAACTGTTCTACGTTTTCCAATCGCCCGAGAGCATTAAGCTGAAAAGCAAAAGCCTGACCCTTTGGTGCCGGTGGGTCAGCAAGTTTACCCGCTGCAACTTGATTGTTCTGTTCTTGAATAGCATTTTCCACGTCCATTGCAGTCATGCCCATATTAGCTAAGCGTTCAGGGTCTAGCCAGATTCGAATTGCATATTTACGCAAACCAAAATTATTGATAGTTGCGACACCTTCGATACGTGCCAACTGGTCGGTAATATGAATATCAGCATAATTTTGGAGAAATGCCTGATTCAAGGTCCCTTTTGGTGACGTAAGATTGACGATCAGGACCATATTACTGGACTGCTTGGTAATTGTTAGCCCTACCTGAGTAACTTCTGGCGGTAACTGAGAGAGCGCTTGATTACTCCGCGTCAAGGCCTCCATCTGGGCGATAGCTTGATCATAACCAACCTTGAAAGTCATGGTAATAACGGCATCACCATTATTAGTACTACTGGAAGACATATAAATCATACCCTCGGCGCCATTCAGTTGCTCTTCCAGCGGGGTTGTCACCGTTTTAGCGACAACATCTGAGCTGGCACCAATATATTGGGTGGAAACCTGTATTTGCGATGGTACTAAGGGAGGGTACTGAGCTATAGGCAAGACAAACATACTGATAAGGCCAGCCAGAATCATCATTAAGGCAATAGCAGCGGCAAAGATAGGACGTTTTATAAAAAAATTCATTTTCGAGTATTTCCTTACTGCTAATGATATATTTGATATTGAAGGACAAGACTATCTGTTGTACCTAAAGTTAGTTTATAGACTGACTTCTTACTAGATTAAATATCACAAGTCGATTTATTGTTAATATACTCTATTCATTACAAGCCTTCTATACTCTGTAATTTATGGAATTTATTAAGCTGACATCAACCCTTATTAATATTTTACTCGAATACTGATAAAAAATACCCGAGCAATTTGTAAAAAGGATTTAAGATGAGAGTTTATGGGCTCAGCTAACTTGATTTTTTAAATTTTAGAGAGAGTAAAATATAATATTTCCCTCTAGGCTTTATAAACAAAAAATCAACCAGACAAAGCGCGTAGCGTGAGGTGAGATTACGAACCGCATATATCGTGATTAATGCGGCTTCCTGACTTTCAGCGCATACAACGGGCTGTAGCGCAAGGAAACAGAAATTCTCACGGTCTCTTACCAACCAGGGGCGAACCTGCATTAAATTTGTTGTCTTTTTTGATTAAAGCTAGAATCAATTTGGTTTTACATTATTTGAAAGTTTTTTTTGTGCAAATGGAGTGACTTAAGATTTGTTTGACTTATTCCAGCCTCGTTTATCTTGTATAAACTACATATTAACTCGTTCAGAGTTAGTCGCTTTCAGGCTTGTTTTTGCATGGGTTGAAAATTAGAGTGTATGATAATCAGACCAAGAAAATAACTTGTTATCTCCGTCTGCGAATGCACTTAGCAGTTAAAATCCTATTATTGAAAGAGCAGAAGCCGAGTGCTGTGACTCAAGGTTTGATTTGAAAATCTAGCGCGGACGTGGAAAATATAAGCCTGTGAAAGTGCAAGAATTGATGTAAAAGGTAGGGTGCTACTTTTTCCAAGTACATTGCGAAAACCAGGAAAAAACGAAAAAGCGAGTTTAAATGCTTTCTTAGTTGGATGTGGAGAAAGCAAGCCTGACAGAAAGCCAAAACTTTAGAAAGAACAAAAGCTGGGTTATGATGTTTGCAAAGATGAGAAAAGAGAAGGGAGCATCAACGAAAGCCTCAAGAGTAGAAAGAATAAATAGCTGCAGTCTCATATTCAAAAACAAACAATGCAGACATCTCCAAATATTATTTTGGAGAGAATATCATTGTTTTTAAACGCTAAATTTAAAGTATATATGAAAATAGAAGCTCTACGGGTTAAAAACTTTAAAGCCTTCAAAGATATTAAATTAGACGACTTACCTTCTCTTAGTGTATTTATTGGTGCAAATGGCTCAGGTAAAACTACACTATTTGATATTTTTGGTTTTTTGCGTGACGCATTACAAACTAATGTCAAAATTGCCCTACAAAAACGAGGAGGTTTTAAAGAAGTTATCACGCGTGGTGAGACTGGCTTAATTGAAATTGAAATTAAATTT
>Ga0208648_1002148_pt1 | contig 14314 bp, 18 predicted proteins | sample AntAceMetag02UKL_FD_184772 | JGI IMG/M metagenome (GOLD analysis project Ga0208648, IMG submission 184772) | Saline lake microbial communities from Ace Lake, Antarctica - Antarctic Ace Lake Metagenome 02UKL (SPAdes) (version 2) | ecosystem: Environmental > Aquatic > Non-marine Saline and...
GCACAAGGCTTCATTTGCTCACTTGCCTAAAAAGTAATACTTGGGGTGCGAAACTTGAATTTAAATTTGAGCTTACATAATGATCAACAAGATGAGACAAATTAATCCCGTAGATCCTGTAAATCCTATCAAAAAGGAGGAGGAGAGGTAGAACAATGCTTAGACAATTAGTAGTTGGACCCTATCAGTCGAATTGTTACATCTTGGGACACAAAGAAACAAAAGAGGGTCTTGTGATAGACCCCGGGGACGAGGTATTCCGTATCGTAAAGGAGATATCGAGTTTGGGACTCAAGATCCGTTATATCCTCATCACCCACGGGCATATAGATCACGTTGGCGGGGCAAAGGAGTTAAAAAAAATTACCGGGGCCCCTGTGTTGATCTATCCCCTCGATTCAAACGGTCTGGGGTTTGAGCCCGACGGGCGCCTTGTCGATGCCCAGGAGATTCCTTTAGGGGATTTTAAAATATCCGTGATCCACACGCCTGGCCACTCTCCGGGCGGGGTTTGTTTTCATGCACCGGGAGTGATTTTCACGGGTGATACCCTGTTCGCCGGTTCCATTGGAAGGACCGATTTCCCGGGTGGCAACCATCATCAATTGGTGCAGGGCGTTAAGGAAAAGATCTTTCCCTTAGGAGATGAATTGAGGGCATATCCGGGACACGGACCGCACACTACCATAGGTACAGAGAGAAAACATAATCCCTTTTTCAGACATTAAGCCCCGATTCACTGTTTGCGGGAATGGGGGCGTTGTTTCAATGTTGATTTGTTTAGGGTTCAAGAAAATCCTCCCGGTCTTTATCATCCTCGAAAATCCCCCTCTGTTCGATTCCTCGGATAACGATATGGCGTAGAGTACCGGGAGCATCAATGCGGGTTTGACGGGGCATGTGTTTCAAATGCCGCTTTCGTACCTACCTGTCAACAAAGCAACCACGTTACTTCCACATATTTCATGGTTGGGGAGGAACCAGGAACTCCTGTGGATCGGTTTTCTGCTGAGTGGACAATACAACGAACCACTTCTGGTCAGGATCTTGCCCCGCAGCCTCTATGGCGCGGTCGTACCACAATGCAGCCTTTTTCCTATCACAAATCCGCCGGTAGTTCTCACCAATGAGGTAAGAATACAACCCGATCTTATTTTTCGCTATCTCATTTTTTCTCATCGCCTTTTCGAAAGCCTCAATGGCTTTCCCCCTGTAACGGTTTTCCTGCTCTTTTTCTTCAAAATCATCACAACACCATGCGGCCATGTGGTAGAGGCGGCCAATCTTATTTATCGGGATGCCACGACAGCGCCCAATCCGTGCCGCATACTCAAAGCTTATCCACGACGGAATCATTTCTTCTTTCAGATCTTTTAGAAGAGGTCGGATTTCCTCATTTATGCGGGCTTTTAGGTCAGGACCGCACATTATTTATGAATGGCTTTATTCCTGACTGGACCAGTTATTATTTGGCAGTTCTGCCGTATAAGAGCCATCATGCTGAATTCACTAATTGGTTTCTTATTAAGTTCTTGGGACACTGTGTTTATTTCTTGACATTCGGTTGCCCTTACTTGTAATGGATATGTGTAGTAGAAAACTGGAGAAATGTAGCTTGAGTTTACTAAGCTTGCGGGAACAAAAGCGGCTATCCGGTTGATTTTACGGGAAAAGTGGGGCAAATAGACTGTATACGCTAAATCTACCTGAATTGCTATTAGTAAGACAAACCTATCAGAAAATCGTTGAATGTTAAGAGGAGGCGGAGGTGTATTAGTCAGTGTATGCGGGAAACCCAATGACATTGACTGTAATTTCAATATGTGAATTGCCAACTGTAAAATATCGTGGAAAACTCACGCAAGATCTGAAATGGCCAGACGGGGAAACACTGGCTGCAATCTGTGATCAGAATCTACAGGAGTTGAGTCATGAAGAAAGCAATTAGGATTTTAATGATAACGGGATTGATACTTCTGGTTAACATCGACGTGCCCTCGGAATCGGGTGAAGTGATCCAGGGTTGCATCTCCTATGCTGGTGAATGTGCCCCGCCGGCTTCCGGCGACTGGATTGTCACCGAAAGCTGTACACTGCTCGAATCGGCCTCTGTGAAAGGCAATGTTTATATCCAAGATGAAGCGGTTTTGACAATTGGACAGGATGGAATGCTTCGTATTGGAAATATTGAAAATAATGTTACCCCAGGGGCCTGGTCAGGTGAAGGGCTTTCTTTCACGGTTACAAGTGATGGTCGAATCCAGGATTTGACTCACACTTATGCAGGGTTATGTAATTGCAAATTCACGATCGATGACATGGTCATCACCTCCAATAATTTTTCTTTGCATAACACTGGTATAGGTTTTGCTCTGAATGGTGCTTTCATTGATGCAACACACATGTCTGCCCAGATATCCGTCAATTCACCCGATTGCGCCCTGTCGAATGAAACTATAACCGCCGAAAAAGTCCCCCCTTTTACGGTGGTTTCTTCCTTCGATTCCCCTGGAGGCTATCCTACTGGTCTTACTTTTGATGGAACCTACTTGTGGAACGCTGATTGGACCCGCGACAAAATATATAAATTGGACACCTCAGGAAGCATGGTCGATTCCTTTGATTCCCCTGGGCCAACTCCCTATGGACTTGCCTTTGATGGGACTTACTTGTGGAACGTTGATGCTGATGATAATAAAATATATAAATTGGACACCTCAGGGAACATAATCGACTCCTTCGATTCCCTTGGAACTGCTCTTACCTTTGATGGGACTTACTTGTGGACCACTGATACTTCAGAGGATAAAATATATAAATTGGACACCTCAGGGAATATAATCGACTCCTTTGATTCCCCTGGCCCATGTCCTATAGGTCTTACCTTTGATGGGACTTACCTGTGGAACGCTGATTGTTCTGAGGATAAAATATATAAATTGGACACCTCCGGGAACATAATTGACTCCTTTGATTCCCCTGGCAGTTCGCCTTCGGGTCTTGCCTTTGATGGAGCGTACTTGTGGCACGTTGATAAATCTGAGGATAAAATTTATAAGATTGCTATAGAATAGTCCAAAAAAGAATGAAACCAGTAACAGCACAATACCATACCGAAAACGAGTTATTTGAAATCCCTCATAACGGTGATTCGATTATCTATGCTCCTCAAAAAGGTGGGCTATTGATAGCAAACAAGAATCTTGTAAACCTTCTATGCGATATACAAGCGGGTGTCCCCGTTGATGTTCCGACCAACAAAGACACTATTAACAGGCTCAAGAAACTTGGAATTATTTATGAAAACCCCGACCTTACAGGGAACAGCGTCAGAAGCAAAACGGACAAAGACTATGATCAACCTTTTTTGCCTAACAATCTCACCCTATTTCTGACAAGCGACTGCAATCTGGCCTGTCGGTACTGTTATGGAGATGGCGGTGACAAACGAGTTAACATGCCCCTGGAAATGGCCATGGATGCTGTTGATTTTCTGTTTTTGAATGGAGCGAAATCAGGGGCAAGACAGGTCCATCTTGGCTTTCATGGAGGGGGTGAGCCCGTTCTTCGCCTTCGGGCCATGAAAAGGCTGGTGGAGCATGCTCGCAAGTTGTCTGAAAACAGGGGCATTAACCTTACCCTGGGCCTTACGACCAACGGCGTTATGACCAGGGATGCGGCCCGTTGGGTGGCTGAAAACATCGATCAGTTAAATGTATCCTTTGATGGGCCGGAGGACATTCAGAATTACCAACGTCCAATGAAGAATGGCGGGGACAGCTTCAAGAAGATTGTCCAAACTTTGAGGTTATGGGATGCCGGCGAAAAGAGATATCATTTCCGGGGAACAATCACACAATTTTCCCAGGACAGGATACCCGAGATCGTGTGTTACTATGTCGAAAATTTCAGGCCGGCGGGAATCCACCTGGAGCCCATGTTTTTTTCATCCCGAGCCGAGAAGGCCCGAATAAATGGACCTGACCATGATTCATTTGTTAAAGGGTTTGTCAGGGCGGCAAGGCTGGTCGAGAAAAAGGGGATCGATCTTCACTTCTCAGGACATAGATTCCCTAAGATATGCAATACATTTTGCGGTATAGGCTGGAAGAACTTTGCCGTAACACCGGAGGGCAATGTGACTTCCTGCTTTGAAGTCTTGGCAGAGGAAGACAGTAGATCGGAGATATTTTTCTACGGAAAATATGTGAGAAACAAGGGATTTCATTTCGACCAAGGAAAAATAGCTGCCCTGCGCAGCCTGTCGGAAACCAAACTGCCTTTTTGCGATCACTGTTTCGCCAAATTCCATTGCGCTGGGGACTGCCGGGCCAAGGGACTTTATCTTAATGAAATATCCGATTTTCAGGGGGGAGGAAGGTGTGACATAATTCGAGCGCTTACAAAATTTGGATTGATTGAACAGCTCAATCTGGATGAAGGAGAATGATATGGCGGATGAAGACAAAAAAAATGACTTCAGGCTTAAGAGAGGTGAAGATCTCCCGGACGAAAATGGCAGGGTTACGCGTGTCATAAAGCGGGAGAAAAGGATTAGAGAGTATCGCCCTCCCGGATTCAAGAAATATTCGGAAGGTGATGACGTTCCGGAGCAGGAAATGGAGATTGGGTCCGAATCCAGCGCCAACCTTTGCTGCTGCGACTCGGTATGTGCATGCCATTCGGTTGATGCGGATTCCTGCGGGTGCCATGAGGTGTGTACATGCCATGATGTGTGCACATGTGATTCCGAGTGTTCCTGTGTTAGCCATACCTGCTCCTGCGTCTCTCATGGCACCTATTATTATACCTATACCTATACTTATGTTTATTATTAAGAGTTAGCATTAAATTCTGCAAACGAGAAGGTTCTAACTGTCAATACCATTTGGTGAGGTAACCATCATGAGAAGAAGGGATTTTATTTTGTCATGTCTGTCTGTGGCGGGTGGTTCTATTTTCTTGAATAAATGGCCGTTTCTAAAACTGGGAACATCCTTGGCCAACGATGCTCAAACCTTTGCAGGAGAATCACCAGTTCCCGAAAAATTGGAGACTGTAACAACGAAAATCCAAGACGGCGCGTTCCTATTGAAAAATGGGGCACAGGAACGGATTATTCTCAACGACGTTGGGGCCATAATCTGGAGACATATTGACGGGAAGAGGACCTGTGGCCAGATTGCCCGCGTTTTGACCGGCGAATTCCATATCGATGGGGAAAGGGCATCAAAAGATGTGGAAGCGTTTGTTTTTCAATTGGAAGAAGAGGGATTTTTGCGGATTTCTAAAGTAGCCCGCTGTTATGCAGTTGAAAAAGCGGTATGCAAGAAGAAATCTGTTGCGTCTCCAGGATGATATTCCATTATATCTCGGCGTGCAATCTATTAGCTTATGAACATCTGTCTGATCAATCCTCCTGTCAACCAGCATTACGCCCCTTTGGATATCCCGCTCCAGCTCTTATTACTGGCCACCGCATTGCGCGATGCCGGCCAAAACTCGCATATCATCGATTTTAACCTGCTTACCAAGTATGATCCCCACTTTCCCCTTTCAAACCGGTTTTTCGAGTCTGCCCTGGAATATATCAGCTCGTACGAACCGAATCTGTTGGGCATAACGTGCATCAGCTCTACGGCCCCTTTTGCACTGGAGATTGCCAGGCAATACAAGGAGAAAGCCCCTGAATGTAAAATCCTGCTTGGAGGGCCCCATGCCACGCTTCTTCATGACAGGGTATTGCAGCGGTATCCCTTTATCGACATGGTCTGTCGCGGAGAGGGCGAATACACCCTGCCCCAGATCTTGTCAAACTGGGAGCACATGGAAGCGGTAGCAGGGCTTTCTTACAGGGTCAGCGTGGAAAGAATCGCTCTGAACCCGAACAGGGAAATGATAAGGGATCTGGATCAAATCCCGATTCCCGATTATGATCTGATAGATATCAGACAGTATAAAAAGATCGTCCCTCCCATATCTTTACATATTGAGGTCGGACGTGGATGCCCCTATTCGTGCACATATTGTTCTACGTCCCTGGTTTGGGGCAGGATTTTTCGTTTGAAATCTGTCCCCAGGGTGATAGCCGAAATAGTGCAAACTTCAGAAAAAACAGGAACCAAATCAATTCATTTTATCCACGATCTTTTCTCTCTAAACAAAGAATGGGTTTTTGAGCTATGTGAGGCATTGACTTCAATTGATATGGGCATAACGTGGGGATGTGACACAAGGGTCGATGCGGTCAATTCTAAACTGCTGACAAAAATGGCCAAAAGCGGCTGTAAACATATTTTTTTCGGCATTGAAAGCGGATCCAAAAGAATTCAGAAAAAGATGAGAAAGGATATTGATTTAGATGATTCCGTAAAAACGATTGCCGAATCCATGGGCTGCGGCATGAATACAACGGCGGCCTTCATTTTAGGTTATCCCTCTGAAACGCTGGATGAACTGAACGAAACCTTTGAGTATATTAGCCTTTTGTGTATGCTTGGGTTGTCAGGTCTGGTTATCAATACCTATATGCCGGAATATGGAACAGAAAGTTATCAATCATGTAAGGAGAATCTGGACCTGAATAGTTATATGGTCAAGAAAGACCTGCCATTTGTTACCGAACGTATTTTGGAAATTATTGAGGGTGATCAGGAGGTCTTCTCCCACTTTTACTATCCTGGCGGGGGCAATTACGATTACCAAATTTTGTTGCAACTGATCACTGTCCTGCCATTTTCTACTGCCCTGCCACTTTTCAAGGATGCTCATTTTTGCCTTTCTGATAGAAGAACCATAGACGTTTTCCTTGAGTTCTACCCTTTTATTGAATCCTCCCTTCGTTTTGATGAGTATCAAAACATACGATACGAAAAGGAGAAATTCTATGAGGGAGTGAGTTCCTACCTCGGTTATCTACATGAAACATATAACATCCAAACAGACAAGATGTCGGTAGATAGGAATGAATTATACAAATTGTTGGCAATGTTGAGCGAGCACAGTATGATAAAGGAGAGAAATGTCAAGAAAGGTAACCATTAAGATTGATAAGGAAAAAATTGGGTGGCGGAAAATTGCCAACAAAACCGTTATTTTAAATAAGGCTAATAAGAGCAGATATATACTCAATGACACTGCGGTGACTGTGTGGGACCATATCACTGAAAGTGTCTCGGTTCGTGATGCCATGGATAAGATATCGAAGGAGTTTTCTATAAGCAGGGAGAAGGTGGCGGCTGACGTTGATCGCTTTTTGCGGAATTTGGAAGGAGAAGAGATCATCTCCCTTGAAATGGAGGAATGAGTCTATGCCCAATATCCTCTTGACCAATTATTGCAATCGTGCCTGTCCTTATTGTTTTGCAAAGGAAAAGGTGGGCAGTCAGAGAGGATCGAGTCAAGAACGCAAAAACCTGAATATCTCTCTGGAAAATGTTGACTATATCATTCAATTTCTAAAAAAATCGGGGCATTTTCACTTTTCTCTGCTCGGGGGAGAACCCACACTGCATCCTCAATTTACCGAGATTGTGGACAGAGGGCTTGAAAACAACCTGATGATTCGGGTATTTACAAATGGCTTGATTAGCAGGAAGAAACAGCAATATATTTTTCGCAAGAATATCGATATGATCTTGAATATGAACTCGCCCGATATAACGCCGAAAGCCCATCTGAGAAGGCTGGAAGGCCTCTACGATAACCTCGGGCCGAATATTTACCCCGGGTTTAATATTTACAGGGAAGATTTTGATTTCTCCTTTATTTTTGATTTGATAGACAAATATTATATGCCGAGGCAAATCCGGCTGGGTATTTCCCAACCCATTGTCAATGAGGCAAATGAATTCATTGCTCCAAGGCAGTATCGCAAGATAGGCAGAAAACTAATGGCACTGGCTGCAGAGGCAGGCAGGAGAGATATCAAGCTGAACTTTGATTGTGGTTTTGTGCTGTGCATGTTTAGCAAAAGGGATGTGGGTAATTTGGTTTACGCCAATACTGATCTACGATTTGAATGTGGACCGACCATCGATATTGATCCTGAACTGAACGTCTGGTCATGCTTTCCTCTGTCGAATATATGGGTCAGAAATTTACGAGAATTTAAAGACTTAAAGGCTGCTGTCCATTTCTATGGACAGTTGAAAACGAAATTTTCCGGAATGGGCATGTTGCCTAAATGCAGGACGTGCGTTTTTTTGAAAAGGCAACAATGCACCGGTGGCTGTATCGCACATAAGATAAAAACGCACCCTCAAATGAGCTGGGAGCTATTTGCCTGATATGAAAATGAAGAGAGTCATTATCATCTCCATGAACTGCCCTGGATACTATTCTCTCGCTATCCATTATCTGAAGCTGTATGCCTGCCTTGATCGTCATCTGAGTAAGAAATGCAGGATCTACACTGTTGAATACGATACCACCATCGATGATGCATCCATCTTAAAGAACTTAGAAAAACTGAACCCCGATTTGATCGCATTTTCTTGCTATGTCTGGAATATCCAAAGGGTTATTCCATTAGCCAAGAAATGCAAAAATCTGTTGCCGCAGTCAAAAATAGTACTGGGAGGGCAAGAAGTAACCAATTCCACCATTGACTACCTCGCGCGTTATCCATTCCTCGATATTATTGTCGATGGAGAGGGGGAAAGGGTGTTCAAGGAGATCCTTTACTCGATGGTGGAGGACAACTTCCATTCTTTAAGGGAAACAAATGGGATCAAGTATCGAGACTCATGCGGTATTCAAGCGACATCCCCTTCGGAAGCAATAAAATTCCTTGATGAAATCCCTTCACCCTATTTATCCGGCAGTGTAAAAATACCGGAAGAGAGTGGGTTGGGAGTGATGATAGACCACGTCAGGGGTTGCCCCAAGAAGTGTGAGTTCTGCTTTGAGGGAACACGCTGCAATACACCAAGGGCGTTTTCCGTTGAGCGGGTGAAAGAAGAAATTGCATGGGCAAAAGCCAAGGGTTACGATTATTTCCATATGCTGGACCCCATACTGGGGATGAACAGTCCAAGACGATTAGCAGCTTTGAACAATGCCTTCAATGAAACATTCCACAATTATCAATACAAGGTTTCCGTGGAGGTATATGCAGAGAATGTGAACGACAGGAATATCGATTATTTTGAATGCTATCATATCTTTGACATAGGTCTCCAAACCATAAACCCCGTAACAAATAAAAACATCGACCGTAAACTGAACCTGGATAAATTTGTACGCGGCTTTGAACTGATGAAGGGGCGAAAAAAAGCAACCAATGTTTATTTAATCTATGGTCTTCCAGGTGACGACTACGACGAATTCATGAGGGGAATCTGTTTCGTAGACTCCTTAAAACCGACGACCATATTTCTAAACAGGCTGTGTGTATTGGATGGAACAGCGCTGCGCCATAATGCCGATAGGTTCGATCTCGAATATGAAGCAAGCCCCCCATACGAGGTCTTGTCCAATATAACTTATTCCTATAATGACATTATCAAAAGTGAATCTTTTGTCAAAAATTTCGTGAGATATCATAATGAATCCAGTTAGGCAGTTAGGGCCGCATGTAACGGACCCAAAATGTCTGACTCAATTAGCGCAGACACCGATTTGGCACAATAAGAATTCTCATTCGAAAGGGGATTTCAAAAGTGGCAGCATATCAATCTAAGAACAAGAGAGTTAGGAATAGTGCAGAAATTTTGTTAATAATCGTTTTGCTGCTAAATGCATGCGCCTTTGATATAATTCATGTAAGACAAAGCCCTTGTCAAATAGAAAAAGGTAAATCCAACCGTAAACCATTCAGGTTGGGTAAAGAAACCCAGGTAACCTTGGATACTGGGTACAGCAGGAAATTAAAAGATGGTGTGAGATGGGATTATGTAGGAGTCATTCCACTTGGAGAAGTCTTCAGAACGAACGACCAAATCCTTACAGTCGAAGGCTCGAACATTTTTGAAGCATACATTGTTGTGTCTTCTGGAAAACTGGTAGGCTTTTATCTGCCTGTACAAAAGGCTTTTTCACCTATTAGTGATCCGATAGAGTTAGAAATGATCGAATTGAAGCATATTCAATAATCTAACAAAAGGAGAAAAAAACGAAACCATTTCTCAAGCTAATCCCAATTTTAGTGCTTTCTTTCTTTATAGCCAGCTGTGCAGCTACTGGTCCTAAATTTGCCGAGCTTTCATCTTCAATTTCAACCTGGCCTCCTGATACTGGTCGAATTTACATTTATCGAACAACATTTCTAGGCGCTGCGGTTCAACCCGAAGTTGAACTTAACGGTGAGGTAATTGGAAAAGCCGTTCCTCAAGGCTTCTTTTATGCTGATAGAAAGCCTGGAGACTATGAGGTTTTGACTTCGACGGAAGTTGATAGGAGACTTTCACTGACTTTGAACAGTGGCCAAGTGCGTTACGTCCGTCTGGATATTTCTTGGGGTTTCTTTGTGGGGCATGTTTTCCCAGTGCTGGTGGAGGACGAGGTTGGAAAAAAAGAAATTCAAGAGTGTAGATATGTGGAATACAAAAAGACTGAGAAACAGAGCGAGAAAAAAGAACCAGGGGATGAGCCCCAATGATCTATACCCTGCCAACAGTTATGAGACTTCTTTACAGAGATATTAAGTGGAAGCCAGTATTCACTTCTGTAACTGGCTAAAATAAAAGAAAAGGGGGCAAAAGACCATGGAGGATAGAGTTCATGGGGGCGCTATATCATGTTGTTTCGAGGGGGAATGAACAGGGGAATGTCTTTCTGGTTGATGAAGAGCGGAACGATTTCATCGGTCTTATGGGTGAGATTTCGAACCGCTTTGATGTGGATGTTTTTGCCTATGTGCTGATGGACCACAAATGAAGCAGTTATGCTGGGTATGCCTACGGCAAGTCAACCATTGTGGTGGCCGGGCCCTCTGCTTGTAAGACAAAGCGATTAAAAGCGTACGATTGCAATGGAATTACATACAGGTTCAGAAGACGATATTTACGATCCTTCTCTTGCCGAAAAATTTACGTCTTTGGTGAAGCATACCAAATTATATGTGATTCCGGATGTAGGTCACAAACTGGATCAAAATTATGTGCAGGGCGTTATCTGGAAGTTTTCTAAATGCAATTCATAAGTATGCCAATTTTTTTAATGAACTTGAAAGTAGTACCCTTATTCACACCCAAGTTTTCTGGAGTATGTCATTGAAGATGAAAAAATTGCTTATCTTGAATATGTTAAGAAATTATTAAGAACATCATATCTGGTTCTGAGAGAATCGAAGACCTTTCCTAAAGGTTAAAAAAGGTTTATTGAAAGGTTTATGGAGGCTGGAAGAATTATAGGTGTTGGATTTAATGAACTGCAGGCAATTATTGATGAAGAACATTTCAAGGTGTTTGAGATGAGTATTGAAGAGAGGGAAAAGGCCTTCAAAGAGACAGCATTATTCGATGAAACCTATTACGACACTCCAACATGGGCCCGTGAAGGAAAAAAATTAGAAATATGATCATCCTAACAATTTATACTCTTGATCCTTTATTTAAATGGCATCTGAAGATCACATGAAATTATGAAGAAGGCAAATGAAAATTTTGGCAGGGTTCTGGTGTTCTTTCTGATGTTTGCGACGCTATTCCTCCCTGGTTTTGGGGACCTTGCGGCGGAAGTGTCTGCAGCGGATTGCCCGGCAGGGATTACCCTCGAAGTTACCCAAGGGACCCCTGACGTGGTTTCAGGGACGGTGACCGGGGTTGAGCCAGCTGATGTATGGGTGGTGGTGTTTGTGCGGACGGACAAATGGTACATCCAGCCCTATGCGGATGTGAGGGCCTATTTGACGGTAAATGCCGACGGGACATACGAAACCTGGATCCGTGACTGGCGCCAGATTTCAACCTTTGTTATCCGCAAGGGGTATGATGCGCTTTCCGCACGGCAGATCTACAGGCCGTTTCCATTAAGTGTGGATTGTGTGGATGTCCTGGCCATGGCCGCCTATCCCACCATACAGTTCTCCGGGTATGAATGGGCTGTCAAGGCAGGTGACTCTCTGGGGCCTGGCCCGAATTATTTCTCTTCAAGCCATGATAATGTGTGGGTAGACGACCAGGACCGGCTCCATTTGAAAATCACTCAGTGTGACGGGAAATGGTACTGTGCCGAGGTGTATCTGATGCAATCTCTGGGCTACGGCACCTATAGCTTTCAGGTGTCAAGCCGTGTGGATCTCTTAGATAAAAATCTGGTGGGCAGCCCCTTCATCTATAGAGACGACACCCACGAACTGGATGTGGAGTTCTCCAGGTGGGGGGGTGAAGGCGGACCAAATTCCCAATTTGTGGTGCAGCCCTATTATAACCCTGGGAACCGGGAACAGTTTTCCATGTCCCTGTCGAATAACGCTTCCACCCACATAATCAAATGGAAGTCAGACGCTGTATCCTTCAAGAGCGCACAGGGGCACTATTTGAATCCGCTGGCAGGGCAGGTTATACATCAATGGGAGTATACAGGAGGGGATCTGCCCTCGGAATCGGATGAGATGGTCCATATCAACTTGTGGTTGTTTAATGGGCAGGCCCCTTCAGACGGCAAGGAGGCGGAGATGGTGATCCAGGGTTTCACGTTCTATGTTGATGAATGTACCCCGCCGCCTTCCGGCGACTGGGTTGTCCTTGAAAGCTGCACCCTGCTAGATTTGGCCTCTGTGCTTGGCAATGTTTATATAGAAGATGGAGCGCTTTTGACAATTGGACAGGATGCAATGCTTCGTATTGAGTGAAGAACTCAGCCCTGGAATTGGAGCATTGGAACCATATATGTGTTGGTAGCTCCATAACTTTAGGCACTTTTCCGGTTTATCCGGGTTAGGTAAAGGGCCCTTTGCATACCATTGAGTTCCCTCGAACTCCTCTTTTAAGTAGCTCCATTCCTGCTGATCCATTTCCCATTCGCAATAGATTGCGACTCCAGCATAGTTCTTCGGGAGTGTCTTGTGCTTGCTCAATCCTGCATGAATGCCCGACAGGGCATTCTGCAGATTCTCCACATGGGGAAAATGATATCGGACCCCAGCATCATCGTATACGGGAATGCCAAGGAGGACCTGTGTGTTACCTGACCAGTTCAAGACTTCGGAGGTCCACCCGGACATCAGATGTTGGTAGAGCTTGGGTACCCTGATGGCGGTGTCATACATCATGGGGGCAAGTTGGTCAGCGTGCTGAGCAACTTGCCTGAAGTACGACTCTTCCCAATGAACGTCGGAAAACGGGTGCCATAGGGTCGGTGGTGGGTATGCCGCCACAGACAGAATCTTTCCGGTAGGCATTGCCTGACGGAGTTCATCAAGTAGGGTGAGAAAATCCGAGTTCCCTGTTGGCATCGGCTCGATGTTGACCTGAACACCGGCAAGCCGGGGATGGCTCTGGAGGAGATCGACCACGGTGGAGACAAAGTTTGTTCGCCACTGTGGGGATTCCGGTGAACATTGGACATTGAGAACACCTCCGATCCAGGGGATAACCGAGAAGTCTCCGAAGTGGTCGAGAAACCGTTCAGTTTGAACCGGATCCACCGGGGCAATCTCCCCGTTTGGGCTGGAAGGGCAAACATGGGGGAAAACGTACTTCACGCCATGGTTGACGAGGAGATCAGCAAGCTCTTGAATCCTCTGATCGTTTCGGAATAGCGTCTTGTCCTTTCGATTCCGCTGGAACCACGAATCGTCTCCGAGCCAGCCATGCTGGATCCAGATTCCGTTGGTCCTGAGGTCGTGCCTGCCGTCACCCACACTTTTGCCTGGAGACCAGACGAGATACACCAGGCCGAGCACGCCAAGTACTGCACAAAGTAGCAGGAATGCGCGCCAAGGTGGACGCTTCAGATGTTTTGCCATAGTTTCATTCTTCGAGAGCTAACCGGAGGAGAAAATGTCAGCTTATTCAATGGAAAAAATGTTACTTGAAGGGCAGATGGAAGTCAAAGAATTTTTAGAATTTGTTAAGAAAAATGCTGAAGCTATGGGTCTGTACTCGATGGAGCAGAGCATCTTTTCTCGAATAATGGGCATTGGTCTATCGTCGATGAAAGGCTATTTCGCTGAAAAAAGTAAACCTTAGAGGCGATCCGACAATTACTTATACGCGATATCCTGTCCCGATTGTCCAAATGGCTGACACCGTGAAGGGCAGCCTTGTGAACATTATCCTGCAATGCTCACGAATTCCCGATTCACTGTTGACCCACCGGTTCTATTCGTTTATGTTTATTAATCGATGTAAAATTAACTAGTTTCCAT
>Ga0208648_1002156_pt1 | contig 14279 bp, 4 predicted proteins | sample AntAceMetag02UKL_FD_184772 | JGI IMG/M metagenome (GOLD analysis project Ga0208648, IMG submission 184772) | Saline lake microbial communities from Ace Lake, Antarctica - Antarctic Ace Lake Metagenome 02UKL (SPAdes) (version 2) | ecosystem: Environmental > Aquatic > Non-marine Saline and Alkaline...
ATATGAAATGCTAAGATTCGGAAGCCCTTCATTTATTTGTTTCCATGAATTTCCTCCATTTTTTGTTCGCCAAATATTAGATGATTTTGTTGCGTAAATATAGCCGGCATCTGATTGAGCTATAGCCAAATTATTGATGTTTCCACCTCCAAGATTTGAAACTGTTTCCCACGATTGCATTCCATCATTAGTTTTTCTGACATTAGTAGAACCAACATAAAGGGTATTGTTGTCGAAAGGATCCATTACAAAAGGAGTTACCCATGCACCTCCACCCGGCTGGGTGATATTAACTCCGCCGTTGTTTCCGCCTGTATTTGATTTATAGAAGTTACCGTTTTGAGATGTTCCGTAAACAATATTGTCATCAGTCCAATCAATTACACACTCCATCCCATCGGCACCGAGCCATTCATGCCAATGATCATCGGTATAAACACTTGTTCCGTTATCTTGCGAGCCACCCATATATTTATTCGGGTTGGTTTTTGAGCATGCAATACGATAAAACTGCCTCATACCAATACCTTCTGTCAAATTTATCCAATTTTCGCCATTATCTGTTGACTTTGAAATTAAACCATCGCTGCCAACAAAAAGATCACCACCGAAAAATACTATTTCGTGAATATCGCAATGAGTATATCCATAATCATTTCCCCAAGTCCAATCGGTTGTTCGTGTCCAGTTTTCACCACCATCAAGCGATCGAAAAGTGTTGATTGCACCTATGTGAATTTCTTCAGGATTTACATGTGAGGCCGCACAAGCAAGATCATACCAAGCTTGGCCTGTTGAAGTTGGAGTATCCGACATTTTAGTAAAACTTTCTCCGCTATCGGTTGAGCGATACAAACCACTTGCAGAGGAGAAGAAATAAACATATTCAGGATTAGCTTCAGTTACTGCCATTTGTGCCCGACTTGAACCGGGTACTCCTGAAATTTGAGAAAAAGAATCGCCACCATCGGTTGATTTAAAAAAGTTGCGTGTAATACAATAAACGATATCGGGTTCACCAGGCTTGAAATCAATATCATCAATACCTCCATTATGAACTTTGACCCAAACATCTCCCCCATCAATGGTTTTGTAAACTCCATTGCTTGCGGCAGCCAATAAAATATTCGGGTCTTCGGGATGAATAATTAATTTTGCTATTGTTCTTGAATTACCAATTGTCCAGTTTAAACCCGTTTCTTCCCATGTTTGTCCTCCATCAAATGATTTCAACACTCCGATACTGTAATTATCGTCGGCATCCTTATCGCCTGTTCCTATATATACAATATCGGTATTAGTATAATCAATTGCAACTGCCGAAACTCCAATAACCGGAAGATTATCAGTTAATACATTCCATGTTAGTCCCTCGTCGGTAGTTTTCCATAAACCTCCTGAAGGTGTTCCGATATATATTATATCTGTATCAAAAGGATCTCTCATAATTACATTTATCCTGCCGAGACCGGGGTTCCAATGTCCTGTAACATTAGCCGATGTTTTTGGCCCCAATTCTTGCCAATTACTTGGTAAGCTTGAAGATTTCAGAGAATTTTTTTCTTTATATTTTTTTATTTCTTTCCAAACTTTTGCCTGATCAAATCGTTTGCCACTCGGGTAAACCCTTGGTTCCATAAACCATTCCCATCGTTTGAATTGCTTCCAACCTGTTCCTTTTCCATTCGGTTTATTTTTAAAATATTCATTAAATTCTTTTTGAACCTCATAAAAATTAACAGAATGATCGTTCATCATATCTATCCATGCCGTTGCTTCAACAACATTATTTGATGCTGCTGATGTTTGTTTCTGAGCATAAGAATAGACTGAAAAAACTGTAAATAAAGCCAATAATAATATAGTTATTTTTCTCATTTGATTGTATTTTTTTTTGCAAAAATAGTTTTTTTTCTTTCTTTCACATATCATTTTCAAAGACAAGCAAGTTATATTTGAAGTTGCATTGAAAGTATATTATCTTAGCAGGGATTTATTGAAATCTTTTTAATGCACTAAACACCTATTATTTTAAAGTAAGTAAGTTCATAAATATTTTCAACATTAAAGTTAATTTGTATCTTTACGACGCCAACGGAACAAAACTTAAAAAAGAAGTGTATAAAAAAAGAAAATTAAAATTTCTTCAGATTGCTCCAGCCAAAAGAAATGCTATGAAATCAGATGACATTAATAAAAATGATGATAAATGATTTTTAAAAAGAACAAAACTTTAATATAATGAAACAATTTTTTATTTTTTTAGTTTTTCTTATTTTACAAAGTAAATCAGTTGTATCTCAAATTCCAGACGTAATACAACCTAAAACCTACGATTGGTGTGTGTTTGAAACTTCTATCCCTGATAGTATTAAGTTACAACTTATTAATAGGATTGAGAGTGAGCTAATTGATGAGTTCAAAGAATATGAGTATCATACTCCAATAAATAATCTACAAAATTATCATGTGATAGATTTTAATTCTGATGGTTTTTACGATATTATTTATACTGGTTTTTTGGGAGGTGAAAACGAAGGAGTAATATTTTTTCGAAATTATGATAACGACGTATTAATTGAGGAATTATTCAAATATGGAAGCATTATTGAGCTTTGGAGGGATTATGACTTCTCACCACTCAATTTTAAATTATTTGACTTTTCTTGTTGTGGAGGGATTATGGGAAGCATAGAAACTTATCTTCCCACCTCTAGTAATGAACTTGGGTTTCATTATGAGTTGTCATATAAATTGAACTTTATTCAGGGTACTAAATTCCCAAATGAGTTTGATATATCTCCTTTATTATTTAACATTGCTAAAGAAGGACAACAGTTAAGATGTACTCCTATAATTGAAGATATTGAGTTAAATGATTATACTCTATATGGAAATGTAATTGCAGAGTATTCTATTGGCACAAAAGGTATGGCTTTAGCTAGTAAAAAAGATAGTGAAGGTAGATCGTGGTGGTTCGTTGTGATTTTTGATAACAGTATTCCCATTAGAACCAAGTTTAATCAAGGGAATAATGAGGGACCTTATAATTCATTTGGTTGGATGAGAAATGAGTTTTTAAAAGTAATTATTCCAACTAGCGAGCGTTTGTAAAATTTGGCTATTAAAAATTCAGATCAAATTCCTAAAGTCCGTGAAAAAGGTTTTGGATTTTAGTGCATAAATCTACAATGACGTCACTTCAGGATTTAGTATTTTTAATATTTTAATATAATTATAAGCCCAATGATATGTTTAAAATGTTTTTTTGGTGTAATGGAATTGTGGAATATTTAAAATGTTAAAAGCCTGATAAAAAGAAACTAGCCCATTATTCCAGCACTCCAATGACCGAAAGAAATCCGTGCGAAGCGAATCAAGTCTGTATGCGTGGATACTCCATTTTGGGCTCAAGTATTTAAACAATGAATGCGATTTACTATAATAGAATTATATAAAATACTGAGCTCCGAACTAATTGTTATTTGTGCAATCTATTTATAAATAGGTGTTTATGATTGACAGTTAATTGTTTTCAAAAAGCCTCTCCAAATAATGATATTCAATATTATACAAACTTTTTATTTGTTTTATTTGATCTAAGATTTTTTCTTTATTAGTATCGTTAGTTTGCTTTTTAACACCGACAATCATAATATTTTTCGGAGTATGCTCTGTTTGAATAAATTCAAATACATTGGTTTTATAACCATAAGATTCTAAAATCATAGCTCTTAAGCCGTCAGTTAATAATTCGGATTGCCGCTCTTTCAGAATACCGTACTTTAAAATTGATTTCAAAGCATTTGTTGGTTTAATTTGATTTCTTAATTGCTTTTGACAACAGGGTGCAACAATAATGATAGAAGCCTCAGCTTGAATTCCTCTAAAAATAGCATCATCGGTGGCCGTATCGCAAGCGTGAAGAGCAATCAATACATCAATTTCCTGTATTTTAACTGTTTTTATTTGCCCGCTCTCAAACTTTAAATTGTTGAATTTTGATTTTTCAGCAAGCGCATTACATAATGCAACCAGATTTTCTCTTTGCTCAATTCCTCTCAAACTAATATTAATCTTCTGATTATTTACAAGATAATCGTATAAAGCAAACGTCAAATACCCTTTACCCGAGCCCATATCAATTATTTTTATTGATTGGGTTTTATCAAGTTTTTCAAAAAACGGAGCCACCAACTCGACGAATTTATTAATTTGCTTAAACTTGTCTGTCTTATCTTTTCTTACTTCACCTTTTGTGGTTAAAACAGATAAATCTTTAAGGTAAATATTGTCATCGGTTGATATTAATCTATTCTTTTCTCTATCATGTCCCAAAGGTAATTGCTCTGAAAAAGAAGCCTTTTTATCTTTAATTACTGATGCCTTATTACGAAAAAATTGAATTGTAATATCTTTTTCGATTGTAAAAAGATGGCCTTCAAAAAAAACTTCACCGATGATTTGCTCTAATTGTAGGATGGCTTCATCAATTAGAAAGTTTTTTGTAATATCTTTAGTTAAATATCTGAAAACAAAAGTCAGATGTAGTTTTTGTTTGATAAAAGAAAGTTTACAATAAACATTTTTCAGTTCGGTTTTATTTTTCGGGCGGCTTAATGTAAGTTTTACAAAGGTTTTATTTGTAATGCTTTTGTTTATTGATTCTATAAATTCGGTTTTCATTGTTTCTATTTTAATGCAAAAGTCGATATTTAATTTTAATTATCCATGAGGCAGCTATAAAAAGAAACAATTTACTTCATAACAACCTTTTTGGCAACACTATACATTTTGCACCATTTATCTTTTTCGGGTATCCGACATCCTATATAAAATATTTTAAAAAAAAACACAAATAAATTTTGTTTTTTCAAATATATAGTTATAATTTTACACCGTTGTAAATAACAATAAAATAAAGATACGAATTATGTCAGGTTTTTATTTTCTCCATTCTTAAGCAAACGAATTTATTACAGAGACTAATCTCTTTTATTATTCTGACAAATTTCGTATAGTGTCTTGCTATGTTAAGTAGCAATTCTGCTACAATATGGCGACACGTTTACTTATTGAAGAAGAATAGAATTTTAAAACAGGAATAAAATACAAACCTGTTAAATAAAAAAAACGATGAGTATATTTTACAATAATAGTAATGCAAATCAAAGCATGAGATATATATGCCATTGCCGACTGCCTGCACTCATCAGACTACCGGCAACATGTCTCAGCCTGCTGACTGCACTTGTAAACCTACAGCCTGCAAGCCTCAAACTACCGCTTACATACCACAGCCCACTGCCTACATTCGTCAGCCTACTGCTTGCAGTTCATAGCCTACCGCCTACATTCGCCGGCCGACTGCCTGCAATCCTAAGTCAACAGCTTGTAAGCCACAAAAGAGGCCTTACATTCGCCAGCCTACGAAAGATTTTATCGTATGCAGGCAAGATTTTATTACCTGAAACATGAATCTTAATATAATAATTAACAATTTAACAAAGGGAGGGCAATATGTCATTAATACTCGACAATGGATTTACACATGATACTTATAATCGCAGAAGCGACAGGCTATCACTAATGAGTAATAACATAGAAACACAATCGGTAGGACTTGGGCTGCCGGAAACACTTCTGAGTTGGGGAACATCGGCCTATCCCGGATGGTCAGCCGCAAGGGTTTCGGCAGGTGTCGAAAAAGGCGAAAGAGATGTGGCTTTTGAAATTTATCAAAACACTTTCGATGAAACAAGAAGCCTTGTAATAGACATCAAAGAAGTGCTGCTTGCTTTGATAGGAGACACCGAAGAAGGAAAAGAAATTATAGATGAATACGGCATTGGAGGTGCAACACCTCGAAACCGTGCAGGTGTAAAACAATTAATCGATCAAATCATTGAAACATCAATCAGGTTAAGAGTAGCCGGAGATGTACGTGTGCTTCCCGAAGTCTTAACTACAAAACTTGCCGATGCGGGAACCGCTATTGTGGATCAATGGCATATGGCACAAAAAGAAAAACAGGAATCGGCTGAGGCTTACGATGCACTTGAAGCAGTTTATAACGAAGATTCGCAAAAACTTCGACTTGTCTATCAAATGTCAAAACTAATCTGGGGAACTTATTCGCCAAAATTAATATTACTTGGCTTTGCACCCTCAACACCAAAACATGGTGGCGGCCAACCCGATGTACCCATCGGCTTTAACATTGAATGGAATGATCCCGAACTTACATTATACTGGAATGATGCTGCAAATGTAAGCAGTTATCAATTGGTTTATTCCGAAGGAAATGATATTTGGGAAGAACTTTACAACGGTGACTCGGCAAGCTATTATTACGAAGCACCCACAGGTAAAAGATTCTATAAAGTCCGTGCTCGTAATGCAAGAGGATATTCCGAATGGAGTGAGGTTTTGGAATTTATTAGACAGGGTAATGCAGAATGATAGAAAATGAAATAATGAAACAGAAAAACCAAAACAGATCATTGCGTAATGTACGGACGTTGCATGATGTACAGACGTTCCATGGAACGTCTCTACGATACGACATCAAACAAAAATATTGACCAATCTATATTTATTAATCTCATTTTACATATTATGAAAAAATTAACACTTCTTTATGCGTTTTTATTTGCAATTACTGTTTTTTCTTTTGCCGATATACACATCCCTGCCGGATCTGTTAGCGGCAATTGGGCTTTTGCAAACAGCCCATACATTATTGATGGTGAAATAAGCATTCAGCTTGGTGACGAACTAACAATTGAGCCCGGTGTGCAGGTTCTTTTTTCAGGGCATTATAAATTTAACATTTACGGGCGACTATTAGCACAAGGAACCGAAATTGATACCATTGTTTTTACTGCACAGGATACCTTAACAGGCTGGCATAGTTTGAGATTTTATGATACAAATGGACAAGACAGTTCTAAAGCTGTATATTGTAAATTGGAATATGGAAAGGCAAGCGGTAATTGGCCTGATACTTATGGTGGTGCAATTTATTGTAATAATTCCAGTCCGAATTTGGAAAATGTTACAATAACAGCTAATTCTGCTTCTCGTGGTGGTGGGATTTACTGTTCTTCTAATTCCAATCCGAGTTTGGCTAATGTTACAATAGCAGGGAATTTAGCTTCTTCTCGTGGTGGTGGGATTTGCTGTCAGAATAATTCCAATCCGATTTTGGAAAATGTTACAATAACAGGGAATTCTGCTTCTTCTCGTGGTGGTGGGATTTTCTGTGATGAGTCTAGCCCAAGTTTGACTAATGTTACAATAACAGGGAATTTTACTGCTTTAGATGGAGGTGGGATTTACTGTGATGAATCCAGTCCGATTTTGGATAATGTTACAATAACAGGGAATTCTGCTTCTTCTCGTGGTGGTGGAATTTACTGTCGGAATAATTCCAATCCGATTCTGGAAAATGTTACAATAAAAGGAAATTCTACTTCTCCAAGTAATTCTTTTTCAAATGGTGGTGGGATTTACTGTAGTAGTTCCAGTCCGATTTTGGAAAATGTTACAATAACAGCTAATTCTGCTTTTAGTGGTGGTGGAATTTACTGTATTAGTTCTAGTCCGATTTTGACTAATGTTACAATAACAGCTAATTCTGCTTCAAATGGTGGTGGAATTTACTGTAGTAGTTCCAATCCGATTTTGACTAATGTTACAATAACAGCTAATTCTGCTTCTAATGGTGGTGGAATTTACTGTTTTTCTAATTCTTGTCCTAGTTTTGATAATAACAAAAGCTGTAATATATTCCTCAATTACGCAGGTGTTACAGGAAATGATTTATATGCTTCAGGTTGTCCTATTATAGACATTATTGTTGATACTTTTACTGTTTTACAACCAAATGATTATTTTGCTTATCCTATTGATGAATTTACTTTTAATATTCAAAATGCAAAAGTAGAACCGCTTAATCATGACTTATATGTAAGCCCTGTCGGTTCTAATGGTAATAGTGGACTAACTCCTGATGAACCATTACTTACGATTTCTTATGCTCTGGCAAAGATAATTGCAAACAATACAAATCCTCATACAATCTATATATCAAATGGAACTTACTCTCCATCACTTACAGGGGAAATATTTTCATTAAATTGTAGAAGTTATGTTTCTCTGCAAGGCGAGAATGAGGATTCCACCATTTTAGATGGTGAAGGATTAAGCGGGATTTTAACTTCTAATAATGATAATAACTTTTCCATAGAAAACCTGACTATTCGGAATGGCAATGCTAATAGGGGAGGTGGGATTAACTGTGTTAATTCCAGTCCAGATTTGGATAATGTTACAATAACAGGGAATTCTGCTTCTGATGATGGTGGTGGGATTTACTGTAAAGAATCTAGTCCGAGTTTTGATAATGTTACAATAACAGGTAATTCCGCTTCTTCTGATGGAGGTGGGATTTACTGTTATTCTAATTCCAGTCCGAGTTTGGCTTATGTTACAATAACAGGTAATTATGCCTATGATAAAAGTGGAGGTGGAATTTACTGTGGAATTAATTCTATTCCGAGTTTTGATAGTAATAAACGCTGTAATTTATTCCTCAATTATGCAGGTGTGGGAAATGATTTATATGTTTCTAATTGCCCGGTTATAGATGTTATTGTTGATACCTTTACTGTTTTACAACCAAATGATAATTTTGCTTATCCTATTGAAAAATTTACCTTTAATATTCAAAATGCAAAAGTAGAACCGCTTAATCAGGATTTATATGTAAACCCGAGCGGTTCTAATGATAATAGTGGACTAACTCCTGATGAGCCATTACTTACAATTTCTTATGCACTTACAAAGATAATTGCAGACAATACAAATCCTCATACTATCTATATATCAAATGGAAAGTACTCTCCATCACTTACAGGGGAAATATTTTCATTAAATTGCAGAAGTTATGTTTCTCTACAAGGCGAGGATGAGGATTCCACTATTTTGGATGGTGAAGGATTAAGTGGGATTTTAACCTCGTATAATGATGATAACTTTTCAATAGAAAGCCTGACTATTCAGAATGGCAATGATAGTAGAGGAGGTGGAATTAACTGTGTGAACTCCAGTAGCCCGGGCTTGGAAAATCTTACAATAACAGGGAATTCTGCTACTGATGGTGGAGGGATTTGCTGTTCAAATAATTACAATCTGAGTTTGGAAAATGTTACAATAACAGGGAATTCTGCTTCTGATGATGGTGGTGGAATTTTTTGTGCCACTGCTTCCGATCCAAGTTTGACTAATGTTATAATATCAGGGAATTCTGCTTATAAAGGAGGTGGAATTTACTGTTATATTATTTCCAATCCGAGTTTGACAAATGTTACAATAACAGAGAATTCTGCTTCTGTTGGTGGTGGGATTTACTGTTATTATGATTCCAATCCAAGTTTATCAAACTGTATTCTTTGGAATGATTCACCACAAGAGATTTCCATGTATTCAGGTTCGGTAACAGCAACTTACTCCGATATACAAGGAGGCTGGTATGGAACAGGCAACATAGACGCAGACCCATTATTTGCAGACCCGGCAAATGGTGACTTTCATTTAAGTTGGGCTAATTTCCCAATCCCTGATGATACAAAATCACCCTGCATTGATGCAGGCGATCCAAATTCACCTTTTGACCCTGATGGAACAATAGCTGATATGGGTGCTTTTTATTTTAATCAATCACAAGTTGCACAGCAAATAAATCTTTCATCGGGTTTTGGTTTTGTTTCTTCACATGTTATACCTGATAATCCTGATATGTTAGTTGTTACATCTGAAATATTAAATAATAATCTTGATTTCGCAAGAAATTCACTTGGCCAAACATTACGAAAAATCGGCCCAAACTGGGTTAATGGCATAGGCGATTGGATAGTTGATGAAGGTTATCTTGTAAAAATGTTTGACGGAGATTCCTTTACAATAAATGGAACTTTAGTTGATCCGGTCACTCCTATTCCTGTGATAACAGGATTTCAGTTCGTAAGTTATTTCCCCGAAACATCTATGGATGCTTTTATTGCTTTTGAAACCATCATTGGCGATGATCTTCATTTTATTAGAGGTTCTGAGGGCACAATGATTCGAAAAATTGGCCCGAACTGGGTTAATGGAATTGGTGACTGTAATTCAGGTGAAGGTTATCTTGTAAAAATGTTTGCTGCAGGTGAAATTATTTATCCTTCTACAGCAAAATCAAGTGAAAAAGTAAATAATGTGCCTCTTCACTTTGTTTTCAAAGCTGGCAATCCCGCCGAAGCAGTTTACACACTTTATCTAAAAGGCCTGGAAATTGGTGATGAAGTAGCAGCTTTCGGTGGTGATAAAATGATAGGATCTGTAAAGATCAATTCTCAAAACGCTTTTGAAAACGAACTACCCGTATTTAGTACTTTAATTAGCGGACAAGGCTACGAAGAAGGCAATCCGATAATATTAAAAGTATGGTCAGAAAATGAAATTGCGGATGCCGATTTTGCTATGGAAGAAATTTATGATTCTTATGTTTCGGATGTTTATCCTGATGGAGATGGGAAATATAGTGTTGTATATATTGCAAAAGGAACTAATGAAAATACAGATAAAGCGATTTCGATTTATCCAAATCCTTCCAACGGAATATTTAATATCACACTCGAAGGAATAATAGGTGATATTCAAATTAAAGTATTTGATTTAAGAGGTAAAGAATATTCTGATTTTGAATTAAGCGGATCGACTTCAACTCTACTTAATCTAACAGATTTAGCTGCCGGAGTTTATTTTATAAGGTTTAGCGGCAAGGACTTTAATTATGTTAATAAAATTGTGATTAAATAAAATTTATTTATCTCCCACTGCTGATAGCTATCGGGAGCGGGAAAAAATTAAAAACAGATGAAAAACTTATACAAAATTTCACTAATGATGATGATTTGCTTCTTCATCGGATATTCTGCTTTTGCAGATGTTAAACAAGGCTCACTTAAGGGTGATAAGCCTTCTACTGAAATAATTATTGAAGTGTCGGGCTCTCAAAGCGGAGTTTGGCTATCCGGTAATGAATACCATGTAATTGATGATGTTTCCGTGCCTAATGGTGATACATTAATTATTGAACCCGGAGTTATTATTAAATTTATGGGTTGTTTATATTCATTAAAAATATATGGTACTTTTTTTGCTATTGGAACTGAAACTGAACATATTTTATTTACCTCAGGGCAGCCAAATTGTAATCAGAATGATTGGAGCAGTATAAAGTTTGAGGACTCCTCTAATGATAATAGTATTGTTTCTTATGTGATTATTGAATATTCAAGTTTTGGAGTTTGCTGCAGTAATTCTTCCCCTAATATAAATAATAATATCATTAATGAAAATTCTTTTGGGGTCTCATGCCAATCTTCTGCTTCTCCTACTATTACTAATAATACTATTGCTAATAATACTACTAAAGGGATTTACTGCTATGGTTCTTCTTCCCCTATTATAAAAAATAATACTCTTAGTAATAATGAATGTGGTATTTACTGCAGTGCTTCTTCTTTCCCTAATATTTTTAATAATATTCTGTATAGAAATAATACAGGAATAAATGCAGAAACAGAACCTTCAACATTAGAGTATAATTTATTCTGGGAAAACAATACTACAGCCACCGGTGATGCTTTACCCGATGATTTTGGAGAAATTGTTACTGTTAATGCAAATGAAGACCCTTGCGATATTTATTATAATTTATTTATGGATCCCTTATTTGTTTATCCGGGTTATTTTAATTTTCATTTAATGGAAAGTTCACCCTGCATTGATGCCGGTGATCCTGATCCTGTTTATTATGATCCTGATGGTACAATATCTGATATTGGTGCTTTTTATTTTGACCATACTCAACTTCAAGCAATTTTTTTAGCCGATACTACTGTTGGAAATATTCCGCTATCCATTCAGTTTTCTGATTACTCTTATACTCCTGATTCAATTGTTACATGGCAATGGGATTTTGATAATAATGGAACTATTGACTCAGAAGAACAAAACCCTGAATGGATTTACACGGAAATTGGAATATACACAGTTTCACTAACAGTAAGTGATGGGGAAAATGAAGATACGGAAATAAAAGAAGATTATATTACAGTTTCGGAAGCAGGAACTTACATTCCTTATGGAAGTGTAAGTGGAATATGGACTTACGCCAATAGTCCATATTTTATTATTGGTGAAATAGAAATTGAACCTGATGAACAATTAACTATTGAACCCGGCGTAACCATTATATTTATGGATTACTACCAACTTACTATTAACGGTACACTAATAGCTGCCGGAACTGAATCTGACTCTATTGTATTTACTTCAGGGCAGCCAATTTGTAATCCTGATGATTGGAATGGGATAAAATTTGAAGACTCCTCAAATGATAATAGCATTATATCTTATTCGCTTATTGAATATGCTCATTATGGAATCCATTGCTATAAATCATCCCCTTCAATAAGTCATAATACCATCATTGAAAATTATTATTACGCTATATATTGTCAAAAAAACAATTCATCCCCATCAATTAGTAATAATACTTTAACTAATAATGACAATGGAATATTTTGCACTAATAATTCATCTCCTGTTATTACTAACAATACAATCAGTAATAATAATGTGCGAGGAATCTCCTGCTCTTCTTCAACACCCACAATAAGTAATAATACTATATACAATAATGGTTATACAGGAATTTGGTGCACTTCTTCATCTTTTGCTACAATAATGAATAATACTATCAAAAATAATAATTATGGAATACGCTGCTCACAATCTTCAGCTTCAATTAATAATAATATTGTAAATAATAATGGCGTTGGAATCTCTTGCGAAACAGAATCATCCATTTCCATAAACTTCAACACTATAAATAATAATAACGGATATGCAATCACTTGTAATTCTGGGTCATCTCCCGCTATTGACAATAATACAATCAATAATAATGGAAAAGGTATTGGTTGTAGCGATGAATCATCCCCAACTATAAGCAATAACTCAATCAGTAATAGTGAGTTTGGAATTGATTGCTCTTTTGAATCTTCCCCTATCATAAACAATAATAATATCAATGAAAATGAACATGGAATTGCTTGTTTTTTTATGTCTTCTCCTGTTATTAGTGATAATACTATCAGTAATGCTTATTATGGAATAGAATGCTATGACTTTTCTTCACCTGTTATTGATAACAATATTATAAAGAATAATACTTATTCAATAGAATGTTGGGATTATTCCTCACCAATGATTAAAAATAATATTATTATAGATAATTTTACAGGGGTTTATTGTCGTTTTGATTCTTCTCCTGATATAAATAAAAATACTTTCATTAATAATAATCGGGGATTTGATATTAATCTTTCCTCTCATCCTCAGCTCGTAAATAATATTTTTTATAATAATGGTGTTGTGATACAAGCATATACTGCACCATCTTTATTAGAATACAATCTGTTTTGGGATAATATTAATATTGGAACCGGAAGCGGCTTGCCAACTGATATTGGTGTAATCACGACAGTAAATGCAAATGAAGACTCTTGTGATGTTTATTATAATTTATTTATGGATCCATTATTTGTTGATCCGGTCGATTTTGATTTTCATTTAACGGAAAATTCACCGTGCATAGATGCCGGAAACCCCGGTCCGATTTATTATGATCCTGATGGAACAATTGCAGACATGGGTGCTTTTTATTTTAATCAATCACAAATTTCGCAGCAAATAAGTCTTTCATCAGGTTTTAGTTTTGTGTCTTCACATATAATTCCCGATAATCCTGATATGTTAATTGTTATGGCGGATGTATTAAATGACAACCTGGATTTCGTAAGAAATTCGCAAGGACAAACTCTTCGCAAAATCGGCCCAAACTGGGTAAACGGAATTGGTGATTGGATTGTTTCGGAAGGCTATATTGTTAAAATGTTTGCCGATGATTCATTTACAATCGAAGGAACTTTAGTCGATCCGATAACTCCTATTCCTGTTGAAGCAGGATTTCAGTTTGTAAGCTACTTCCCCGAAACATCTATGGATGCTTTTATTGCTTTTGAAACCATCATTAGCGATGATCTTCATTTTATTAGAGGTTCTGAGGGCACAATGATTCGAAAAATCGGCCCGAATTGGGTAAACGGTATTGGTGATTGTCAGTCCGGTGAAGGTTATCTGGTTAAGATGTTTGCCGCAGGTGA